>Ga0364880_10358_pt1 | contig 11401 bp, 9 predicted proteins | sample ExccelJu500001D3_5_FD_206927 | JGI IMG/M metagenome (GOLD analysis project Ga0364880, IMG submission 206927) | Enriched cells from Trout Bog Lake Hypolimnion, Wisconsin, USA - BchlTB.July30.5000.01.D3 | ecosystem: Environmental > Aquatic > Freshwater > Lake > Hypolimnion/Profundal zone | place... | reverse complement strand
CTATCTGTGGGGCGGGCGGCTCGTCAATGCAGGCACGCTCTCGCTCTCCGCCACGATCACGACGGCCAATGGCGCCATCATTACCAACCTGCCCAACGCGATGTTCGACCTGACCACCGATGTGGGGGTGAGCTATTACACCGCGGGCCACGGTGCCATTTACAACCAGGGCACCTTCCAGAAAAGCGGCGGTGTCGGCAATTCCATCCTGACCGAGCCGTTCCTCAATACCGGCATCGTTAATGCAGGGACCGGCACCTTTGCGGTGGGCTTTGGCGGTGACAGCACGAGTGATTTCCATGTCGTGGCGGGGGCCACGCTGGCGTTGGGCCACCCGAGCAGTCTGGCCGGGGACGTGTTCACGCTGGAAGCTGGTGGGAGCCTGGTCGGGGCAGGCTACCTGCTGGTGTGCGGCGGCACGGCCAATCTGGCCGGGACGGTCAACTTGACCGGGGACCATACTTTCCGGGCGGGTACCGCGAATGTGACGGGCGCCTACTGGATGACTAACGGAGTTTTGACGGTGAGCGGGGCCACGGTCAACTTCAACGGCAGCGGGTTGGTGACTCCAGCACAGGTGCAGTTGAGTGCGGGAATGTTGGCCGGAACGACGCTGGTCGCCGTTGGTGGTCCGCTATACTGGACCGGCGGTTACCTTGACGGGTGGCTGCGATGCCAGGGGGGAACGGTCGGTGGCAGCGTAGCGCACTATCTGTGGGGCGGGCGGTTGGTCAATGCGGGAACGCTCTCGCTCTCGGCCACGATCACCACCGCCAATGGCGCGGTCATTACCAATCTGCCCAGCGCGGTGTTCGACTTGACCACCGACGTGGGGGTGAGCTACTACACCCAGGGCCACGGCGCCATTTACAACCAGGGCAGATTTCGCAAGAGTGGGGGCTTGGGCGTTTCCACCCTCACCGAACCCTTCAACAACGCGGGAACGGTCGAGACGCACGGCGGCACGCTGGATTTCGGCCTGCTCTTCACCCAGACTGCAGGGCAGACGTCGCTTCTGGAGGGGCGGTTGACAGCAGATCACGGGTTTGCGCTGGCGGGCGGGACACTGGCTGGCACGAACACCCTCACCGGCAACCTGACCAACTCCGGCGGCATGGTCAGCCCCGGCCTCTCGGCCGGTGTGCTCACCATCGTCGGCAATTATGCGCAGACAAGCGGCGGGACGTTGCAGATTGAACTCGGCGGTACGACTGCCGGAAGCGGTTTCGACCAACTCGGCGTCACCGGGATCGCAAGCCTCGCGGGCGCGCTCAACGTCGGTTTGATCAACGGCTTCAGCCCACCAGCCAACAGCACCTACAACTTCCTCACGGCGGGCGCCCGGACTGGCACTTTCAGCGCCACCAACTACCCGTCGAGCCTGCTCGGTGTGGCGGTGAGTTACGCGGCCGATGGGGCCTCGCTGATCGTGACTAACACGCCGTCGGCTCAGCCGGCGCTAACGATTCGGCTCATCGCCGGCAGCTCGGTCAGCCTCTCCTGGCCTTCTTCGCCGGCGGGGTTTCATTTGGAAGCAACGTCGAATCTGGCGCCTGCCGCCTGGGCCTCTGTCACCCAGACACCTACCGACGACGGCACGACCAAGACCCTCGTTCTCTCGGTGTCTTCGACCGCTCCAATGTACTACCGACTGCACGAGTCACCGTAGAAGATTAACCCAAGGGGCGTTTCGCTTCTCATCCCCTCCGCGGCCGAGGCTGTACACGTGCGCGATGCGCCGAATTCCGAAACGCGGCCTCGCCAATGGGCACCAAAACGGACATCAAATTGCAGCGCCGGGGTACGTCGGGGCAGTGCCCGAGTATAGGCAAATTGTCTTGAAAAAAGGGGCAAATGAGCGAGATTTCCCGCGTGTTGGGGAACAAATCCAGCCCCCGCAACCAATTTCTAGCCCCTGCGGGAAATGGACGCTTATCAGGTTTACGTGCTCCAGAATTCCGAGGGACGATTCTACTGGTTGGCCAGGCTACGGGGAGCGGAGGCGGAAGAATTGTGCAGGTGCGTTGGTAAGAAGCGGAAGCGAGATCATTTGCGTCAGGCCGGTGACAGACCAGAAGGTGAGGGCGTTGGTCCAGCCAAACAAGTTGGAGCTTTGCTCGAGGGTGTAGCTGTAGTTCCAGCGGAGGTTCTCAGCCAACAGTGTAGCGGTGTTGGTGCTGAGCGTGAGCCTGGTCAGCGTGGGCGGCGGGTAGGGTGGGGCTGGGGCGTCGACAAGGACCGGGGCAAACGCATTTGCGGAGGATTCGCCAACGGCGAACGCAGTTACGTATCCTGGTCGAATGGCGAGGCTGTCGGCGCGTACTTCGAACGTGATCGTGCCACCGGGTGGGATGGGGTGATTGGTGTTAGCAAGGCAGGTGAACTGGCCGCCGTAAAGCGATTCTCCTACCCACTCGAACGGGAAGTCGTCAGGCCAAACGTAAAACAGCCCCGCATCGATCCCGCAAGGAAGGCTGATTGCGAACAGGTTGTTTGTGGCGGAGGGGGTACTCGTGTTCCGAATCGTGTACCTGAAGACACGCTCTGGCCCTGGGTGGTAGTTGTCGTATTCAGCAAGGAAGTTGGTGAATGTAATTTCCATGGTCGGCCCCTGCTGAGCCAGGAGCGCCGAACTTGTGGCGTAAATGGCATACAGAATCAAAAGGCGCGGCCAGTGCAGATTCACCGGTTGGAACGGTGGCAGGAGAGCTTTGGAAAGTCAAGATGATCGACCCCAGGAACAGGGCCAAAGAAGCAAGACCCCCGCGACCCCGCCCGACCAGCACCACCTTAAAGCCACCCTATCGAGCCTTGGCACCCGCCAGACCGACTTTGTCGACTGGGTTTTATTGGCTGGTTTCCTCTCATGGTTGACCTTGGGCCAGGGCCACGCGAAAGCCAACATTGTTCAATTGGGCCCCCGGACCGTAAGGACACCGGAACGCCGACCGGTTGTGGGCCGCCGGGGAGTTCCCAATGCCGCCGCGGAACACGCGCGTTGAACTGGATACCGGCCCAGGAAGAAGCCCCGGGTCAGTGTCACCTCCGTCTGCGGACCTTCATCAGGGCCTCGGTCCACCTCGCTAACCGGGGCTGCCCATCGTGAAAGTGCCTGCCGAAACCCAGACCATATACGTCGGCCCCGAAAAACTGCGCACTCGATAAAACATGGGCCCACTTACTCGGAACGCCCCGTTGGAGTCCGCGTTCACCCAATCCAACCCTACCCAGGAGTTTGTCTAAGGCCCCACCACTGACGGCGCCCACTCCACGCTCGCCGGCAGCCCAGGAGACAGGTTCGTACAGATCAATCTGCCATTGCCTCCAAACGACGCTATCGCCGGGTTCGTCGTCTGCCCTTGGGCGGCCGCGGTAAGTCCCGGCACCAGTGCCAACACCAGCAAGCGCCAGCCCCAGCCGAAGGGCTCCGCGGGGGCGGATTCGTCTCCGGAATGGCCAAGGAATGACCACTTGCAGCGATCGCTTTTCGGTCTCATATCGGGAGTGTGTCCGTGATCCTTTATTGACAAATTCTCCTCGTCCAAACAATGCTGCTGGACGTCATGGTGCTCACCAACGTCACACGGCGCTTGGTTCGGTCGGTTGTCGCGGTCGCGGCCACACTCCTTTGTGTCCCCCCAGCCATGATAATCCCTACCCTGTGGGAGGGTGCCAGGGAACATGACACGCTACAGATGGCTACCACGCTGGCGTTTCTTGTGTTCCTTCTGGGCCTCGTGCTACGGCGGGGATTCCGCTGGGATGTCTGGGACTTCATGTGGGGCGCACTTGCCTCCACCCTCGTGGTGCTTCTAATGATCCTCCAACTCACCCACGATTTGCCAGAAGTGCTGTGGATCATGAGCCTTTTCGTAATCCTGCCCTGGTTTTTCGGCTTGGGGATCGGCAGTCTGCTACGGTTGTTACCGCGGAGAGGTCCGCTGCCTGGGCCCAAACCAAGCGATGCACCGAATGGCGTCCCCGGCCTGCCGCAAGACAATTCGGGGGTCGCCAAGGGGCCGCCATGGGCGAGCTGAACTCTTAATCACACCCCCCTTAGTTTCCTCTGGGAAATTGAGCGTGCCCTCGTCACCACTCAATGCCTGAGCGTGTCGGCGGCATCCCCCCCCTCCTCGCCCGCATCCACCTTCAGCGCATCCTCCGACCGGTTCCCATCGCGTTGCTGCGCCGGCAGCGTCTCCACCAACCCTCCGCACCGCCGATGATGGAACGACCCCGGCGCAACTCCGGCCCCAGGCCCGCCAAAGCTCTGCAACAGCTCTGCCCAACTGCGAGGTCAATCTGCTCGCTCATTGAGTGAGTCAATCCCAACGGCCGTTTTTTCGATTACCCTCTCAGCGGCACTTTGTGCCATACTGGATCCATGAACAAGCGCCTGCGCATCTGCCTGTCCCTCCTCCTGACCTGCCTCACGGCCTCCGCCACCCTCGCCGCCGATGCCAACGCCCCAGCCGTCGAGCCAGGCCAACTCGCCGCCTTCATGCAGAAGTGGCAGACTCCCCCACCGTACGAATATCCCGGTACGCGGGCGGACTGGCCGCTCCTGCTCGCCGCTCTGGCCAAAGACCCCACCGGCCCTTGGCCGCGTTACATCGATAGTCTGGCCGCCGATGCCCGTTTCCAGATCCGGCGAGTGAATTGGTCGGACCGTAAGCTCTGGGCCGCAGCCCTCCTGTCCACGCTCCAGCGCGCCGAGGAGATCCGAACGCAATTCCGCTCGGCCGGCACCCTCATCACCAACCGCCCCATGCCCTTTGTCTTCGAGCAGGGGCACTACCCGAGGACCACGGCCCTGCTGTCGCTGGAGGCCGGGCAGAATCTCGCCGCCCTCAAGACCGAGGCCCAGCGCCGTCTAGCAGGGGCGCTAGCCAGCGCCCCCCCCGCCGATGGGCAGGTCGTCTTCGAAGCCAACGAAATACTGGGTCGCGTGGCCCTGCGCGAAGGCGATCCCGCCGCCGCGCGGCGTCATCTGCGGGCCGCGGGCCGCACCACCGGTTCGCCCGCCCTCCGCAGCTACGGCCCCGAATTTGTGCTCCCCCATGAATTGCTCGATCACGGCGAACCGGCCGACCGCGAAGCCGTCCTCGCTTTCCTCGAAGACATCCGCCGACTTTGGCCCGAGCCCGGCAAACAACCCGAGGCCAACAGCCGGCGGGTTGCGGGGGACCACCTCAAGGAATTGGACAAGTGGTGCCAGGAAATCCGTGACGGCAAAATCCCCGATGACCCGAAGTGGCGTTAACGCCTCGTTGCCCGCCGCTTTTTATGAATGTCATCCTCCGGCAACTGAGGAAGCTCGTGGAGTCTATCTACCTCCCACTTCCCTATACGCCCGCTTGAAACACGCCGTGTAGATCCCCCCGCCGAGCAACCCGCCCGCCACCGGTCCCACGATATACACCGCCCACCAACCCACCCCGTTCACCTGAAAGGGCAGACTACCCCAGCCTGCCAGCGCCGAGAACACCCGTGGCCCCAGGTCCCGCGCCGGGTTAAAGCTGGCCATCGTTAGCGGCCCGACCAGCGAAATCAACAGCGTCACCGTCAGGCCGATCGTCGCCGCCGTCAGGCCCTGCGGGCGCGCCTGGTTCCGCTCGTCGGTCACGCAGAAAATCACCAGCAGTAAAACCGCCGTGGCAATCACCTCCGTCCCGAACGCCGCCCCCGCCGACATCCGCAGCCGCGCCTCCGCTGTCAACGGACGCCCGCAGGGATTCGGATAGAACTCCCCGAATACCATAGCGCTCGCCTCGCTCCCCGTCTGGCCCCGCACGATCCCGTTCACCCGCTCAAACTCCCGCAGCGCGTCGCCGAAAACAAGATACAGCACCGCCGACGCTACGAAAGCCCCGGCAAGCTGGGCCAGCATATACGGCACTACCCTGCCTTTCGGAAAATCGGACCACACCGCCATGCTGACCGTCACCGCCGGATTCAAATGCGCACCGCTCAAGGCTCCTGTCAGGTATATTGCCGTGGCAATGCCCAACCCCCAGACAATCGCCACCTGGAACACCCCCACCTGCGCACCGGTCGTCACCGCCGCACACACGCTCCCGCACCCGAAAAACACCACCAGGAACGTGCCGAAGAATTCCCCCGTGAACCACCCCGGCCACCTCACGCTGGAACCTCCTCAAACCGCTGCCTCGGTGTCGGTTTCCCGGGCCGGAAGTGCTCCAGGTGGTCCAGTTGGGCGTCCCGTGTTCCCATGGCCCCCGCAATCATGATATACCGCGCCTTGCCGGCGCTGCCTCTCGATTCGGGTGTCATCATAGGTTCGTGATTAAAGCGTATAGGCGCAACTGTGCATACGCACGCCCGCTAAATCAATCCCATTCCTCCCCGTGATGATACTCGTACTGTGAAAGCGACCTGAACAGTTAGGAAAAAAGGACACTCACGCTGCTAGCGGCAAGTTCGTCGCACTCCGCGCCGAGGGCCTCCGCTTCACCAAACTTCACCATCTTGCACCGCGGAGGCCCCTTGCAGGGCGCCGGGGCGCCGGAAGCGGTGCTGAAAGCGGTTGCGGAACCCCTGGGACGTGCGACATAATCAACCGGCATGCTTAAGTTGGGTGTGAATATTGATCATATTGCCACGGTGCGCGAGGCGCGCTATCGGGGCTTGGGACATGGAGAGCCCGATCCCGTGGCCGGGGCCATCGTTTGCGAGGCGGCGGGGGCCCACGGCATCACGGCCCATCTGCGGGAAGACCGACGTCACATCCAGGACCGCGATGTCTGGAAACTGCGCGACGTGGTCCGGACCCGCTTGAACCTCGAAATGGCCAATGTCCCCGAGATCGTGGCCATCGCGCTCAAGCTGAAACCGGGCATCGTTTGCGTGGTGCCCGAACGGAGGCAGGAGGTGACCACCGAGGGTGGCTTGGAGGTCGCGGGGAACCTGGCGGCGATTACCGATCTGTGCCGGACGATGAATGACGGGGGTGTACAGGTGAGCTTGTTCATCACGCCCGACCCGCCGCAGATCGAGGCGGCGGCGCGCGCGGGGAGCCAGTTCATCGAATTGCATACCGGGGCCTATGCGGAAGCCTTCCCGGATGAAACACTCAGGGCCGAGCAGTTGGACCGCCTCATCGCAGCGGCGCGGCAGGCGCACGCCCTCGGTCTTGGCGTCAACGCCGGGCACGGGCTAAACTACGAAAACCTCAGAGCGCTCCATCAAGTCCCTCACCTGGTGGAATTGAATATCGGCCACAGCATCATTAGCCGCGCCCTCACGGTCGGCTTGGCCCAGGCCGTGACCGAGATGCTGGCCTTGATGGAGAATTATCGCGGTTAAGGAGGATTCCGAAACCGTGGACACCAGGAGTCGGACGTCGCCCGGCTCAGGACACCAGCAGGCTGCGTTGCCAATCCATCAACTCGGCCTGGTGCTTTTCCCAATCGTGCGCGAGGTCTGAAAGCACCGAGCGACTGGCGATCAGCGTCGGATCGATGTCGAGTTGGGCCGCGCGATCGTCGCGGCGCTTCTGCAGTTCCACAAATCGGCGACGTTCCCCCTCGGTAGGGCGGCGGCTGATCGACCGGAGCGGCTTGGGAAACCGTTCCGGGGGGAGATCGGTCCCGTAATCGATGGCCTGGAGCAAGCCGGAGCGCCGCCGCTCCGAGAGGTGTCGCGGGATGAGCGGGTCCAGGGGGCGTCCGGCCGCCGCCGCCGCCGCCAGGTTGACCAGCGTGTCGTGGCTCACCACAAAAAAGGGAGGTTTGTTGGCCGCGATAGCCTCGGACTCGCGCCATTCCCAGACTTCCCGCAGAATGGCCAGGGCAGGGCGGCTCAGCAGGTGGCTGCCCTTGAGCCGCCAGGCCAGGTCTCGATCGGGCGGTGGGGCTTGCGTGGAGTCGCTAATGAGCCGGGCGCAAGATTCCTCCTGCCACTCCAGGCGGCCTCGCGCCTCGAGTTCCCGTTTGAGCCCGTCCGCCAACGGTTTGAGGTAATGCGTGTCGTTGCGGGCGTAACGTTCCATTCGCTCCGTGAGGGGACGCATCGCCCAGTTGGCCTTCTGCGGCCCCTTTTCGAGTTTGGCCCCGAGGCACTTCTCGACCAGATGGCTCAGCCCGAACTGCCGGTGGCCCAACAGACGCGAGGCCAGCATGGTGTCAAAAATCGCCTCAGGCACGAATTCGTGATGCTTGCTCAGCAGCCGCAGGTCATAATCGGCTCCGTGCATGATCAACTCGCGGTCTGCCAACGCGTCCAGGAGCGGACCCAGATCCAGATCCGCCAACGGGTCCACCAACCGATCGCCCGCGGCGGTGCCGATCTGAATCAGGCAGACCTTCTCCGGGTACGCGTGCAGGCTGTCGGCCTCTGTATCCACTGCCACCCAAGTCGCCGCCTGGAGCACCGGCAGAAACACCGTCAGCTTCTCTGTCGTATCAATCACGCCGGGAATATATGAACCGGCTGGAAAAAGAGCCATCCGGAAATGACGCCCTTGCTCATCTCACCGCTCCGCCTGTATCATGCCAGAGAATGAACATCACCAGTGCTTTTGCGGCTGCCCTCGAGGCCAACGCCGATAAGACCGCCCTTTTCTGGGGCGACCGCGAGTTCTCTTACCGCGAGCTACGGGAGCAAGCCCGCCTCGTCGCCCTCCACCTCCACCGCCAGTTCAATGTCCGAAAAGGGGATCGCGTCGGTGTGTGGCTCAAGAATTGCCCCGAGTTCATCCCCGTCTTACTGGGCGTCCTCGAGGCCGGTGCTGTCTTTGTCCCCATCAACAATTTTTTTAAATCCGATGAGGTTGGCTTTATTCTCGCCGATGCTGGGATCGATGTCTTGGTCACTGACGCCGATCTAAGCACCCATTTCAAGGCTTTGGCCGTCAACCGGCCCTGCCTGAGACTATTCAGGATTGAGGAGATCCAGACCGGTCCCGGCCTGGAGGGGAACTTAGTGACCGGGGAGGCGGCCGCGGAGGAATCGGATCTCGCGGTGCTCATCTACACTTCCGGCACCACCGGGCGTCCTAAAGGGGCCATGCTCTCCCATGGCAACTTGCTCCACAATGTCGAGAGTTGCCGGATCATCCTGCGGGTTGTGAATTTCGATCGGTTTGTCGTGCTGCTGCCGATGTTTCACAGCTACATGCTGACGGTCGGGATCTTACTCCCCATGCTCGTGGGAGGTTCGATTGTGCTGGTGAAGTCGGTGCATCCGGTGCGGAATGTGCTGCAAGAGATCATCCAGCGGGAGGCCACCGTTTTGCCCGCCATCCCCCAATTTTACCGCAGCATGGTCGGGGCCTCTTTGCCCGGCCCGCTGCCCCTGCGCTTGTGTGTCAGTGGCGCTGCCCCGCTGCCGGTGACCATCCTCGAGGAGTTTGAGGCCAAGTTCCACATCCCGCTCATCGAGGGTTACGGCTTGAGCGAGGCCAGCCCGGTGGTGACGAAAAACCCGCTGGACGGCACCCGTCGTCCGGGCTCCATCGGCTTGCCCATTCCCAATATCGAGGTCAGCATCCAGGATGAGGCTGGCACCCTTCTGGGACCGGAAGAAATCGGCGAGGTTTGTGTGCGCGGCGGCAATGTCATGCTGGGCTATTGGAACCAGCCCGCCGAGACCGCCAAAGTCCTCCGCCGTGGCTGGCTCCTGACCGGCGACATCGGCCGCCGCGATCGCGACGGCTTTTACTATATCACCGACCGGAAGAAGGACATGCTTTTGGTCAATGGCATCAACGTCTATCCCCGCGAGATCGAGGAAGTCCTCTACCAGTGCCCGGGGGTTAAAGAGGCGGCGGTCATTGGCAAACCGGACCCTCGCCGTGGCGAGCAGGCCGTGGCCTTCGTTGCTCTCAACGACGGCGTGACCCTCGAAGAGAAGGCCGTCCTGCATTTCGTCCGGCACCGGCTCGCGGATTACAAGGTCCCGCGGCGCATCCTGTTCCTTCCGGCCCTGCCGCGCAACGCGACCGGCAAGATCCTCAAGACCGCGCTTAGGTCGATAGAAGTTGACGCTTAGCGGTGTTTGGCCTGGAAAATGCTGTCAGGTGGCTCGCCCTCGGCCCTTTTCCTTGTTGACGATGCCGAGGGTCTCCCTCTAAGCTATAGCCAATATCTGTTCGACGCATGAAGCGTTGGGCAGAGATTTTTTTCTATGCCCGAAGGATATTGCGTCAAATGCAAGGCCAAGAAGGAAATCATTGATGCCGTAGAAGAAATAATGAAGAATGGGCGGAAAGCCATCAAAGGCAAATGCCCTACCTGCGGCACAGTGATGTTTAAGATCCTGGGCGGAAAGGCCACCGTCGCCCCGCCCGCGCCCGCCCCGGTTGCATCGCAGCCGTCCGGGACCCCGCCGACCCCTCAATAATCTATGTCTCAAGAACTTGCTTACGTCATCATCACCCCGTACTCGCTCTTTAAATCGCGCACCGGGGGTATCCTCAGCCGGCTGATCACCCGGACCGGCTTGGAATTGGTTGGCACCCGAATGTTCGGACCCAGCGCTGAACTGGTCAAGAAATACTCCGACCAAATCGTTTCCGCCAATGACCCCCAGGACCGCGGGATTCAGCAACTGATTTACGATTACATCCTCCGCAACCTCTCGCCCGACCCGAAAACGGGACGCCGTCGGCGCGCCATGATGTTGCTCTTCCGGGGCGACGACGCCGTGCGGAAGACCCGCTCGGTCGTTGGCAATATCAGCACCGAGCGTCGCGGGGGCGAAACCATCCGGGACACCTACGGGGACCTCATCACCGACGAGAATGGCCAGGTCCGATATTTCGAGCCCGCCGTCCTGGCGGCTCCGACCGCTGACGAGGCCGAATCCAAGCTCAAGCTTTGGGCCAGCTATTCCGATTCAGACGGAGGTGTGTTGGAAAACGTGATCGCTTATCCCCCCGGTGAACGCCCTCAGCGCACCCTCGTCCTCATCAAGCCCGAGAATTTCCGATTCGCCACCGGCCGCCCGGGGAACATGATCGACTTCTTCTCGCGCACCGGACTCTACATCGTGGGTGTCAAGCTCCACCGCATGAGTGTGGCACAGGCCCTCGATTTCTACGGCCCCGTTCGGGAAATCCTCCGCAGCAAACTCAAGGACGTCGCTGCCGCCAAGGGCAAAGTGGCCCTGGAAAAAGAGTTGGGGTTCAAATTAGGACCCGAGCAGGAACAGCAACTCGGCAACCTCCTGGGACCGCTTTTTGGCGACAATCAGTTCGAGAATATCGTCCGCTTCATGTCTGGCCGCGCACCCTCAGAATGTCCCGCCTCGGAACTCAACGACCCGGGTCCGGAAAAGTGCATCGCCCTGGTCTACGAAGGCGTCGAAGCCGTCCGGAAAATCCGCGATGTGTTGGGGCCCACCGACCCGTCGAAGGCGCCTCCCGGCTCTATCCGACGTG
>Ga0364880_10587_pt1 | contig 11409 bp, 8 predicted proteins | sample ExccelJu500001D3_5_FD_206927 | JGI IMG/M metagenome (GOLD analysis project Ga0364880, IMG submission 206927) | Enriched cells from Trout Bog Lake Hypolimnion, Wisconsin, USA - BchlTB.July30.5000.01.D3 | ecosystem: Environmental > Aquatic > Freshwater > Lake > Hypolimnion/Profundal zone | place... | reverse complement strand
CCCAGCCCCGTCGAAGCGGCAAGTGCTTTGATTCGTTTGCATTCATCCCCGATGCATTTCTACAAAAAAGGCAAGGGGCACTACAAAGCCGCTCCGCCGGAAGCGCTCAAAGCAGCCTTGGCCAGCGCCGAGAAAAAGCGCATACAGGCCGCTTTGCAGGCACGCTACACCGATGAACTGATCACCTTCGCACTCCCTCCTGAATTCGCCGACAAGTTACAGCCTCTGCTGTATAAACCCGATCGCAACACTCTTGAAGTAAAAGCACTGGAGGCTGCTTGCGCCGCCACGCATTTATCTGCTGCTCACCTATTGCAACGCTGCGGGGCGATTCCCTCCACACAGGCTTACCACTTGCAACGTTTCCTGTTTGAGAACTTCCCGCATGGCACGGGCTTTCCTGATGTCGCCGTGGAAGAGCACCCAGAATTGCCGCTGGCGGAAGACACGGCATTCAGTATCGACGATGCGACCACCACTGAAATTGATGATGCATTTTCGGTGAGACAACTCGCCAACGGCAACTGGCGTATCGGTGTGCATATTGCCGCCCCGACGTTGGGCGTCGCACCCGGCACGCAGGGCGATGCCATCGCCGCGCAACGCTTGTCCACGGTGTACATGCCGGGCGACAAGATCACCATGCTGCCCGACAGCGTGGTGCAAGCCTTCACGCTGGATGCCGACAAAGTATGCCCGTCGCTTTCACTGTATCTCGAAGTGGATGCTGCGACGCTTGCTGTAATTAATACGGAGAGTCGAATTGAGCGCATCCATATCTCCGCCAATTTGCGCCACGATACGCTGGAGCCGTTGTTCAACGAAGAAACTATAGCTGCGGGAAAGCTGGATTATCTTTTTGCGACCGAACTCAAACTGCTGTGGGAAGTCGCGCAAAAGCTGGAAGCTGTGCGGGGGAAATCCGGCGAAAACAACATGCAGCAGGTGGACTACAATTTTTACGTCGAAAATGATCGCATCAGCATCAGTTCACGCCAGCGCGGCTCACCCATCGACAAAGTAGTGGCAGAACTGATGATTTTCGTGAACAGCGAGTGGGGCAAGCTGCTCGCAGCGCATGATGTGGCGGGCATCTACCGCACGCAGAATAACGGCAAGGTCAAAATGAGCACCGTACCCGGGCCGCATCAGGGCTTGGGCGTGGCACAGTACTTATGGTCCAGTTCGCCGCTGCGACGCTATGTAGACTTCATCAATCAGCGCCAGATCATCAGCCTGCTGAACGGTGAAGCGCCCGTTTACACACAGAACGACACCGCGCTGTTTACCGTGATGCGCGATTTCGATACAGCCTACACGCTCTATAATGATTTTCAGCGCAACATGGAGCGCTATTGGTGTTTGCGCTGGTTGTTGCAGGAGAATGTAAAGCAAGTTGAGGCACTGGTGCTGCGAGAAAATCTGGTCAGGCTGGTAAATATTCCGCTGGTGGGGCGTGTTCACTCCTTACCTGAAACACAGCCCAATACCCGTGTTGTACTGGAGATAGGTGAAATTGATTTGCTGGATCTGAATTTCAATGCGCGTTTCATTTCTGTAGTTGAGGTCGTTGAATCTTGTCAGTCCTGATGATCATTAACCTCGCGCAGCGAGACTTTGTCCCTCTCTCCCAACGGTGGAGAGCAGGAGAAGGGGAAACGGGCATTGCTTCGGGTTTGATTGCCATGGATGATATGTTTCATGCTCGTTAAGCAACCAATCGTCATTGCTCTGGCATTTTCCGTGGCTCTTCACGCTTTTGCACTGTTTGGTGTTCGCATCGTTTTGCCTAGTGCGCGCAAGGCTGCCGATACCCAGCCGTTACAAGTTGTTCTGGTCAACAGTAAATCCAGTGCCGCCCCTACAGAAGCCGATGCGCTTGCGCAACACAATCTCGATGGGGGAGGTAACACAACTGAAAATCGCGAAGCTAAAACGCCCCTTCCGACGCTCAGTGATGACAAACAATTCATACCGGAACAATCTGCACGACGAGTGCAGCAACTGGAGCAAGAGTCCAAGCGTTTGATCACCCAAGCCAAAAGTAGCTATACGGTAACGCAAGAAATAGCACCTCAACCACAAGAAGCGAATGCGCACGCAAAGGACGAGGATCTGGTCGAAAAAAGCATGGAAATAGCTAGGCTGGAAGCGCAGATTGAAAAGGAAATGAGTGTTTATCAAAAAATGCCCAGAAAAAGGTTTATCGGAGCACGTGCAAAAGAATATCGTGACGCGCAATACATAGAAGCCTGGCGTATCAAAGTTGAACGCATTGGTACTTTGAACTATCCCGAGATGGCACGCCAGAAAAAGATATATGGGAGTTTGCAGCTTACAGTAGAAATCAGAGCTGACGGCAATGTTGAAAGCGTGGAAGTGACACGTTCCTCGGGTCAACCCATTCTGGATGCGGCAGCGCAACGCATTGTAAAGCTGGCTTCTCCCTTTTCGCCTTTTCCGGCGGACATACGCCGCGACACGGACATTCTTAGCATTACCCGAACATGGTCATTTACACAGTCAGACCAGCTTCAGAGCGAATAATTGGGTTGCGCAATCAAAATCTTTGAACCGGTGAATACCATCACCGTCCAGTCAATACTTAGAGCACAGTTTTAGCTCAATTACTTTAGTAAATTACATTTGATTCACTTTTGAAACAATTGGTGCGGTATAGGCGTGGTAAAATTTGAAGATGAGTTAAAGAAAAATGCGGTTGCAGCGAAAATCAGGCCGACAAACAGCACAGAGGCTACAGGTAGTAATTTCATCAGACACTCCTTGTAAGTTGTAATAAAGAATACTGTGTGAAATATGCACACATAAAAATCATAATACGTGTCCACATTTCACACGTCAAGTATTTTTTTGTGATAACATCATGAATAATTTATGTGTGTAGTGTCGGATTTTGCCAGGGTGAATATTGTAATGAATGAACAAAATCAATTTGCAGGAGATTTACCAGCGCCACTTGTTGCTGCGCTTCGCCGAGTTTTGCGTCCGCTTATTCGTTTTTTGCTCTCCTACGGAATCAGATACCAGACATTTTGTGATTTGGCTAAATCAACTTATATTCAGGTGGCGGAAGAAGAGTTCAGGCTGGATAAGAAAGCCCAGACGGACAGTCGCATCAGTTTGTTGACCGGGGTGCATAGGCGCGATGTTAAGCGTCTACGCAATGAATCGCTCACTGAGAGCAGTCTGCCATTGCAAGCCTCGATGAGTGCACAAGTGCTTGCTACCTGGAGCGGACGGGCTGAATATCTCGATTCCGAAGGTTTCCCGAGGCCGCTGCCTCGTTTGATCAGCAAAGGCGGGGAACACTCGTTTGAAGCACTGGTGCGTTCAATCAGTAAGGATTTTCGTGCCCGTGTTGTGCTGGACGAATGGATGCGTCAGGGAATTGCCACACTGGATGAAAATGACAATGTTCATCTGGCCGCCGACACTTTTGCTTCCCCGCAGGGGCTGGAAGAGAAGGCATTCTATTTTGGACAGAATATTCACGATCACCTTGCCGCCACGGTGCATAATTTATCCGGAGACGATCAGCCTTTCCTGGAACGCTGCGTCTACTATACGGATCTGACCCCGGAATCAATCAAAGAATACGAACGCGTTGCGAGATCAGCAGGAATGAGAGCGCTACACACTGTCAATCGTCATGCCATTGCTTTGCAAAGGCGCGATGCGGGTAAGGCGGATGCAATCTACCGCACTAATTTTGGCCTTTATAATTTCAGCGAGATTAATCGTGGCGATGAAACTCACACGGACTAAGCTGTTAAATATCGCGCTACTGGTTCTGGGAGGAATATTCACCTGGAGCGCACTTGCTGCAGACGATGCTCTGAAAATGGGAGGGATCGGCGGCACAGGATCGCCAGCGAATAGGCAGGGTATAGGTGGAACCGGATCACCTGTCATGAATGGTGGCATTGGAGGTACGGGCTCGCCAGCGATGAATAGCGGTATGGGCGGTACAGGTGTGAGAACCAATGACAAATCCTCCGATCTTGCACTGGCAGGCAATGTCTTGTTTGTTGTGGGTAAAGTAGAAGCCGAGCATCAAGGTCAGGTCAGGGCGCTAACTAAAGGCACTTCGGTGAAAGTGGGTGACACGCTCAAATCAGCTCAGGGAGCCATGTTACAGCTACGGATGGCTGATGGTGGCACGATTGTGTTGCGTCCGGAAAGTCAATTGGTGATCGAGTCCTTCGTTTACAAGGGCGTGCAAGACGGTAGCGAACATATTTCTCTTGCCCTGCTCAGCGGTGGATTCCGTGCGGTGACAGGTGAAATTGGTCATCTGCATAAAGAAAACTATAGTATCCATACCCCGAATGCGAGGATTGGCATAATGGGTACGGATCATGAAACTGTTTTCGTTCCCGATGGGCAACCGGCCGGGCAAGTGTCTGATTTGGCCCCCGGAACTTATAACCATGTGATTTCCGGTGGAACCGTGCTGCAAAGCGAGAAAAATAAGTTGCTGATCAAGCCGAATCAGACTGGCTTTATGTCGCTCAAGAGCACGAATCCTATTTTGATTGCCACTCCTGTCAAGATATTCAGTGATCCGAAATTTAATTTGAGTGTTCAACGTCAGGGCGATAGTTTACCCGGAGCGATGGCGGATTCAGACTCGGATCAGGATTCAAAAGGGAGTAGCGGTTCGGGTACTGCAAATAGTACGACTTCAGGAGCTGTGCAGAACTCAAATGGAACACCCCCTACCACGGTACAGAATTCGAATACATCGAGCAATTCTGGAGCGCCATTAGATACCGATCAGGATTGGTCAAATCCAACTCAAGGCACCCAACAAAACAAAGTGACCCAGACTGAAAATCTGGATGCAACTAAACTGGATATCGACAATCTGGATCCGGACGCAACACGAGCCCAATCGGGAAGTGCAGTGGTGGGTGCACTTTTTTCAGGCGGATTGCAAAAGGTTGGCAGCGCTCAAGCGGGTAGCCCGGGGCAAAAGGTATATGTGGAAGCTGACAATATGCCAAGTATGTACGTCAATAACAACACAGGTACCAATTTCGTATCGGTTGAGGATGTTGATCCGGTCAATGCCGGAACAACTACAGTGGATGGTGTGACTGTCACCTGGGGTATCTATGCCAATGGTACAACCTTCGATTCCACAGGAAAACCAATTGCGGTCAACTTTCATCCCTTTGCTTTTGCCTATGCAAATGGAGGAGCCACTTCAGCGGCAACAATCACTGCTATTGGCGGCACGGCTAATTTTTCAATAGTGGCAGGTTTTACTCCTCCTGTAACAGAGTCAGGAAATATCGGGGGAAGTGTGAGCCTGAATGTGGGTGTCAATCTTACTACTTCAACGCTGACCAACTATAATTTGAATTTAGTAGATGCCAATTCTAACCCTCGCACTTGGTCGGGGACGCTGAATAACTCTAGTCCCGTTTCTCTTGCTTCTTTTGCTCAGGGAGGCGCTTCGCTTGCTGTTACCTGTACGGGCACCACATGTGGCTCCGGTGCGGGGCGCGGGGCTGCTGCGGGCATATTGGTCGGCCCCAACGCAAAAGGCTTGATTTCATCCTACATCTTGAGCACGACAACCGGTCAAGGTGTAGCCGGCACGGTCATTCAATCTCGTTAGAAGTGGCATTTAAAATTAAACTTGTTCACCCGGATAGTGCGCAATAAAAATTATTTTTGCTCGTCAAAGAGGTGCGATGTTACAATTTTGGTATACATTGCGCCAACGCAATAAATAGAATTTTAGAGGCACTTAAAATAGAACGTAAATTATTCGAACCTGCAAAAACCAGTTTCCTTATTCTGCTTTTAATTGGACTTGCTGTTGTTCCCTCCATTGCACGGTCTGAAAAACTTGATCTTGAGTTGGCCCGGCATTTGATTGTGGTAGGCAAGGCGGAAGACGCTTATAAATTGCTGGAGCCTTTTGAGGTCAAGCAAGCCGGCAATACAAAGTTTGACTATTTGTTGGGCTTGTCAGCGCTCAATAGCGGGCAGGCAGACAAGGCGAGCATTATTCTAGAGCGTGTATTGGCAGTAGACCCACTGCATGCAGCAGCTCGGGTAGATTTGGGCCGGGCTTATTTCCAGCTGGGTGATTTTGTACGTGCCCGTGCCGAACTGACACGCGCACAGACATTGAATCCTCCACCGACAGCACAAGTCACCATCAATCTGTATTTACAGAAGATTAGCGAATCAGAAAAGATTAATGAATCGGATGCTAAACCTGCCACACAATTGGGCGGCTATCTGGAGGGCGGGGTGGGCTACAATACCAACGTCAATAATTCCACCAGCGAAAGTCAGATTGTCGTACCCATATTGCTGAACACGCAACTTGCACTGAGTTCGGCAAACGTCAAAACGGGTGATGGTTATTTGGGTTTTGCGGCAGGGGGTGAAGTCATCCATTCTTTTTCATCAGCTTGGTCGTTATATGGCGGTGTGGATATGCGTAGCCGCAATGATTTTAAATATCGAAATTTTGACATCCTTGCACTGGATGGTAACCTCGGGGCAATCTATAGCAAGAACGCAGATCAATTCAAGGGAGGCGTGGTTGCAGGGCAATTCAATTTGGGAGGCATTCCCAACCATAAGTCCGACGGCCTTAACGCGCAATGGACTCATACTTATAATGCAGCCAATCAGTCGGTATTGTTCAGTCAATATATTCGCTACAGCTTTCCTGATGCGGCGCTCGCTACAAACAATTTTAATCAGACGATCACAGGGATGGGGTGGTTGCACGCAACAGCCAATGGGCGCACTTCGTTTTCCGGAAGTGTGTTCGGGGGAAATGAGCACGATACCAATTTCCGCATAGATGGCGGAAAAACAATTCAGGGCATTCGCCTGTCAGGGCAATCAATACTTCAAGATAACCTAGAGCTGTTTGTATCCGGCGGGTTTCAATTGGGCAAATATGATCAAACCAACAGCTCCTTTCTGGTGGTTCGTGATGACAAACAAATCGATATTAATATGGGCTTGAATTATCGGCACAGCACCAATTGGATCATACGACCGCAACTCAGTTTAATTCAAAACCACTCTAACATCATCATTGATGAATATAACCAGGCCGATATTTCCCTGACGTTAAGACGTGAGTTTAATTGATCAGATGGGCACCTTAAATCAATTCGTTGGATGAGTGATTAGTATCCATTTAGGCACGAAACTTTCATCATCACCAGTTCAATTGTACCCAGAGTCATCGTGATAATGACAAACCAGAAAAGCGAAATCTTTTTGTGAGGTATTCCCCGTTTCCTGTTGTCAAAGTAGTTGAATGCCTCACCCAGTGCCAGCAATCCCCCGAAGACGAAAAACAGAACCGTATTGAGCATTAAATACGCACTCATGTTGCTTGCGTTGAAACAGTTTCTCATACGCATGATATCGAAATTGGTCATCATAACGAAGGCCGCTACTATAAATGCGGCTACTGTCGCAGCAACAGCAACTACTCCCCAGAAATCCCGCGTGCTCATGAGCGCGAGCCATTCGTCGAGCGTTGCTATTATTCGGTCTGTCCAGCTCTTGTGTTGCAACCTACCCTCCGTGATAACGTGATCTGCGACTTTAACTTCAGTTATAAGCAGATTAACTGACTGTCACCCTACCAAATTTTCGCTTCCCCACTTGTGCTATGACCACAGCACCCGATTGGAGTTGCAATCCCTTGTCGTCAATTCGTATACCGTCGAGCTTGACCGCGCCTTGTGTGATCATGCGCAGCGCCTCAGAAGTGCTTTCAACCAACCCGGCCTGTTTAAGCAACTGGGCAATGCCGATCATGCCATTGGTTGAAACTACATTGATTTCCGGCATGTCTTCCGGCAAAACACCCTGCTTGAATCGTGCCTCGAATTCAATCAGGGCTTGTTCGGCTGCGCTACGGTTATGGAAGCGGGTAACTAATTCCTGGGCCAGCAAAACTTTTATGTCGCGCGGATTGCGTCCCTGCTCAGTCTCGGTTCGCCAAGTGTTTATAGTGCTCATCGGCTCGAAGGAGAGCAGTTCCAGATAGCGCCACATCAGATTGTCGGAAACCGACATGAGTTTACCGAACATTTCCTGCGGCGATTCGGTAATGCCAACATAATTTCCAAGCGACTTGGACATCTTATTCACGCCATCCAATCCCTCAAGCAGGGGCATGGTCAGGACGCATTGTGCAGGCTGTCCATGGTGTTTCTGTAACTCGCGACCCATTAGTAAGTTGAATTTTTGGTCGGTGCCGCCTAATTCCAAATCGGCTTTGAGCGCTACGGAATCATAACCCTGCACCAGTGGGTAGAGGAATTCGTGGATGGCGATAGGTAAGTTACCTTTATACCGCTTGTCGAAATCATCCCGTTCAAGCATTTGGGCAACTGTATGGGTAGAAGCCAATTTAATTAAATCGACTGCACTGAACTTATCCATCCAGGTTGAATTGAATACGATTTCGGTTTTTGCCGGATCAAGTACCTTGAACACCTGTTCGCGGTAGCTCTGGGCATTTTGCAGAACTTGCTCTCGTGACAGGGGCGGACGGGTTGTATTTTTGCCCGTGGGGTCGCCAATCATGCCGGTGAAATCACCGATCAGAAACAACGCATGGTGACCCAGATCCTGTAGCTGGCGCATTTTATTAAGTAATACGGTGTGCCCGAGATGGAGGTCGGGGGCGGTAGGGTCAAATCCCGCCTTGATGCGTAACGGGCGATTTAATGCCAGTTTTTGTTTTAACTCCGATTCCAGCAGAAGCTCATTACAGCCGCGTTTAATTAATTCTAAAGTGTCTTGTTGTGTCATATTTGTTCTCATTCAGTCTTGATTGTGCTGCCAAAATACAGGATTTACCGGCTTCTTATATTATAAAGCCAACTGCTTTAGTTCCTCATCATCTGTTTCGATGACCGGAGGCCTGGCAGATTTTGAAGGTTGGGTAATTTCTGGTAAACTTGCAGACTAATAGTGCTGATTGTTTATGCAACCCTTAAGTTAGTAATGGCCGGAAAGGCGCGAATGTTAACCCAAAATACACTGACACAAGAACGAAAATTGAAATTGCGCTGGCTGGTCGCTATGTCAAGTCTGCCTTTGCTGGGTGTTATTACTGCATTCGGGATTATGCCTCAGACTGAGCTTATTACGGCCCCCCAAAAAACAGTCGTGGAACAAATTGCGTTACCTCAATCGACTCCGGTTACCACGGATACCAATATTTTTTGGCGCAATGAGCATGTGCAACGCGGTGATACCGTGGCTGAACTATTGCACCGCATGAATGTTGAAGATGCCGCTGCCAGCGAGTTTCTCCGCACGAATCAGGCTACAGAATCCTTTCGCCGTATTGCCTCAGGCAAGACTATACAGGCTGAAACCAGTGCGAATGGGAGTCTTCTGGCATTGCGTTACTTGAATGAGAGCGGCAATCAGGTCCTGGTTGAAAGAAGCGCAGGAACCAAACCGGGGTTCAAGGTCAGTGTATTACCCCCCCAGTTTGAGCAGCGTCTGATCATGCGTACTGGAGTAATCAAAAGCACCTTATTCGATGCAACGGATGAGGCGGGTTTGCCTGAGGCGACTGCGAGTCAATTGATCGAGATTTTTGGCGGCGACATCGACTTTCATCGGGATCTGCGCAAAGGCGACAAATTTTCTGTTACTTACGAAGTGACGTACAGCAACGGGGAACCTGTTCGAAATGGTCGAATTCAAGCGGCCGAGTTTGTTAATCAGGGTAAGCCGTACCGTGTGGTGTTTTTCCAGACCGATAGCACGCATGGCGACTATTACACTCCGGATGGCAGAAGTGTACGCAAGGCCTTTTTGCGCTCTCCGGTCGAGTTTTCACGGATCAGTTCCGGTTTTACTTCAGCACGCTTTCATCCGATATTACAAAAATGGCGCGCACACAAAGGCGTAGACTATGCAGCCCCAATGGGTACCAAGGTTAAAGTCACAGCCGATGGAAACGTTGATTTTGTTGGCAAGCAGGGCGGTTATGGCAATGTCATCATGGTGAATCATCAAGGCCGCTATTCTACCGTGTACGGCCACCTGTCACGTTTTGCAAGCGGGCTTCATCGAGGTCAGCGTGTCGCTCAGGGCGAGGTGATCGGATATGTGGGGATGACCGGATGGGCTACCGGACCGCATTTGCACTACGAGTTTAGAATAGACGGTCTGCAAACGGATCCGCTGCGCGTTGCTTTACCCAATGCCACTCCGATTGGGCCCGGGCAGAAAGCAGCCTTTGAAGAATCCACCCGAAAATTGACTGATCGCCTGGGTTTGATGAGCAATACCAGCGTGGCTCAGCTTGATTAAAGCCATCGTCGAATGTGACAATTTCTGAACTTTATGCCGGCATCATGTCCGGCACCAGTCTGGATGGAATTGATGTGGCGCTGGTTGACTTGTCTGATGGTCAAGTCAACCTGGTAGGCACCTACTATCAGGCTTATGAGCAGACTCTGAAAGATACCCTGCTGGCCTTACATCAACCAGCTAATAATGAATTACATCTGGCCCAAGTAACCGGCAACTGTCTGGCACAACTCTATGCCGGAGCCGTTACAAGTCTGTTACACAAATACGGTGTTCAACCTGATCAGATCCGTGCTGTGGGATGCCACGGGCAAACGATTCGTCATCGTCCCGAAAATGGCTATACGGTACAACTGGGTAATGCCGCATTGCTGGCTGAGCTAACTGGTATCACCGTAGTCAGTGATTTTCGTAGCCGGGATATCGCTGCCGGAGGTCAGGGTGCACCTCTGGTGCCTGCGTTCCATGACAAGGTATTGCGTCATTCGGATATTCATCGGGTAATTGTCAATATCGGGGGAATCAGCAACCTGACTGATTTGTGGCCCGGTGGTCTGGCATCAGGTTTTGACTGCGGCCCCGGCAACCTTTTGATGGATGGGTGGTGTATACGACACTTGGGCAAGCCTTATGATGCTCAGGGGAAGTGGGCAACCACAGGCCAGGTTTTACCTGCGCTGCTGGACCTCATGCTTAAGGAACCTTTTTTTGCGCTGCCTCCCCCCAAGAGTAGTGGGAGGGATCTGTTTAATACACAATGGCTGCAAGCCAAGCTACAGGGTGATGAGCGTGCGGAAGACGTGCAGGCTACCTTGCTGGAATTGACGTGCAGAACGATTGCACAGGCGATACAGCAGTATTGCGTCGGAGCCGAAGAAATTTATTTGTGTGGCGGCGGCACGCATAACCAAGCGCTCCAAAATCGGCTGGTAGAATTGCAACCGGGCTGTGTTGTTCGTACAACGCAGTCTCTGGGTATTGACAGCGATTTTCTGGAAGCGATCGCATTCGCCTGGCTGGCGCAGCAAACTTTACAAGGGAAGCCAGCCAACT
>Ga0364880_10585_pt1 | contig 11419 bp, 9 predicted proteins | sample ExccelJu500001D3_5_FD_206927 | JGI IMG/M metagenome (GOLD analysis project Ga0364880, IMG submission 206927) | Enriched cells from Trout Bog Lake Hypolimnion, Wisconsin, USA - BchlTB.July30.5000.01.D3 | ecosystem: Environmental > Aquatic > Freshwater > Lake > Hypolimnion/Profundal zone | place... | reverse complement strand
ACCCATCAACTGATCATTCAACTTGCTGCAATTTATGAGTTAACAATATCAGAATATTGTCTCCAAATAAAAGTACAGCCATCTGATTCCTAGGTTGTTACAAACGGTTGAAAAATCCGGATGAACGGTTATATTTTAGGAATAAACGGTCTGAATCTGGACAAGTAGGGTGTATTTCTAAGTTTCAAAGGGATTCTTTGACTTATTTGATTAATTCCAATTCACTTCTAAGCAAATTGAAACAGCCTAAGTGTTTGTCCTATACCGATAATCCGGGATATTTAGTACATTACCCATGAGAGATTAACCACATTTAATAAAATTAACAAATAATAACAATTAGTTATATTCTTATTATCACTCCATAAAAAACTGTAACCAAACACAACTGCGTCATAATTTCCCATGACAGTGTGAAAATGAATGAATACCATCTCACATTCAATAAAACTCACCATCATGCAAGACATTGCAAATAAAAGATTTTTAGTGTCTATGGGATCGTCGTAAAGATGGATCCTTATATTACAAGTATTTAAGTATAAGTGTAATAAGAGGAAACGATGGAAAAGTATTTAGATATGTAGCTCAGTTCTTTGATATTACTGAGCGAAAACAAAAAGATGATCTAATCTGGAAGCAGGCTAATTATGACTCTCTTACCCTGCTCCCTAATCGCCATTTCTTCAAAGATCAATTAAAGCAAGAGATAAAAAAATCTCAACGATCAGGTTATGAAGTAGCACTTATGTTTATCGATCTTGATCAATTTAAAGAAGTAAATGACACACTGGGTCATGCCAAAGGTGATCTGTTATTGATCGAGGCTTCAAGCCGAATTTCAAGATGTGTAAGAGAATCTGACACAGTTGCCAGGTTAGGCGGGGATGAATTTACAGTCATTGTTTCTGAGTACAAGGACCGAACTCATATTGAACGTATTGCACAGAATATTATTCAAACCTTGGGGCAGTCATTTGATTTACGCAATGATAATGTTGCTTATATATCTGCCAGCATAGGAATTACCATCTATCCTGACGATGCAGTCGAAATTGAAGATTTAATCAAAAATGCGGATCAAGCCATGTACGCTGCCAAGCAAGATGGCCGAAACCGATTTAACTATTTTACCCGCTCAATGCAGTTAGATGCCCAACGAAAATTATCTCTTACCAATGACCTTCGGCAAGCATTATTGAATAATGAATTAGAAGTCTATTATCAACCTATCGTTGAAATAATGTCCGGTCAAATCACCAAGGCAGAAGCCTTGTTACGTTGGCATCATCCGAAGTTGGGGATGGTAAATCCTGCCGAGTTTATTCCCTTGGCTGAAGAATCAGGATTGATAGTAGAAATTGGTGAATGGGTATTCCGTGAAGTACTCAATTGTATTCAAAAATGGCAAGATATATTTGGTCGAATTATTCAGGTCAGTGTCAATAAATCTCCGGTTCAGTTTGAAAAGGCAGCCCCCAATAGTTGGTTCGATTATTTTTTAACAACTGGCCTTCCTGGTGAAAGCATCATTGTCGAAATAACTGAAGGATTGCTGATTAAAGATTCTAACCAAGTGAAAAAGAGGTTATTGGAATACATGTTGACGCCGGAGTATAAGAGCGTAAATCTGCCGCATAAACAATTTGATGATGTAAATCAGCGCGTAAATGTCTAGGTAAATCCGCGCATAAATGACGCAACAATAAAGACGGCTCATTAAAAAGGGAGCAATTACGCTCCCCTTAAAAGTACGACTTATTGGGCTACAGCTAAAACGCCTGATCCTCATCCCCATTATCATTCGACGAATCATGTTGTGATGCCTCCTTTAGCATGGCGGTGATGTCATCACCATACGTCTGCATCAGCATGTCACGTAATTGATCCAAGAATTCGACCAGCGTATAAGCTTCTCCGGGTTGTAAGTGTGTGACGATTTTGTTCACGCGCATGATCACGATGCACCTCCATTCGATTTAGCCTGCTGCTTTAGTAACGCCTCATGTGCTCGTACCAGCAACTGAAGCTGCCATCTGCCATATGATTTGAGTGATGCATGCAGCTTCATGATTTCTTGCTCTGTTGTCGCGTTTTCATTTCGGCACGTTCTTTCGCTTCTTTCAAACGATAGGATTCGCCCTCAATCGAAATGACCTCGGAGTGGTGAACGAGGCGATCCACAAGAGATACCACGCAGGCCGCATTCGGAAATACTTCAGGCCATGACTTGAATGGTTTATTTGTCGTGATGATCGTGCTCTTCGATTCATACCTTCTGCTCACCAGTTCGAAGAGCAAATCGGCATGTCGGTTCGAATAGGACAGATAGCCTATTTCATCAATGACCAGTAAATCCGGCGATGCGTAGAGATGCAATCGCCTACGCAAGGCGGTATCGCTGTCCAATGCAGCCAGTTCTCCCAGCAGTTCGCCTGCTGTGGCAAAACGCACCGTGTGTCCACGGATTAACGCCTGATGGGCGATATTCTTTACCAGCGTTGTCTTGCCCACCCCATTTGGGCCCAGCATCACAACATTCGTGGCATCACCGATAAATTCCAGCGACATCAGCCCTTCAACCGCTCCCCGGTCGCATCGCTTCAGCCACTTCCAGTCGAAATCTGAGATCGACTTGAAACGACCAATGCTCGCCGCAGCGATCCTTCGCTCAAGGCTTCGTCTGGTGCGCTCTTGTTCTTCCCACTCAAGTAGTTTCGGTAACCAGTCGGTTGATGCGGCTTCCGCCCAATGGGCCACCACGCCGTTCAGGCGCAAGTCCGTGGCGCGCCGACGTAACTGTTCATCATTCATCTTTATCTCCTTTTTTGTCTGTCAATTGATCGTAGGTTTCAAGCTTGTGCGGGTTGATTACCGCATCCCGATCTGCAACGTGCTTCGGCATGCACACCTCCACCGGTGGCGGCTGGTTTTTGAGTTCCCGTTGCACTTCCAATGCCAGCCGCACCGCGTGCGGATGCGGTACCCCGCGCGCCAGAGCGGTAAGCACCGCCACCTGCACTTCGGCAGCCCCGTATCTGTCTACCAGTCGCAACAATGCAGCGGTAATACCGCCAATCCCTTCCCCTCGCTCGGCAGCCCGAAGCAGCAAATCGGCACTCGCTGGCACCGCCTGCTTCAACCGGCTCATTCCCTTTTGCTCATGTGCCTGAGCCTTACGTTCGACCAGTTTTGCAATATGCGATGGGTCTTCAATCTGCGCCCCTTTGTCGTAACTCCGCTGGTGCGTTGCTACAACCTCAGAACCATTGAGAATCCTCACCCGCAGCGGATCAGCCACGACGGTGAGGGTTTGGCGTACCTGCGTGTGCGGCACCGAATAGTCGTTCAGGTCAAACCTGGCATAGGGGGTTTTGCCGATTGAAACCGGCATACGCTCGTCCGTTACATAGGGATTGGCGGGCAAGGCAAGCAGGCGGGGCTGTTCCTGAACAAATGCCTCCCTGACGGTTATTGTCTTGTCCTGTGGACAGAGCCTGTCATCGGCTTGACCTATGCACCAGGCGGCTGCCTGTTTGTTGAGGTCTTCCAAATCAACGTAGCTGCGCGCGGCAAAGAACCCTTCGCGGATATACCGGATGGCGCGCTCGACTTTGCCCTTTTCATTGCCGCGTGCCACGGCGACAGGGCGTGGTTCGTATAGGTAGTGCCCGGCGAAATCCAGTAGCGTCGGATGGAAGCGGATCGCATCGCCCTGTCGTTCCAGCACTGCGCTCTTGAGATTGTCGTAGAGCAAAACGCGTGGTATGCCGCCAAATGCCTCGAACGCCCCGACGTGGCCGCGCAAAAAACTTTCCATCCGGGCATCCAAAAAGAATTGCAGATAGATACGCCTCGACCACGACAGCACCATCACGAAGGCCATCAGCGGGCGGCGCGCGCGACCGATCTCGATGTGGCCAAAGTGACCCCAGTCAACTTGTGACTGAGCACCCGGCAAGGTGACCAGCCTAAGAAATGCCTCTGCCGCAGGACGCGGACGGTGTTGACTGACCAGATATCTGAAATGGGAAGGGCTGCCGACAAAGCCCCGTTGTCTGCACATCTCATGAAGGCGACTGGCGGTGAGCGTGGGGAATTTCGTCAAGGTCTCGCAAACGAATGGGAGATAGGGATCAAGGATGGATTTGCGCAGTTTGGCGGTGCGCGGCAAACCATGCTGACGCAAAACACGTTCCACGCTGTGGTGATGGACGTGTAACTGCGTGGCGATGGTGCCAATTCGCCATTTCTCAACGTGGTAATACCTTAAAATTTCGGCTTCTTTATCAGGGGGCATGGTCATGATGCTGTTTTCTCCCGCTCGGTAGCATGTATAGTGGAATTGAATGACGTATCCGATGGGTGAGCTTGCCAGTGCGCACAAATTCACTTAACAACCGGCCACAAAAGTGGCAACAGAATGGTTTGTGATCAGCGATTGGCTTCACCGTTGGGACGGGAAGAATTGGAACAGATGGAGGTTGGGCTGGGCTACCGTGATGCGTTACTATTTCTTTCGAAGCGGAAATCAGGGGATAAGAATGAGAGGCTGGTTCTTCTTGCTGAGGGTGTGTGGTGGTAGCAGAGTAAGCTACGCTCTCTCGCCGCCGTCTCCTGAAGCAGGCTTGACGCGCGTTACCCTTACTTTTACCGTTCCGGGTTTGTCGATAGCGCCTTCCTGCTTTTCGCATAGACTCGACACGAGCACGCTTTGCGCAATCGACTGCGCAGTAGCGGTTGCCACGGTCACAACAAGTGCCTATAAGTACCGCTTTACCACAGCCAGCGCAGTTGTAGCGTCGCCCGGAATCCGTTTTAATTTTGCTCATCAGCTTTAAATAAGCCGATGAAGCTGGACACAAACGGGGGGCTATGAAATACTTTGACCGCGCTCGTCTGATGGGTGCAGGGCGCGGCAACGGTTTTGGATTGGAGTTCGGGGCCGGTGTCGCGCTTGCTTTGCCTTCGGCAGAACGCCTTTTTACTCCTTCACCGTCAAAATTTCCAGATCATCCCGCAGCTAAAATCAAACCAAACAAGCACCACTGCGCTAGTTTACAAACCAGTAAAAATAACCATAACTCTCTAAATCCAGCGTTTAGCCGCTACATAATTTTCGTCGTCGACAATACAGACACCACGGTGTTGAAGTTTCGATAGATGATTTCGGGACTGGATTTTCTGCACTATCCTATCTCAAAATGTTCGACGTTGATTATCTAAAAATTGACCAATCATTCGTTCGTAACTTATCGGAGAATCAAAGCGACAAGGTTCTAGTGGAAGCGATTATTGTCATGGCACACAAACTTGGAATCAAGACCATCGCAGAAGGTGTTGAAACAGTCGCTCAACGAGAATTACTAATCAAATTCGGATGTGACTTCATTCAGGGATACCTGTTCTCACGACCTATCCCATCGATTGAATTTGAGAATTTATTGTGAACAAAATAACTCAGCATCCAGTATTGAGCGTGGGTGTTTGTGGGGACTCTGCCGAGATTGAATGGTTAACAGTTCATGGTTTCCTTGCAAAGACCTCGAATTGCTCAACCGTCAGCGGTTTGCTGAAGTAGAATCCCTGTACTTCGTTGCATCCTTGTAAACGTAGAAATGCCAGCTGGCTAGCTGTTTCAACTCCCTCCGCTATGGTCTGTAGCCCCAGACTGCAGGCCATGTTAATTATGGCGGATACGATCGCTTTATCTTCGGGATCTTCACTAATATCACGCACGAAAGATTGATCAATCTTGAGCTTGTAAACTTTAAATTGCTTGAGGTAACTCAAGCTGGAGTATCCCGTGCCAAAATCATCAATGGACATACGAATGCCACGATCATGCAGATTATCCATGACTGCAATAGCCGCCATCGGGTTATCCATCATGGCCGCCTCGGTTAATTCCAGTTCCAGATATTGGTGTGGTAGCTTTACTTCATCAAGGATGCGTGTAACCAATTCGGGTAAATCAGCCTGACGAAATTGTATGGCAGACAAATTGACTGCCATCACCATAGGCGACATTCCTCGGTTCATCCAGTCTTTTAACTGCTTGCTGGCCGAACGCAACACCCACTCACCAATCGGAATGATCTGGCCTGTTTCTTCCGCAATGGGGATAAATTCAGCGGGCGAAATCAATCCGATTTCTGGATGCTGCCAGCGCAATAATGCTTCCGCTCCGATTATGTGACCGTCTTGAATCGATAATTGCGGTTGGTAATATAGTACCAATTCATTACGCTCTAATGCGTGCCTTAATGCGTTTGCCAGTTTCAAATTGCGTGCAGACTGAGCCTGTAGTTCCGGCGAATAAAAACGGAAGTCATTGCGCCCTTCACGTTTGGCTCTATACATCGCCGAATCCGCATTCTTCGATAGCGTTTCCAAGTCGGTTCCATCATGGGGATAGACTGCAATGCCAATCGATGGAGTGACAATCAGTTCATGTTGTTCGATATAACACGGCTGGGAAACTGCATTGATCAGTTTCGAGGCAATCAATGCAGCCCCGTCAATATCGGATCCGGGAAGAATCAGAATAAATTCATCCCCTCCCTGTCTAGACAGGGTATCTTCTTCGCGTAATGCCGTCTTTATGCGCTTGCTCGCTTCCATTAGAACCTGATCGCCAATGCTGTGCCCCAAGGCGTCATTGATGTCCTTAAAATGATCGATATCCAGAAACATGACTGCCAGGGAGCGATTGTTCCGCTGAGCCAGACTGAGAGCATATTTGAAGTGGTCATTCAACAAGACCCGGTTGGGCAGGCCGGTAAGCTGGTCGAAGTGGGCCAGTCTCTCAATTCGTTCTTTAGCCTGTTTCTCCTTGGTGATGTCCATTCCAATCCCCACCAGATAGGTCTGTTCATCTATACTGGTACGATTACCGGTAAAGTAAAATGGGATTTTACGTTTTGATTTAGTGACTAATTCTGCTTCAGCATCGGAATTACCTTTTTCAAAGACTTCCTGCATTCTTTGCAAGATAAGAGCCTTATCTTCTCCTTCAAACAAATCAAGTGCAGTCATGTAGTCAAATTCAGCTTTTGAATAACCCGTGACTTCCATGAATTGAGTATTCATGCGGATAAACCTCCCCTTCATGTCCAGCAGGCAAAAGACCCCAGGGAGGCTGTTAATGATGTCTTCGGAAAATTGATTTTGTTGTTGCAATGCGACTTCGGCTTGCTTTAGCTCAGTAATGTCCCGGAACGATACAATCGTACCTATCGTTTCGCCAGCCGCATTCAGCATTGAGGTGCTTGTATAATCAACGGGAAAACTCGTTCCATCCTTGCGCCAAAACACTTCATCCCGAATATGACGGGTTTTTCCATCACTCAGCGTTGCGTAAATGTGGCATTCATTCTGAGGATACGCTGAACCATCTGTTCTTGAGTGGTGCATCGTCTTGTGTGCGGGTTGGCCAATCATTTCATCCAGTTTCCAGCCCAGCATTTTTGTTGCGGCGGGATTTTCGAAAATGATATTCCCATCCCGGTTAAGCCCATGAAGTCCTTCAGTAATGGAATTTAATATTGTCTGTGACAAAATCGCGCTGTCTTGAAGCTGCTTAACCATCCTTTTGGTTTCAGTCAGGTCGGTCAGATTGGCGATATACCCTATATGTTCTCCCTGATCATTTCTGAATGTCGAAACCTTGAGAAGAATAGTTATTATTCTTCCATCCTTGGTGCGTCTTTTAACTTCACCCTGAAAAGTTCCAAACTCATTCGCAGTGACAATCGTTTCTTGGGAACTGGCTCCGGCATCTTCGCCTTGAGGCATAACTAAATTGATTGATTTTCCAACCAGTTCATACAGCTCATACCCAAAAAGTTTGCAGAATGCCGGATTGGCGTAAACATAACAAACATCAATATCAACCAAGGCTACGGGCTCATTTGACTGAACCAAGGCTGCGCTCAATCGGCTATGATGCTCTTCGATTTGTTTTCGACCTGTAACATCACGGGCAATCCCAAGGATTCCTATCAAGTTGCCTTGAACATCGTGCATGGGTGTCTTGATAGCCTCTAAATACTCACGATGCCCATCATCTGCAAATCTCACCCATTTTTCTTCAACAACCGCCTTCCCTTCTCTTATCGCCTTTCGGTCTTGTTCGCGAAATAAGTCAGCCAACTCCTTGTCAACAAAATGATAATCAGTTTTTCCTATAATTTCATTTTCCTTGGCCCCAAAGAATCGTTCAACTCGAGGATTGCATGCCAGGTAAATTCCCTCAACACTTTTAAGCCAGATCAAATCAGGAATGGTTTTTAGTAAGGCAGACAAATAAGAGCCTTCCACAGTGATCTTCTTATCAAGCAGGTTTACTGCCATGTCATGGGTTAAGTCATACTCGCTAACCAATCCTGCAAAAGTGCCTGTGGTATTTATCACGACCAAATGCCGAACCTTGTGCTGAAGCATTTGTTCTGCGGCAGAGTTTATAGTGCTGTCCAGAGGAATAGTCAGCACGGGGGAAGCCATTACTTCCCTTAACTGGATACCGGTTTGATGAGGATCTCTTGAATATAGGCGGACAATGTCACGCTCTGTAACAATGCCTACCGGACGATCGTTTTCGACCACAACCACACAAGAGTCATTGTGAGAATGCATTTGACTGACTGCATCCAGCAAACTGGCATTGGGGGGAAAACTGGAAACCGACCTGTTCATGGAGGAAATAACCTGACGACGACCGGCAAGGGTACTCAAGTCTATATGAAGACGGAAATCTGTTTCAGCCACCACACCAATTAATGATTGTTTATCGTCAACTATAACCAAATGTCGAATTCCGTCTCGCAGGCAAATCTGATATGCGTCCAGACAGGTGATGGTTTGTGGTACGGCTATAACAGGAGAGGACATCACTTTCTGAATCGATGTTTCAGGCAGACATCCTGTTTGCATTGCATGCAAAATGTTTCGTTCGGTAACAATCCCTGCCGGGCAGGCGTTTTCATCTATTACAACAATAGATGAAATCCGTTTTTCAGACATGATGCGTGCAGCCATACCTAAACTATCGCTTCTTGCAAGACAAATAACATCAAGTGTAGCTATGTTGATCAGTAACGAATTCTGATCAATGCATATTTGATGATTATTGGGATGGTTCATAGATGATCAATTGCGCGAAATCATTGACGAAGGCATGAAAAACAGTGCGAATGAATGGAAAATCTTGCCTCACTCCGCTCCAAATCTCTAGCCAACGCCTCTTCATGCCACGCACTCCTCCTATAGAGTAACACCAGCTTTTATTGGGACCATTATTTTTTGTATTCAGTCCTCTAAGTATGCAAGCCTAGTCGTTTTTGCCCTAAAGTACAACAATAGCGTTATTACTCTCCCGAATTCAGGTTAGTTTGATACAGTTTATGTGAATCGAACTGCCTACTCAGCCGCCTACAAGAGTTTACAAATAAAAAAGAGTTAAGCAGATAATCTTTCTAACCCAACTTGCCATTGACCTATACGAATTAATTGCCTGATAGGAGTCATCCACGGAACGCAGCACTTTAGAAATTCTAGATTCCAAGAGCGTAACCAAATATTCATCCCATCTGATCGTGTGGAAATGTGTCGCACAAGGCTTATTATAGACATGTTGGCGGTCTTAAAATATTCGCATGTTTACCGAAGCATCTGTATTAACAATATAGGACAAACACTGACTATAAATAGAAAACATCGCCTATTTTTAGGACTCCCATAAATTTGTATTCTGATCAGATCAACAAGCTAGTTAAAGGTGAAAAAAATGACAGCCTCTAGTAACGATTATGTAATGTTGTGCGCAGTTTTGAGAAGAATGAGTTTGGAAGAAAGCTACCGTCCAAACGATCACGAGCAAAAATTAGCATCTGATTTTCTAAAAGAAAATAAGCCTTCACATAGTCGATCAGAAAAAGAAACAAGAAATATTCAGCAAATTGTTCATGATCGAATTTGGTGGCAAATGTAAGTAACTATACAGATCAGATGGCTAAGCTATTCCTGCCGAAAAAATGATAGTCCACGATATTCTTTTTGTTCCTTTAGAAACAGGTCTTGTTGGAAGATTAGACTGGCATATTAAAGAAGACTAAAGAAGGCTGAAGACGTTGAAATAATCTATGACCTTTGTTTAGTAAAGGAACGGGATATACGATGAGCGAGCTAAATAACATGAGTATGAAAGTCATAATTTCAAAAGACGGACCATATATCGTTACAGGAAATGTGCCGCTAAGAAAGGAAATCATTGACTCCAACGAACACGGCGAGTCGATCAAGTGGAAGTCAGGTGAGAAATACCCTTCCAAAAAGCAATACGCGCTTTGCCGTTGCGGCAAGAGTTCCAATAAGCCTTATTGTGACGGCTCACATGAAAGAACTGGATTTGATGGTACGGAAAGCGCCAATCGTCAACTGTATCTCGATCAAGCGGAAGTTATCAAAGGTCCGACGATGACGCTAACGGATGTAAAGAGTTTATGTGCAGTCGGACGATTTTGCGATCCACATGGAACGGTGTGGAATCTTGTCAAAGAAACAGAGAACAGCCCTTCAGCAAACAAGAATTTCATAAGGGAAACCTGCGACTGCCCTTCTGGACGACTTGTAGCTTGGAACAACGCGAGTGGCAAACCGATTGAACCCAGTTATGAGCCTTCAATAGCCCTGATTGAAGACCCCGCCGAGAAATGCTCAGGACCAGTTTGGTTGCGAGGCGGGTTGCAATTGATCGGTGCTGATGGTTTCGAATACGAAGTGCGAAACCGAATGACTTTGTGCCGCTGTGGTGCTTCGCAGAATAAGCCATTTTGCGATGGAACGCATACATCGATCAAATTCAGTGACAAAAACTAAAGTTACCTGCATATAGGACAATTTTAAAAATACTAAGCAATTTTGAGTTAACTTTAATCTTGCTTGAAGCCACGCTTATCACCCAACTTTGTCATCAACCGATTAAAAGTAGCGGACAGAAACCCTACATTTCCGAAGTTGGCAATGTCAAATGTTTGCTTGACAGTTGTGTTCGCTCGGCTAAAAGTCAACACCAACCAGTAAGTCATACCTGCCTCAGAAAGGCTTCAAATTCATCAATCGGGACTGGTCTACCGAACAAGAATCCTTGGTAATGATTACAGCCATTTTGCTGAAGAATTTGCAGTTGCTCTATCGTCTCCACACCTTCAGCGATAACTTCCAGATTCAGGCTCTCTGCCATCGCAATAATAGTTCTGACCGTGCTTATCGGGTTGTCACACACAGCCACTAGATGTAGTAGGACGTGATTTAGCGGCGTAGAGTTCGTCATAAGTTGGGGCAGTAACATCGCCCGCGATGCCGAGTAGAGAACGGAAAGAGTTGAAGGGATAAAAACGGCGATTGAAGCGGAAGGTGA
>Ga0364880_10580_pt1 | contig 11476 bp, 10 predicted proteins | sample ExccelJu500001D3_5_FD_206927 | JGI IMG/M metagenome (GOLD analysis project Ga0364880, IMG submission 206927) | Enriched cells from Trout Bog Lake Hypolimnion, Wisconsin, USA - BchlTB.July30.5000.01.D3 | ecosystem: Environmental > Aquatic > Freshwater > Lake > Hypolimnion/Profundal zone | place... | reverse complement strand
CGTTTCTACGTCGTCTTCGGGCTCGCCTATTTCTTGATGGGAAAACGGAAATCTATATTTGTTCTTTTGGGGCTTTACGCTTTGGGGCTTTACATCCGACTGCACGATCATGTGCCGGTTCTCGGCGCTTGGTCTGCATGGCAGGCGCTTAATGCGCGAACCGATGCCGTCATCACTGTATTGCGCGACTACGGGCTGTTCAATGCTGTGTGTGATACGCTGAACTATGGCACCTTCGCCTGCGGCGTTCTGTTCGCGGAGTATATGAAAAACAAGGATCGGCGGCTTTTGGCCTTGGCCGCGATTTTAGGTTTCAGTTCGGCGCTGATTATCGGCGCGGGCAGTTCCTACCATCGCGGCGTGCCAGATGTCACAGGCATGGTTGTGGGCCTTGTCCTCATGTTCCTAATCCCGTTCTCCTGCCTTTCGGAGCATATGCGGGTGTTCTGGAGCAACAAGATTTTCGTTTTTCTGGGCTTTGTCTCTTATCCCTTGTATCTTCTGCACGAGAACATAATGTTGGCGATGATCGTCAAACTTCGTAAGCTTTTGCCGGATGTGCCGCCTGTGCTTCTCGCGTTCGCGCCTATGGCCGCCGTTGTGGCCTTGGGCTGGGTTGTCGCTCGTTATGCCGAGCCGTGGCTTCAGAGAGTAATTCGTAAGGGGTTGAAATGGAGACTGTCTTGAAGAATGAACACACCGAAAGCGAATGGGCCGCTCTGGCTTTGTTGCGCTTTTTCCTCGCTATGGTTGTTGTGTTGGGGCATTACGCTCTCTGCTTCAGGAGCGATAGCCTGCACTTGTTCGGCGGCGGGTATTTGAATCCGCTTAGCTCCGTGTTCGGGTTTTTCATTCTGTCGGGCTATAGCATTGCCGCCAGTCTGGAGCGCAGCGCGGCGGGATTTTACAAAAGGCGGTTTGTTCGCATCTGGCCTATTTATCTGGCGGGCATCGCTTACGGTCTTGCTATTTACTATCTGCTTATTCCGCACGGATTCACGTGGCCGTTGGGTCAGGACATGCCGTTGCGAACCACGTCGATCATCGTATCGCTTCTGATGATGCAGGGCATTCTGGCCGAGCCGATTCCGATTGTTGGCGCGATCTGGTCCTTAAGCCCGGAGTGGTGGCTTTACACGCTTGCCCCGTATTTCAGGAAGATGACCGTTTGGGTGCTTGGTTTTCTCTCCGTCGCCTCGTTTGCGTTTTTTATCGCGGCGCATCATCTTAATTTGAACATGCTGGCCGTCGAAGGTTGGTCCGACGCAGGGTCGGGCAGGGCCTTCGCCGGATTGGCGTGGATGTGGATTATTGGTTTTGTGTATCATCGCTATAGGGGAACAACCTTCGGTTTCGTGATGTTGCTCGCGCCCGCACTTTTGGCGGCCAGCATTGGGCGGTCGCCGGGGATGCCTTATTTTATCGCAGCGTTCGCGCTGATCCTCTGCCATCCTATCCGGTTGCCGGAGGAAGCTATCAAGGCATGCGATTTCCTTGGCGATCTGTCCTACCCGATCTACCTGTTTCATTTCCCTACGATGGCAGCATTGGCGTCTTTAGGGGTCGTTAACAGAGTTCCTGTCGTCATCGGTGTTCTGGCGGCTTCGCTGGCGGCTTTGTATCTTGTGGATTATCCGGCGCGGGCGTTCTTCGCGCGACGGCGCCCCCGCATGACGACTATCCCACCGTCCCCCGTCTAAGCTTTCTCAAGACGCCGCCGATCCCATCGCGCTTAAGGGTCTTCCAGCCTTTGTGGGCAAGCACGCGCATCTCGCCGCGCCACAGGAAGCTGCGCACCACGGCGGCAAACGACGCGCCGAAGCACAGAACAGGATAATTCCGCGCAAAGGGTGCGCGAAGCGGCGCAACCAAAGGTGTTTGCGCGGCGCGGGTTTGCGTCTGCGTAATGAACGAGTCCAATTGTGCGCTGAAAGTGCGGATGGAGGTTTGATAGCGTTCGAACATAGTGCCGACGGTTGCCTTGGCCCGCGCGATTTCGTCCGGCGTATCGCCCCATGCGTGGCCATCCGTTCCCAACTCCGCCGAACCGATGAGGGTTTTAAGATGTTCATTGGGGAGAGAGACGGTCGGGCAGCCGCACAAGGCGGCGTCGAGCGAGGTTGCGGTGTTTTCGTAACAATAAAATTTCTCCACGCGCCGGAAGATTGTGGCGAGTTCTTCGGGGCTTTGCACGAAGGTGATTTCAAGACTGTCTTGTTCCGGTGGCGTGAAATTCGCCGCGTAGCGCTGCTTGTACTTCATCGCGTAATAGCAACTGCCGGAACGAGGGGTTTCTGGCGGCGGCGGGTGAAATATGCGCGTATCGCTGACCGGCAGGTAAAGCACATTGGCCTTTTGGGCTTCGTTTTGCGCGAGGGACTCGGAATAAGGGAAAACCAGCTCGTCGGGCGCGTAGGTCAAATCGCCGCCCAGAAGACCGGGCACGTTCATCACGTAACGCGCGACGACGGGCGCATGGAGGGGATTGCCTGCAAACATTTCGGGATAGACGACGATCGGCGTTATTTTTCGCGCCGCGTGCGCGTCCATGATGTCCTGCGTTAGGCGCGGTGTCAGGAAATCGGGGTGAACCACCGCCACGCCGCGCGGCATATCGGGTATAATAAGAAGAAACGCCCGCTGCCCTCGCCGGTTCAGCGTATCGCACAGCAAGTGCAACACCTTAATTCCCGCCGAAAACCGCGAGTAGGGCGGCGCGACGATGTAATAGGGATGTAGGTTTGCATCGGGATAGAGGTCGCTCATACCGCTTTATTCTTTCCCGACAACCCCAACTTCCGCATCAGCCAGAGGCGGACGGGCTGCTCGAACACAAGGTGGGTCGCGATAGCGACTCCAAGCGCCATAACGACATACACGACTACCATGACTTCGCCCCAGTAGGGCGATGTGTTTGAGATAGGGAACAGCCGGTCGCGCATCTTGGTAAAGGGAGCGAGAAACAACGCATGCGTCATGTAAAGCGCGAAAGATGCTTCGCCGAGGAACACCAGAACGCGGTTTTGCATCCACGATTTGCGTCCGCTATTGTCCGTTTTGGCCAAGGCCATGATCATCAAAAAGGCTCCGGGGATGAAAAGTTGAACCACGGCGGCAGGCGACCAATAGGCGCTTCCGCCCGGCACCCATAATTCGTACAGGACGATGGGAACGACCATCGTTGCCAGCGCAAAACTGCGTGACCGGAATTGCCACCCGGCGCGCATCAGGAGCGCACCACTTGCGCCGAGCATAAATTCCTTAAAACTGCCGCACTTTTCCAGGGTCATGAGAATGACATAGCCGGAAATGAAAAAAAACAACGACACAGCCAGATAGCCGTAGGCGATCGGCGGAAAGAAACTCACCGCCTCGCTGTAAGACTCACGTTCGCGCCATTCCGGAAACATCACATGCCACGGACCGAGGGCGTGATAGAGCAAGACAAGCGCGATGGAAAGGCCGCGCAATCCATCAAGAAACAGTACCCTGTCCTTGTGCTCAGACTGCATGAGCCAGTTCCTCCTGCGCGCGCGCGTAGTCTTCCGGCACGCCGATGTCGATGAAATGGCCTTTGGTCACAAACACGTCGAAGTGCTTGGCGGTAACAGCCTGCGCCAAATAATCGCTTTCCAACGAGAACGCCTTGCCGACAGCAAAGGCGTCGAGTTCATCCTTCGGCAAAACGTAGCATCCGGCGTTGATAAGCCCAGCGCCTGACACGCCCTTCTCGGAAAAGCCCGTCACGTGATTGTCGGACACGATGAGACGGCCATAACGCGCCGTATCCTCAACCTCACGCCCAACGATGATGGGGGTGCGGTGCGTTAGCCAGTGCCGCTCAACTTCCGGGATTTCGAGATCTAGGTAGGTGTCGCCGTTAAAAACGAACACATGGTCGTACACCGCTTTTTCCATCGCCAACCGCACCGCGCCACCCGTACCCAAAGGCGAATCCTCGACGACGTAGTCCAGAGCCATTCCGGCAAAGCTCGTGCTGAAATGCCGCACAATCATGTCGGCTTTATACCCCAAGGCAAGAATAACGCGCCGAATCCCTTTGCGCGCCAGAGACGATAAAAGAATTTCTAGAAACGGCCGTCCGGCGATAGGCGCCATCGGTTTGGGCAGACCGGGCACAATCAGGCGTAGCCGTGTTCCGAACCCTCCGGCAAGAATGATCGCTTCCATTCACGCCTCATAAGTTGCGGTTAACGCGATGGCATCTTCAAGATTCGTCCACACTTCCACCCCGCAATCCGCGCGCGCGTTGGCAATAGAGGGGATATAGCGGTTACGCCCGCCCTTGGGATCATCCTTGCCCTCGACCACGATAGGCTTGTTCGGTGAAAGCGTTTCCGTGACACGCCGCGCCAGCTCAGCGATTGTCACAGTTTGATCTGATCCGACGTTGTAGGCTCGTCCGCTTTGACCCAAAACTAGAAGGCGGATGAGCCAAATCACGAGGTCGGCGGCGTAGAGATACGAACGCTCCGCCGTTCCTCCTCCGCGCACTGTGACTGTGTCACGCTTCAGCGCGTCACGAATGAAATTGCCGATGGCGAAATGCCCGTCCAGCGGCAGTCCTGCGCCGACGAAAGCGAAGCAGCGCGCCATCACGACGCTTGCCCCCGTTTCCTGCGCATAAATTGCGCCGAGCATTTCCATCACGCGCTTGCCTTCGGCATAGGCGTTAGCGGGGGCAAGCGGCGAAGGCGCGGTGAGCGTGTCTTCCGCTATGTGTGTGACATTGGGTGATTGGGCACCATAAACTGCCCCAGAGCTGACCAGAAGCACACGCCCTGCGCCGCAATGTTTTGCGCAGGCCAGAACATGGCGCGTGCCAAGTATGATCGTGTCGAGCAAAAGCGCAGGGTTTTTACTGGCCTCGGTCGAGGTGTCTGTCGCTGCGTGGATGATGTAATCAACAGGATGCGCCGGAAAAGAAAAATCTCGCACGTCGCCCGTGATCCAAGCCAGCCATAGCTCGTCAGCAAAAGAGGGGTGACGCTCCAAAAACGCCCTCGGATCGCGCGAAACAGCCAGAACACGAATGTCTGCGTGACGGGTGCGGTTGAGCCAATCGAAAAGCGACAACAACCACGCGCCAAAAAAACCCGTCGCACCGGTGACTAAGATCGTTTTTTTTTGCAACGGGTCTGCCGGAACGTGTACAATCAGCCGCGCGAAATCGGAATCAGCTAAATCCTTAAGACTCGTCAAAACAGGTGCCTCCATAGGTGTACCACTAACCCTTTCGGCAAATAGGAAAGCAACCGGGCACCGCCAAGACCGTTGTAAACCTTTCTAACCAATAAGCGGGGACGTTGTTTTAGCGCCCCAGAAATTTTCCTTTCCGGCCTTCTTACATGAACGGGAAACAGGGCGCCGATATGCTTCGCCTTGGTTTCATAACGTAACCTTGCCAGCTCCGAATCGCTGATGATTGTCCAGCGCTTATGCTGTGCGGGCGGGTCGGCCAGTTTGTAAGCTAACATAAAATCTTCATTATCCCGCACCCGTGAAAGCAGATAGCCCCGAGGATGAAGGCGGATAAAGCAATCACCAACCTGTCCGACGACTAACGTCGCGAAACGCAATTCCTGATGATCCATCGCGACGGCGCGCTGAACCTCTCTGACATCCAGAACAAAATCAGAAACCTTTTTGTCAAGACTTGCGGCGTACAATCGGCGCATCATGCCATTCACAATACCGCGTTCGGGGCATACACGAGAAAGGAAGGTCAGAATTTCCCCGAATTCGCCCTGCGTGACGCGCTCCTTATCAATCAGCCAGCCAACCTGGATTTGCAGGATGAAGTGATTGTAAATTTCATCAATCTGACGACTAAGCTGTATGCCTTCCGAACACATCGAACGGCGGATATCGGCGTAGGAATAGCTGCCCTGATCAATAAGATATTGAAACTGCCGAACCAGACCGAACGTCCACGCGTAATAGCGGTAGGTTCCCGCGAGTTTTGAATAATCCGACCACTCGTTAGCATCGCCATCATGGTAAGCCTTCGCCTCGCTGATATAGAGGTAGACGGCGTGATAGAGAATCTCAGTTTTGCCTAAGGTTTTCAGCAACGTCGCGACGTGGGAAAAATGTGGGCCGCAATTCTTGATGATGTGTGCCCAGACGTCGCGGTCCAGAAGCTCTCGCCGGAACACCCACGCCCCCATGCTTGTGGCAATGAAATTAATGCCGTTTCCTTGCACGAAGGTTTTATAGGGCATCGTCGCGATGCTTTTAGAAAAATGCGTCGAAGGGTGGACATTGGTATACCCATCGCTCGTCTGCCAGACCGAATTAAAATACGCGCAGGGTGTTTGTGGGGCTTCAAGGTATGCCGCCAGCTGCGCGAGGCCTTCCGGCAGAAAAATCCTTTTATCCCCTGCGATCCATAAATATTCACCCGTTGCATACGCAACGGCTGCATAGGCCGATTCCTCCGCCGTTAGATGAAATTTGTCGGCCCTGACGAAGCGACAAGAAAGAAACCGGTGGCGATGAGTTTCAAGACATTTCTCAATCGCGGAAACATCAACCTTCGTTCGCGGATCGGCGTTCAGGAAAACGATAAGCTCCGTCTGGGCGAGCAACCCGGGTGCAGCGCCGGTGACGAGGGTGTCGAACAACCTCAAGGTGATGTTGTTTTTCCCCATCGTCGGGACGACCAAGGAAAGACGGGGCTGAACTTGTTCTGTCATGATTTTACGCCAGGTTCTTACGGAAACGCGCGATAGCGTCGACGATATAGTTGATGTGAGCATCACCGAGGCCCGGATAAACGCCGAGCCAGAAAGTATCGCGCATCACCTTATCGCTGTTGTCGAGCGATCCATGCACGCGGTAATTGCGGCCTTTCATATAGGGTTGGCGGATCAAGTTGCCGCCGAACAGCAAGCGCGTGCCGATTTTGTTCTCATTCAGGTATTGCAGCAGGTCGTCGCGCTTGAACGGCGCGCCGTCGCGCATACTGATGGGGAAGCCGAACCATGAGGGGTCCGACTTCGGCGTCGCCTCGGGCAGAATAAAAATATCTTCGTGCGGCTTGAGTGTGGCCTTAAGGCTCGCGAAATTCGCGCGGCGGCGCGCGATGAAATCGTCAAGCCGGTCCATCTGCGCATGGCCGACCGCCGCCTGCATATCGGTGATTTTGAGGTTATAGCCGAGATGCGAGTAGGTGTATTTGTGGTCGTAGCCGAACGGCAATTCACCAAGCTGCCAGCCGAAACGTTTTTTGCAGGTGTTGTCGCAGCCGGGGTTGCACCAGCAATCGCGCCCCCAGTCGCGGAAGGATTCCAGCGCCCGTTTCAACGTCGCGCCGTTGGTGAACACCGCGCCACCCTCGCCCATGGTGATGTGGTGCGCGGGGTAAAAACTGACCGTGCCGATATCGCCGAAGGTGCCGACGTTCTTGCCGTTATAGGTCGCGCCGAGCGCGTCGCAGCAGTCTTCGACCACGAACAGTTTGTGCTTCTTCGCCACCGCCACCACGGTATCAAGATCAAACGGATTGCCGAGCGCATGCGCCACCATGATCGCGCGTGTCTTGTCCGTCACGGCGGATTCGATGAGATCAGGACGGATGTTGTAGGTCGGAATATCGACATCCACGAACACTGGCACAAGACCGTTTTGCAGCAGCGGATTAACCGTGGTGGGAAAGCCGGTCGCGCAGGTGATAACCTCATCGCCCGGCTTCAAGGCGCGGTCGCCGAGCAGATGACTGGTCAACGCCGTCGCCGCCAGCAAGTTCGCTGACGAGCCGGAATTGCAGGTCAGCACGTTGTACACGCCGAGGAATTTGGCGAGCCGCTTTTCGAACAGATCATTGAAACGGCCAGTGGTGAGCCAGAAATCGAGCGCACTGTCGACCAGCGCCTGCATATCGCTTGCGCCATAAACGCGCCCCGAAACCGGCACCGGCGATTGCCCCGCGACGAACGGCTTTTGCGCATGCGCCACCTCGGCGTAACGCGCCGTGAGCTCGAGAATTTTCGCGCGCAGTTGCTCGGCGCTTTCCTGAGTTTCATCTATGGCTATTGGATTAGGTTTCGTCACAGCGGGATTCCTTTACATCTTCTTTTGATAGGCATCAATCTGCGCGAGCGTAACATCTCGCATCTCTTTTCCGTCATGGAGGGCGCGGAACCAATCGACGGTAAGCGCCAGCGCCTCGTCGAGCTTCAGGCGCGGGTGCCAATCTAGCTCCCGATGCGCCTTGGCCGAATCGAGCCGCAGATAATGCGCCTCGTGCAGCTGACGCGCATCAGGCGTAATCTGCAGACCATCGGCAAAGCCCCACAGAAGGCAAACCCGGTTGGCAACTTCCGCCACGGAAATCTCGCTCTCGGCTTCGGGCCCGAAATTCCAGCATTCCGGCACTTTCGGACGCACACTCCATAAGTATTCGACGGCACGCAAATAACCCGACAAAGGCTCCAATACATGCTGCCAAGGACGGATCGCTTGCGGGTTGCGAATCACCGGTCTTTCGCCGCGCACGACAGCTGCGATGATATCGGTCATCAAACGATCGCGCGCCCAGTCGCCACCTCCAATCACATTACCGGCACGCACCGATGCAATCACCTGATCCCCTTTGTTGAAGAACGAGCGGCCATAGGCGGAGGTCGCCAGCTCGGCACAGCCCTTGCTGCTGCTGTACGGATCATGTCCGCCCATCGCGTCATGTTCCTGAAACGCGCGGCAGTCTTCGCGATTTTCATAGCATTTGTCCGTGGTAACGATGAGCGTCACCTTGGCAGAGGGCGTATGCCGCGCCGACTCCAGCACATGCACCGTGCCCATCACGTTCGTGGCATAGGTTGCGACCGGCGCGTCATACGATAAACGCAAGATCGGCTGCGCCGCGAGGTGCAAAACCACACCGGGCTTGAACCCCTGCATCGCCGTTTGAAGCGTCGCCAAATCGCGAATGTCACCGATCTGGTGCGTCAGCCCTTCGCCAACACGCGCCAACGTGAACAGATTAGGCTCGGTCGGTGGTTCAAGCGAATAGCCCTGCACTTCCGCGCCCAGCTGTCTCAGCCACAGTGCCAACCACCCGCCCTTAAAACCCGTGTGGCCAGTCAGAAAAACGCGTTTGCCGCGCCAAAAATGCGCACCGGGCAAAACAGTCATGCTTGAATGTCCGTATCGGACCACATCTTCCACGGCGCGTTGCCTTGCGCCCACAGGGCCTCAAGATTTTGCCGGTCACGCAATGTATCCATCGGCTGCCAAAAACCCGGATGCTCGAAAGCCATCAACTCACCATCGGCGGCGAGTTTCTCAAGCGGCTCTTTTTCCCACAGTGTCGCATCGCCATCGATGTAATCAATCACCTTTGGCGACAGCACGAAAAAGCCGCCATTAATCAGCCCGCCTTCAGTCACCGGCTTTTCAACGAACCGCTTAACCTGTCCACCACGAATATCGAGCGAGCCAAAACGCGCCAATGGTCGCACAGCGGTAACGGTTGCCAATTTGCCATGACGACGGTGAAAGCGCAGGCTTTCACCGATATCGATATCAGCCACGCCATCACCATAGGTCATGCAAAACGCATCGTGATCGCCAAGATAGTTGCGAACACGGCGCAAGCGGCCACCCGTCATTGTCTCTTCGCCGGTTTCAGCCAGCGTGATGTGCCAATCCTCGGTCGCTTGCTGATGCACGCGTAGGCCGCCGCGCGTATCGATGGTGATGTCAACATTGTGAAGCGCGTAATTAAGGAAATATTCCTTGATCTTGAGGCCTTTATACCCAAGGCAAATGATAAAATCGTTGATGCCATGCTGTGCATACATCTTCATGATGTGCCATAAAATCGGACGCCCACCGATCTCAACCATCGGCTTCGGCAAAGCCACCGTTTCCTCGGCCAGCCGCGTACCCTTGCCGCCCGCCAAAATAACCGCCTTCATCCCACGCTTGCTCATGGTTTCTATCTCATCGTGAACCCCGCTGTTTTCTGCCCTAAAATGTCTTCCGTAGCAACCACCCTTGTCAGCTGGGATTCGGGATGATCTGGTGCCGTCTCTTTAGGCCATTTTGCTCGAAACCGACTGTGCTAGGAGGGGGATGGTCAACACCAAGCCGTTCCCGGCCACGTCATGCCGGAACCTGCCCGCCACCATCGACTTTATCATCAATAAACGTTAAATCTTGGAACGGCCAAGCTCATTGCTTTCGCTCAAACCCTATAGAGATCAACTATGCCTAATTTCTCCCTTTCCGCCTACCTCGACGAATCCGCGCGCATCATTCGTGATAGCAGAGGTCCCGCCCTTGAAACCGCGATGGAACGCGCCGTCGCACTTTGCGTTGCGGCGTTACGGAACGGAAGAAGTATCCTTGTCTGCGGCAATGGCGGCTCGGCTTCCGATGCCATGCACATCACCGGCGAACTGGTCGGACGGTTTTTAAAGGAGCGCCAAGCTTTACGCTGTATCTGCCTTTCCGCCAATCCTGCGCTCTTAACGGCATGGGCCAATGATTACGATTACGCTTCCGTCTTCACGCGGCAGGTCGAAGCATACGGCGAGGCTGGCGGCGTACTGATCGGCTTGAGTACCAGCGGCAATTCCGCCAACGTTCTTCAGGCCGCGCAAAAGGCCAAAGACTTAAAGATGCACGTGATCGCCTTCACCGGCCAAAGCGGCGGAAAACTCGCCCCTCTATGTGACGCCCTGCTCGACGTCCCCGGCAAAAGCACCCCTCTGATCCAGCAAGTGCATATCTGCCTCTATCACTATCTTTGCGAGGCGATTGAAGCCGAGATGTGCAGCACATAGTCCGCGAGGCGCCGCGCCAAAGGCGCACATGCACCACCCTCAACACGCAGCCCTTCGCGGCGTGGAAACAAATTTGTTCGGCTATCCCCATGGCTAAGCCTCCGCCTAAGGCGGAGGAACCCTGAGTTTTACATTTTTGGAAGATCTCCCGAAAGTGTTTCGACCACTCGAAACACAATCAGGAGAAGTCCAAGACGGAACCCAAACCGCTTCGAGCGGTTCCCCATCAAACCTCCAGCTCTGCTGGAGGTTATTGGCTAACAATTGCTTTCGATGGCCATATTCTTCAGATGTGCCATGAGTCCTGCCGAAGCAGAGAAGACCCAGAAAGTTACTCCGTGGCAAGCGTGGAATAGGCGCTCATGTCACGGGCTATGAGTTGGAAGAAAATCAGCACCGGAAGTGCACGAAAAAAATGAAGGGAGACGGGGTATCCCACAGCCCTTCAATCTTAATCAACCAACTCGTTTAGGTTTAGAACGCGAGGCGTTGCGAAACGAGGACGGTGTATCCGCCCTGCTTGCCTAAGACCGAGCTTGATACCCAGTTTGGTTCTCCAAGCTGCTGGTTATAGAGAACGCCATCAAGGTTCGAAGCCAAACCCGGAAACCATGTGTAAGTTGCGCCTGCGCCATAGGCATTAAATCTCTTGACGTAGTTCT
>Ga0364880_10084_pt2 | contig 11503 bp, 15 predicted proteins | sample ExccelJu500001D3_5_FD_206927 | JGI IMG/M metagenome (GOLD analysis project Ga0364880, IMG submission 206927) | Enriched cells from Trout Bog Lake Hypolimnion, Wisconsin, USA - BchlTB.July30.5000.01.D3 | ecosystem: Environmental > Aquatic > Freshwater > Lake > Hypolimnion/Profundal zone | place... | reverse complement strand
ACAAAGCCAAGTCCGCAGCGTCGACTTTGGCTTCTGCTATCAAGCTGGGCAGCGAGATCGTCGCGCCTGGTACTGGCTTCGGCGGCCACTTTCGAGCAATACAAGGCTTTCGCTATTACGGACCGCCCGAGGAAAAGCAAACCAAATGAATGTTTTCCTCTGCGGTCAGAAACAGTTCGGCGCAAGCGTTCTCGAAGCCGTTGCGAAGAAGTACAAAATTCTCGGTGTGTCCTCTCCGGCGTTCGCTGGCCACCTTTCTACGGACGGGTCGCAGGTCTTCGACCGAGTTCGGGCGACGGCTGAACGCCTCAGGATTCCATGGCAGCCGCAGGTCCGCGCCGACTCGCTTCCCGCCGGCACCGACATCATCGTCGCCGCCCACAGCCACGATTTCATCGGGCGCAAGACACGGGCGCGGGCGAACTTTGGGGCTATCGGCTACCACCCTTCGCTCCTCCCGCTACACAGGGGCCGTGATGCGGTCCGTTGGGCGATCCACGGCGGCGACAAGGTCGCGGGCGGCTCAGTGTACTGGTTGACCGACAGCATAGACGCGGGGCCGATTGCGGCCCAAGAACACGTATTCGTGCGACCCGGCGATACCGTCGAGACGCTTTGGAGGGAGCGGCTGGCCCCGCTCGGGGTTCGCCTTCTCCTGAAAACGCTGGCCGACCTGGATCGCGGCCTCGCGGTCAGGGTTCCGCAGGACGAGAGCTGCGCTACGTGGGAGCCGTCTTTCGACAGGCCGCCACTCTTCCGCCCTGAGCTGCCGCAACTCGGCGCAACCAATTTGCGCTTCGAGGTTGAGCAACTCGACGGCGATGGCCTGGGGTAATGATGGCAGGACGACGACCAAAACCAACCGCGCTGAAACAACTGGCCGGCAATCCGGGCAAGCGCGCGCTCAACAATTCAGAGCCGCAGCCGAGCGGAATACCAAAATGCCCAGCGCACCTGGATAAGGTTGCCAAGGCCGAATGGAAGCGCATATCGGCTGAGCTGATCATGCTCGGCCTGCTCACCAGCGTTGATCGAGCGGCGTTGGCTGCGTACTGCTCGGCCTGGTCCCGGTGGGTCGCAGCCGAAGAGAGTCTTCAACGATTCGGCGCGGTTATCAAGTCACCGAAGAGCAACTTTCCCATTCAGAACCCATTCCTCGGCGTTTCGAATACCGCGGTCGACCAGATGAGGAAGTTCCTAATCGAGTTCGGCATGACGCCGGCCTCACGTGCGCGTTTGCACGTAGAAGGTGCGGGCGGGCAAGTAGATCCGTTTGAAGCATTCATGGCTGGCATCGGAGCAGCGGAACCAATAGATGAGCCAGTCCAGGCAGAGCAAAGCGGATAAGTACATCGCCTCCGTCGTTTCAGGCGAGATTGTAACCGGTGAACTCGTCAGGCTCGCATGCCAACGTCACATTCGCGATCTTGCAGACGCTCACCTTCGCGGCCTTCGTTTTGACCGGGCCAAAGCACAACGGGTCATCGACTTCTTCAAGTTCCTTCGCCACAGCAAAGGCGAGTGGGCCAATCAGGAATTCACGCTTGAACCCTGGCAACAGGCGCTGACTTGGATTCTTTTCGGATGGGTTCACACCGAGACTGGATACCGACGCTTCCGTACAGCGATTGTTGAACTGGCGCGGAAAAACGGGAAGAGTACCTGGGCTGCCGGCATTGCGCTCTACCTCACCATTGCAGACGGGGAGCAAGGCGCTGAAGTATTCAGCGTCGCGGTCAAACGCGATCAGGCCCGCCTTGTACACGGCGAGGCCACTCGAATGGTGGCCAAGTCGCCGAGTATCAGCAAGGTTCTGAAGCGGGGCAGAGACAATCTCCACAGCCTTCAGACCAATTCAAAGTTCGAGCCGCTGGCCTCAGAAGAAGACTCGCTCGACGGCCTCAATCCTCACGGCATCATCGCTGACGAAGTTCACGCATGGAAAAATCGGCTGCTTTGGGATGTTTTGTTTACCGCCATGGGCGCGCGCAGACAGCCTTTGTTGCTGGGCATTAGCACCGCGGGGTATGACCGAGAGAGCGTCTTCTTTCAGCAGCATGATTATAGCGTCAAGGTTTTGAAGGGCATCGTCGAGGATGACTCATGGTTCTGCTGGATCACCTGCCTCGACGAGTCGGACGATTGGGAAAACGAGGCGAATTGGGTAAAGTCCAATCCCAACCTCGGCACTACGATCCGAATCGGAGAACTGCGGTCAGCAGCGGCAAAGGCCAAGGCGAGCCCGGCAGAACTCAACAGCTTTCTCCGGCTCCGCTTGAACAAGTGGACGACTTCTCATACAGCCTGGATGCCCATGGATAAGTGGGAGCTTTGCTCCACCCCCGTGGATGCTGAAGCCTTGAAAGGCCGGCCATGCTTTGGCGGCCTCGATCTCAGCACGACTACCGACGTTTCGTGTTTCTCGCTTTTGTTCCCGCCGCTTGGCGACGACGCCAAGTGGTCTGTACTCCCGTTTTTCTTCCTGCCCGAGGATGCAATTGAGCAGCGTTGCAAGCGGGACCGGGTTCCGTACGACGCGTGGCAGCGTCAAGGTCTGTTCGAACTCACCCCCGGCAACATCATCGACTACAGCTACATTCGCGCCAAGGTACTTGAACAGGCAGCGAAGTTCCAGATTCAAGAGATCAGTTATGACCCGTACAACGCGACTCAGATCGTAACCGAGCTTACCGGCGACGGTCTCTTGATGGTTCCGTTCAGACAGGGCGAGGTTTCAATGAACGCGCCGTGCAAGCGCCTTCTGGAACTCGTCCTCACAGAAGACTTCGCTCACGGCGGCAATCCGGTCCTTAGATGGATGGCAAGCAATGTCATGGTGTCGGTCGGGGCAACGGGGCTGCTTAAACCGGACAAGGCCAAGTCGCGGGAAAAGATCGATGGTATCTCAGCCCTGTTGAATGCATTGGGCCGCGCTATGGTCGTTCCCGTCCTGGACGCCCGAGAGTATGAGTGCTTCCTGCTCTGAGTAAAGGCAAATAATGATTTCGTTGAATCTCAAGCAGCCGGAGCATCGGTCGAACCCGCTGGAAAACCCAGGCGTGTCCCTTGCGGGCGGGGTGGACTATCTTCTGTCCATCTCAAACGGCGGGACTACGGCCTCCGGCGAAAACATCACCGAGCAATCGGCGATGCAAATCACGACGTTTTGGGCCTGCGTCTCTGCGATTGCGCGCGCTGTCTCGTCGCTTCCCGCCTATCTCTACGAGCGCACCGACTCCGGACATGAGCGTGCGGTAAACAACCCTATCTATTCGTTGCTCACGGTGGCTCCGAACGAGGAGATGAGCCCCATCAGCTTCTTCGAAGCTGTCACCGCCAGCATCGCTGCGTCAGGCAATGGCTTTGCAGAGATACAGCGCAATGGTGCTGGTCAGCCGGTTGCCCTGTGGCCTCGGATTTCTCAATGCGTGAAGCCAACCAGACTGGCTAACGGCGACCTTGCCTACGAGGTCCGCATCCCAAATACCAATCCGTATGTCGTCAAGGCATCCGACATGATTCATGTGCCGGCTTTGGCCTTGGACGGAATCATGGGGCTAAGCCCCGTGGCGCAGAATCGGCAGGCACTCGGATTGGCAGCCGCCGAGCAGAAGAGTGCGGCCAGGCTATTCGGGAACGGCATCATGTCGCAGGGCGGCCTGTCTCTCCCTGCGGGTATGACGGCTCCTCAGAAAGAACTGTTCAAAGACTCTCTGGAGAAAAATCATACCGGCGAGAATCAGCACCGGCCCATCGTCTTCCCATTCGATGTGAAGTGGGTCCAAATGACGATCAATCCAGCGGACGCTCAGTTCCTGGAGAGTAGAAAATACAGCGCCGAACAAATCTGCAGCATGATGGGCGTGCCTCCTCATAAGGTCGGCATCCTCACACGATCCACCAATAACAATATCGAGCACCAGGCAATTGAATGGCTGACGGATACAATCCGTCCACTGTTAGTGCGGTGGGAACAGGAACTCACCCGCAAGTTGCTCCCCGCGGTTGGTTGCAAAGCGAACAAATTCTTCATCCGCTTCGATGTCAACGAATTGTTGCGTGGCGATTCAGTTGCACAATCCGCAAAGTACGCAAGCGGTCGGCAGTGGGGCTACGAGACCATCAACAGCATCCTCATCGCGGAAGGCAAGAATCCGATTGGTCCCGAGGGCGACGTCTATATGGTGCCGCTGAACATGATTAACGCCAAGCAGCTTTTGCCCGGTGCCGATCCATCTCCGGTTCTCGCACAGGACCCGGCCGACCAGCCCGACAGCGATCTTCCCGATGAATCTTCGCGGACCTTGATAAAGAGGATGAGCACGGCTTACTCCCGACTATTTCGGGATGCGATAGGGCGAGTTACCAGCCGCGAGAAACGCGATTCAGAGGTCATTCGAAGGGTATTCGACCCGGTATTGACCACTATTGCAGACGAAGCAATCAGACAGGCAAAGGCCACGCTGAGGGTCGCCGTCGATTACAAACCCGACGTGACGAGCATCCTGCGCGACGTGTACCGCTCTATCGAGAAACGGGCAACTGCATGGACGCTTGAGTCGGTCGACACTAACACCGAAATCGAATTGACCAAGGCCGTCAAGGCCATCCTAATCGGCACCTTCAACGATGCCGCAAGTTCGCTGATCGTCGGAGCTGCTTAATGGCAAAGCGTGAAGAGGAAATCCGAACACTTGCAACCAGAGAGTTCCGGGTTGCTACGTCTGAAGACGGCACCCGCACTCTAAGCGGGGTCATCCCCTATAACTCCCTGAGTGTCGACCTGGGCGGCTTCACGGAACTCATCGCGCCCGGCGCTTTCGCCGGGGTGCTTGAGCCGGATGCCGACATCCTGTGCCTACGCGATCACAAGCCAGAGTTGCTGATGGGTAGAACGAAGAGTAAAACCCTTTCGCTGTCCGATTCCGCGGATGGACTCCGCTTCACATGCAAGCTCCCCAAGACCACGCAGGCGAATGACCTTGCTGAGTCGGTCGACCGCGGAGATCTGGATGCAACTTCATTCGGGTTTTACACCCTGGACGATAAATGGGCAGCCGACGAAACAGGCAACGTAGTCCGAACCCTGATCAGCGTTGAACTCTTTGAATTGTCGCCGTGCTCATTCGCCGCGTACCAAGGATCGCAAGTAACCATTCGCTCCTGCCCGGTAGAACTCCGGTCGCTTCTAAGCAAGCCGGAACTTCGTGGACCGGGCGACTCCGCCCCGATATGTCAATGCGATTGTCCGGATTGCACCAACGGCCATTGCTACGACTGCTCCGATCAGGATTGCTCTGATGAGCGGTGCTCGTGCCACGAGCGCAGCAAGCCGATTACCGATGTCGAGTTGGAATCCCTCCAACTCCAATTGCACCTCGCCTCACTTCTCTAGTCCCTCCGAGAATTGCCGCCGCTCCTCTCCTGCCTGCCAGGGCGCCTAAGCGCGAAAGAGATGCAGCGGAGCGATGAGCTGTGCGCCTGTCGCGTATGGTGTCCCGCCTCAACCCTCGCACCAAGAAGGAAAACACCTTGCCTACCATCGCAGAACTGCGCACAAATCGCGCCAAGCTTATTACCGACGCACAGGCCCTTGCCATTGCCGGCGTCACCGCTGAAACCCGCACCCAGATCGACGCGATGATCGCTGACGCCGCAGTTATTGCCGGCGACATTGCGACCATGGAGTCGCTCGACGCCCTCAATGCAGACCTGCGTTCTTCGCAGCGCCCGCCTCAGGCCATGCCTGGTGCCAGCGATACGTCCGACGCCGAACTCGATGCCTTCCGCATCTTTCTTCGTACCGGCGAGAAACGCTCTGCTCTCCGTACCGTTGAAACCCGTGACGGCATGGTGGTTGGTACTCCGACTCAGGGCGGCAACTTCGTACCGACTTCGTTCCAGAAGTCCGTTGAGGTCGCAACTCTGGCCATCGGCAACGCTCTGAAGGTTGTTGGCAAGCTGCACACGCAGTCGGGTGAAGCTTTGCAGATGCCGACCGCGAACGACACAACCAACTACGCGGTCCCGGTAACGGAGACGGTGGCGGTTGCTGAGGCAGACGTCCCGGCTGGGCAGAGCACGATCAACACCGAGATGTACTCGACGGGCATGGTCAAGGTTTCGCGCCAGTTGCTGCGTGACGCCGGCTTCGACTTGCAGGGGTTCCTCGCGGCTCAGTTTGCAACCCGTTGGAACCGGGGCCTGAACAAGACCATCACTCTTGGCTCAACCTCTACAAATACGCAAGGTCTCCTGGTTGCCGGAACGATCAACGCAGCTGCGAACGTCCAGGCTTCTGGTACGGGCGGGACCCTGAACGTCCCCGCCTACGCGGACATCCTGTCCTTGTTTGGGACGCTTGATCCAAGCTACCGGGACAGCGCAACGTGGATGTTCTCGAACGCTTACTTCATTAAGTTGCTGGGTGTGGTTGACGGTTACGGTCGCCCGCTTCTCATTCCGAACGTGAACGGTGCGGGTTTCGACGCGATCCTTGGCCGCCCGATCTGCATCAACCAGGCGTTCCCGACTCTGGCGGCCTCCACTGTCCAGGCGCTTTTCGGCAACTTCGAGAAGTACGTTCTGCGCGATGTTGGAGCGCAGGAGATCGTGCGTCTGGAAGAGCGCTTTGCGGACACGATCCAGGTCGGCTTCTTCGGATATCAGTCATTCGGCGGAAAGCTGCTTGACGCCGGCACTCACCCGATTGCCAGCATGACTGCCAAGGCCAGCTAAACAATACCCACACAAGTCTCGACGGGACAGCCAACCAGCTGTCCCGTCGCAGTAAGGCCCAAATGCAGGTACGCGCGAAAAGACCTTTCTACGTCAACAACGACCTGATCTGCGCTAACCAGATCTTGAACATCTCTGAGTCCAGCGCATCCATTTACGTCGCTCGCGGCGACGCCGAATATACCGTTCCGGAGCGGGCAACCCTGCCTCGATACGAGACCGCGAGAGCCGTGGGTCGCAAGCGGAGGAAAAAGTGATTACTCTCGCGCTCGTTACTCCACCGAGCCAGGAACCCATCACGCTTGAGCAGGCCAAGGCGCAGTTGTGCCTCGATGCCTCCTACACCACGGACGACGCCCTCGTCGCTCTCTATATAAGGGCAGCGCGCGAGTACGTAGAGTCCAACTGCAATCGCGCGGTCCTCTCGCAACAGCGGCGCTTAAGCCTCGACGGGTTCCCTGTTTATACGCCGGGAAGGATCAGGTTCAACGACCGATCCTCGTATCGGCAGGTTGCAAATCAATGGGCTGAGTCGGTGTACATCCATCTCCCCAAGCCCAGCCTGATTTCCGTTGACTCGATTACATGGATTGATACCGCGGGGACGGTGCAGACGTTGAATGCCGCGGCCTATTCGGTCGACGCCGATTCGATTCCAGCCCGCATTGCACCAACGCCAAACACTTACTGGCCCGTGCCGCAGATGTACCGCCCCAACACCGTTCAAATTATCTTCACTTGCGGCTATGGCGGCGACCCATCGGATGTTCCTGCTCGGATTCAAGCCGCCATGCTGTTGTTGATCGCCCACTGGTATGCAAATCGCGAGTCGGTGTCCTCAGCACTTCTCACCTCGATTCCGTTTGGGGTAGATGCACTCCTTGCATCGGAACGCTTCGACACCCTTGCGCTGGGAAATTAACCGTGGCCTACGATCCTCTTCAACTTCGAGCGGGCGAACTCCGCCACACCATTCAGATTCAATCCGCAAGCTCCGCGCGGGATGCGGCGGGCCAGCCCGTCGCGACGTGGAATGTTGTCCTATCCACGCGGGCAAAGATAGAGAACACCGGATCGCTGGCGTACAAAGAATCCTTCAGCAACTCGTCGCTTGCCTCTCAATCCACCGACATGGTTACCATCCGCTGGCCCGGCGCTTCAATCGCTGTCGCGCCCGGCATGCGCGTCGTCTTCGGCGATAACACTTACCTGGTGCAAGACGTAGACAACGTGCTCCATCGAAATCGCGTCGTGCGTCTCGCCTGCCTAATCATCGATGAGGGCTCCAACTGATGGATGACACTATCGAACTTGCGATAGACACCCATGAGCTGGAGGCCGCTCTCGAACGGCTTTCGCAACGCGCCGCCGGGCAAGTGATGCGCGACGCGCTCCAAGCCGCCGGCAATGTCCTGCTTGACGCCGTGATCGATCACACGCCCGAGCGCACGGATGAAGAGACGCCGGAGGGAACATCGCTTCCGCCCGGAATTCTCAAAGCCGACATGCACACGCAAGTTGGTCTCTCAAAAAAGACCGGCACGGGGTTTGTGAAGGTTGGTCCGTCCAAGGACATCGGAGGCCTGGTCGCTTATCGCCAAGAGAATGGTTGGACGTTGACCGAACACGGCGGCAAAGTGACGCACGGCCACCGTAAGCCGATCCGGGATATTCCCGGCAAACACTTCATGGCCGCGGCCTTCGATGAATCGGCGGAGTCCGCAGTCGATGCGTTTTGCGAAGCGCTTCAAGACATTCTCGGCTACGGCGAGAACGCCCGGCCCGAGAACAACTCGCACGATGTGGAGTTTGGCTGATGCTCACCAACGGAGTAGTCGCATACCTGCTCACGCAAGAGCCTGTCACCTCCATCGTGAACCAAAGCATTCAACCGATCCCCGCGCCGGAGGATCTTTCGCTGTACCCGCTTATTACCTATCAAAGCCCGTCCGACGTGAGCGAAAACGCCAACGACGGGCCGGTAGGTGTGGCAACCTCCCGCATTGTTTTCGATTGCAAGGCGCTCCGCTATCTTGACGCCCGCAATCTCGCTCTTGCTGTCAAGGCTGCGTTGAACGGCTACTCCGGCACGCTCCCGAATGGCACCCGCGTCTTTCTCACCGAGTCCGTCAACCTGGTGGACCGCTGGGAGGACGGCAGCCGCATTTCATGCACCGCCGTCCACGCGCTTTTTCAGTACAAGGACTGCTAACCCACGAGTGAAAGGAAAAACTCATGGCACCATCTACAGGCTTCACAGGCAAGGGGACAATCTTCTCGATGGGTCCGGCGGCCACATTCACCACGGTCGGGCAAATCAAGACGATTCAATTCAACGGCCAAAAATGGTCCTTCGACGATGTAACCAACCTCAACTCTCCCGCCGTTGGCGTCGGCGTTCTGGAAGAGGCATTGCCCGCCAAGATGGCCCCCGGCGAGCTTGCCATCGGCGGTATCTTCCTGCCCAACGACGCCGGGCAAGAGGCGCTGAACACGGCTTTCCAGGCAGGCACTCTGGAGAACTTCAAGGTGCAGTTGCCCATGGGACCGGGCCAAACGACGGCTGGAAACTTGTACGCCTTCTCCGGCTACGTTCAGGAGTTCCCGGCACCCGATGTGCAGTTCGACAAGATTGTGAATTTCAAAGTCACGATCAAGCTGACCACCGTTATCACGCTAACTCAGGGGAGCTAATAACCCATGCAGAATCCCACTTCGTCGGCGGTCAAATTGCAGATCGCCGGCTCCTCTCTTGACCTCGTGTTCGACTTCGAGGCCATTGCCGATGCCGAGGAAATCACCGGGCGCGCACTCCTTACCGGACTTCGCCGCCGGGACATTGAAGCTCCCGCAATCAACCTGGTGCGCGCCATGCTCTTCGCGTGCGTCCACAAGACACACGCACTCGCCAAGTTTGAGGATGTCAAGAAACTGGTGACTCGCGCCAACCTCACCAAGATATGGGGCAAGGTTCTCGAAGCGTGGACCGAAGGGCTTGCCGAGCCAACGGAGGATGTACCCGCAGACCCTCCCGGAAGCCAGAGCTAACCAACCGGCAACTCTGGCTGTACCTGTGGAGTCATGCCCGGTATGACCTGCGGATTGACGAGGCGGAGTTCTGGCGGCTTACACCGCGTCAGCTTGCCTATCTGACCAAACGCCACAGGCAGCAACAGGAACGGGAAGAACTGCTCCACGCCCGGCTTTCGTCTGTCATCGTCAACACCTCGTTCTGTCATCCCAAAGAACCAACATGTCCGGCTGATTTCATGCCCGGATACAGGCGTCCTGTCCCGCCTGAACAAAGCGACGACGAAATAGCCGCGCAGATCAACGCGGTTCTCGGACCTATCTCCGTTCAAGCGTAAGGATTTCCATGGCCGTTTCCGCCAAAGTCGCCAGTGCGTACGTTGATCTGGTCGCCAGGACTGCAGCCTTCAAAGCTGCACTCCAAGACGCCACCAACGACACGAAAAAGTTCTCTGCGGAAACCCGTGCGCAGATGAACGAGGCGAAAGCCTCCATGGCCTTGCTTGGGGAAGAGATCGGCGTTCGCCTTCCCCGGCATCTCCGCACGTTCGTCGCGGGCTTGCCGGGTGTGGCGACGGCGATGTCCGCCGCGTTCAACGCGGTGGCCGTCTTTGCGCTCATTGATATCGTTTGGAAGGCCGGCGAAAAGATTGTGGAGTTCGCCGAGAAGAATGAGGGAGCGGCGCAGAAGAACGCCGAGGCGTGGAATAAGCAACACGATGCGATTGCGCTGACTACGCAAGAGGTTGAGCTGAGTACCATCAAGCTCGACAATCACATTGCCAGGTTGGAGCACAGGCCGGAGAACAAGCTCGCCGAGGCGATTGCAGAAACCGCCGTTGCGACGGCGCGGCTAGACGAAAAGCTCCAGGCCGCAATCAAAGACTCCGAAGAATTACTCAAAAGCCAGAGCGCCGGTTTGCTCGATAAGATATTTGACCGCGCCGCCGGGAATGGCTATGAGCAGACGATGATGGAGCAACACAAGCTCCACATGGCCGAAGCTGTGACCATGCAGGACAAGCTGAACGAGTCTGTGAGCTTTCACAACTCACTAATCACTCGTCAGAATGAGCTTCAAGCCATGTCCGGCCATGGCCGGCAGGATAAAGATGGTTGGCAGCATTACAACGATGCATTTGGCGTTGACCATCGCACGGCGCTAGAGGCTAGTGCCAACCTGACTCCGGAATCTAACTCCGTTACTCAGATGCTCCGCGGTAGTAGTGATGAGGGCGCATTCATCTCAGCCACCATCGCCAACGATAGAGCAAAGGGCGACGATGCCATAGCACAAGGCAAGGCGGACGCTGCGAAGGCCGCGAAAGATGCGGCAAGGGAAGCCGCGAGAGCAGCCAAGGAAGCCGCCAAAGAGCAAGCGGAAGTAATCAAGCTGTTTGTCGAGGAGTCAATTTCTGACTACCGCCGAATGCAGGCGGAAGATGAGCGGGTTACCGAGGCTATCACCAAGACCTGGGAAGATGGCCAGAAGCAACTTAAAGAGTATGACGAGGACCTGAACCACACTGGCCAGCGTTGGAAACAATTCAACGACGAAATGGCCAAGAACGCCGAACGGGCCGCCGTCAATGCCGCGCACCAGGACGAACTTCGCGTCAATATGGCGCTTGCAACCGGAACCATCGGTCCTCACGCCTCCGCGCTCGCAATCGCCGCCACGCATCTGGCCCAATACAACGCCCAACTCAAAACGCTCCAAGATGAAATCACGCGC
>Ga0364880_10576_pt1 | contig 11521 bp, 10 predicted proteins | sample ExccelJu500001D3_5_FD_206927 | JGI IMG/M metagenome (GOLD analysis project Ga0364880, IMG submission 206927) | Enriched cells from Trout Bog Lake Hypolimnion, Wisconsin, USA - BchlTB.July30.5000.01.D3 | ecosystem: Environmental > Aquatic > Freshwater > Lake > Hypolimnion/Profundal zone | place... | reverse complement strand
TTGTCCAACAAGGCCAATCTCAGGAACAATGAAATATTTTTAACCGATGAGGAGCGCCAGCCCTGTGAAGTGTGGACTCGCGTAATGGGCTACCATCGCCCGGTAGCATCGTTCAATATTGGCAAAAAAGGGGAGCATTACGAGCGCAAGCATTTTCAGGAATGCAGTACTCAGTTAGACGCCTGCGCTAATACAAAGTGAGAAGCACTTGAAGATGCTGTGCATGATGCGTTCACTGACAGAGCAACCTTGACAAACTTGCAACTCGGCGGCCTTATACCGCTGACCAGTAGTGATTACCCTAGTTGCTTGGCCGCAGTGGTATTTTGCCAGGGATGCCCCTGGCGTTGCGGGTATTGCCACAACCCCCATCTGATACCACGCCATGGAGTAAGTCCACTAAAATGGACCGACGTAATTAATTTTCTGCACCGCCGTCAAGGATTGCTCGAGGCGGTCGTGTTTAGCGGTGGCGAGCCAACGCTTCAGAGTGGAATCAAACAGGCCATGACAGAGGTTCGTGAACTCGGCTTCAGGGTTGGCCTGCATACCAACGGTGCTTATCCTTCCCATCTCGCTGAGCTGCTACCGCTTACTTCCTGGGTGGGTATGGACATTAAATCTACCTTTGCCAATTATGACAGAGTCACTGGCACTCCAACCAGCGGCGAGAAATCACGGAAAAGCGCTCAACTGCTATTAGCGAGCGGTGTACCTTATGAGTTCCGTACAACAGTGCACCCGATATATCACTCAACAACTTTATTGTTAGAACTGGCCGAAGAATTACAGCAACTCGGTGCAAAACATTACATGCTGCAGGAATTTCGGCCTCAAGGATGCGCCGATGAAGCATTCAAATCGATCCACGGTGATCAGAACTTGCTGAAAGATTTATTATGCAACCGCTTAGAAGATATGTTTGAAAGCTTTACTGTGCGCCGAAATTAGAACAGCAGTTGTTGTTTCTCAAATTCTGCCTGACACTCCAGTTCAGGCTACATTTCGCAATTCTTCGATCAAAAAGGGAGTGCCAACACGGCTGCCTTGGCGGGTGCCCCGACGCCGTAGTTCAATTTCTATACCATTCAGTACGTTCCATTTTTCTGCACACCACATGGGAGCAAGCAAAATGTCACGCGATGCTGTCGCCGTTACTCGGTGATAGACAATGTTTTCCGGGGTACGTTCGATCAGATTGGCTGCGATGCTGATGTATTCAGCTCTGGATAGCGGAAAATATTCACCCTGCCGCCATTGATGAGCCAACAACGTGTGCTTCACAATGTGCAAAGGATGAAGTTTGAGTCCATCCACGCCAATTTTCAACACGCTATCCAACGTGAAATGACAATGTTCCTCGGTTTCACCGGGCAGTCCGACGATCAGGTGAGTGCATAAGGGGATACCACGCTTTCGTGTTTCCAGCGCAGTTTCCTGATATTCGTCGAAGGTATGGTTCCGGTTGATCCGTTCCAGAGTTTTGTTGAAGGCGGATTGAAGCCCCAATTCCAACCATACTTCCAATCCCTGATCGCGAAAATATTCTAATAAATCTAGCACCTCGGATGAAACGCAATCTGGCCGGGTACCCACGGAAAGTCCGATCATGTCGGTATCTTTCAGCGCTTCACGATAACAAGCTGCCAGCGCATCCAATTTGGCATAGGTGTTGGTGTATGCCTGAAAATAGGCGATGAATTTACGGGCACGTGTTCGCCTGGAAATGGCCAGGCGCGCCTTCGATAACTGAACCGCGAGGTCGAGGCGTGCATCAGCATCTGGACTAAACGAAGTATTGTTACAGAAAGAGCATCCCCCCCGCCCTTTGGTTCCATCCCGATTAGGGCAGGTGAAACCGGCATCCAGTGCGATCTTGTGAACACGTTCGCCATGGCGGTGCAACAAATCTTGGCCAAATGTATTGATTCTGTCCGCAAGAGTCATGATCCTGCCCACGTCAAGAAAATATTAAGAATTTCTTCCAGTTTCTTGGGACCACCGTAGCCTATGAATTTATTGTCTTCAACATTGCAGTAAATCCAGTTGTTCTCTGGGTCTGCTGAATGTTCGTGTACCCCATAAGTGCGAGCACTAAAGGCTTTGTTCATGAGATTGGTATCTTTCAATTCAATCTCAACGCTCCATCCTGGATTGTCTATCGTTCCAATCCTTACCCCATATGAATGCTCCCAGATTTCATTGCACTGAGATAAATACCAGACTTCAATATCTTGTAATGCGCTCATTTATTGATATACCATTTTATCATCGGAAAATCGAAAAATAATCTATGTGGCCGACTGAGAACACATGAAACTTGTTTTACCAAATGGTACTGGCCCGACTATCATTGACTTGTCCAAAACCGCTGCCAGATACCTGTCATAGGCTAATTAGTTTTAGCCCCAACGTTTCGCTGTTCCAGGAAAAACAAGTCAATTTTGTTTTAACAACGATTCAAACTCATCAATAGGCATCGGTTTGCCGAACAGATAGCCTTGAAAATGGTAGCAGCTGTTATTTACGAGGAATGTTAGCTGTTCTTTCGTTTCTACTCCTTCTGCAATTACATTCAAATTCAGGCTTTGTGCCATGACAATGATGGTTCGAACAATGGCCTTATCACTACTATCTGACGCAATATCACGCACAAAAGATTGGTCGATCTTAAGCTGGTCAAGCGGCAACCGCTTCAGGTATTGCAGGGATGAATAGCCTGTACCAAAATCGTCCAATGAGAATTTAATGCCAATTCTGTTCAATGCAGTCATAGTTGCAATGGTGTCTTCAATATCATCCAGCAAGAGGCTTTCCGTCAATTCTAATTTGATCAATTTTGGATTTATTTTGTATCTCTGAAGAACAGCCTGAACTTGACTCACAAAATTGGCCTGACGGAATTGCTTGGCACTGACATTGATAGCCAAAACCAAATTGCGTGTGAGTTCATTAGTCTGCCATTTCATAAGTTGGCGACAAGCTTCTTCCAGAACCCATTGACCTATAGCCAAAATATCCCCCGTTTCTTCTGCCAGCGGAATAAAATCAGCAGGAGAAACAAAACCTCGTTCAGGATGATTCCAACGGATCAAGACCTCAGCTCCACACGTGCGGAATAACCCGTCTTCTTCTGCTTCTCTCATCTGAATTTGGTAGAACAACTGAAATTCCATTTTCCCAAGCGCAGAGCGTAATTCTCTTTCGATGATTACGCGGGCATTAATTATTTCCTGCATCTTCGGGTCAAAAAAGTGCAGCCTATTACGCCCTGCCTTCTTGGACTGATACATGGCGATATCTGCCTGCTTCATCAGCTCATCTACCGATTGACTGTTGTCATTGAATAGGGTTGCACCGATGCTGGGAGTATTGCTGTATTCGTGTGTGGCCAATTGGTAAGGTAAGTTTAGAGTAACAAGTATCTTGTTTCCTATGGATTCGGTTTGCTCACCAGCTTCCAGGGAGATGTGACTCAAGTCCTGAAGTAAAATTACAAATTCATCCCCTCCCAAACGGGCTACAGTGTCTCCTTCCCTTACACATGATTCAAGCCGCTTTGCCACTTGTTGCAGCAGCAAGTCTCCAATGTCATGGCCGAGCGTGTCATTGAGTGTTTTGAAGTCGTCCAAATCAATAAACAACAGCGCAGCTGTCCGACCGTTGCGGGGAAGGGAAGCCAATGTTTGCCTAAGTCTGTCTAACAATAGACGCCGATTGGGCAATCTAGTCAGCGGGTCGTAGAAAGCGAGATGCTTGATCTCATTTTCAGCATTTTTTGTTATGGTTATGTCGGTAAGAGTGGAAACGTAATTAGTCACTATCCCATTTGTATTCTTGACTTCGTTGATCGTTAAATGCTCTGGATAAACTTCACCACTTTTACGTCGGTTCCAGATTTCACCTTCCCACACACCTTCACGTTGAAGGCGACTCCACATGGCATCGTAGAATTCTTTATCATGTCGACCTGACTTGAGTAAGTTTGTAGTCTTACCAATTACTTCTTCTGTGGAATAACCAGTGATGCGAGTGAATGAGCGATTCACTCGAAGAATCCGGCCATTTGCGTCGGAAATGCACATGCCTTCCTGCGACTCAAAAGCGGTGGCAGCAATACGTTGCTCATATTCGGCTACTTTACGATCGGTTATGTCTAAATAAATCCAAAGCGATTCTCCGGTTTCAGGATTTAATAAACTGCCACTTAGATCAACCGTAATTGGGCTACCATCCTTGCGCACGAATTCTTGTTCGGTACGAAATACTCTGCCAGCCTTGATTACTGGATAGTATTTCTCAAACATAGTCAGATATTCAAGCTCGTTTTTGTATAGCAGCTTGGCTGGAACACCTGTCAGTTCACCTTTTTCATACCCTAGTAACTTTTCATAAACTGGATTCACCCATTGAAGTTTGCGGTCTTTGACAGTAGCAATACCTACCTGGTCATTTTCCAGCATGACTCGTAAACGGGCTTCACGCTCTCTCAAAGCATCTTCGGTTTTTTTACGTTCAGTGATATCAATAAATGCCCAGATTGATTCATCATTTTCCAACCTTAGTAGACTTCCACCTATTTCGTACCATCTCAGAGTGCCATCTTTGTGCAGATATTGAATTTCAGTACGGATGACTTCTCCTCTTTGAATGACTGGATAGGCTTCTTTGCCAAAAGCTGAGTGTGTCTCATCATTTGGATAAACGATTCTAGTGGGCTGACCGATCATGTCCTCTTTTGTGAATCCAAGCATTTCGGCAAATGCTTCATTAGTCCAGACAAATTTGCGATCTTTAAGTTTTACGATGCCAACTATGCGACTGTTCAGGATTGCATTTTGTTCTTGGACGAGATCCCTAAAACGCTGTTCGCTTTCATGAAGTTTCTGGTCGCTTCTATTCCGCTTTATCTCAATTGGTAAAAGAATAGCCAAAAATAAGACAACACCAAGCATTTCGACAGCAGAACTCTTTTTCCATGCTGCTAAATAGTCCGTGTCTGCGATGCCCACCGCGATGAAGAATGGAAAATTTCCAATTGTCTTATATCCGTAAATACGTCGAACACTGTCAACAGGGGATGTAATTTCGATATATCCGTTAGGTTCGCCTTTGCGAATTGCTTGCAGGACTGGAATATTTGCCCCTGTTTTGCTGTTGTCTCCGATTAATCCAGGATAGCGGGCAATTAATTCACCATTATCCAGTCGACGCAGTGATACCACCCCCTGGCTTCCCAGCTCAATTTGACTGAATTCATTGGCGAGGTAAGCCAGATCTATCGCAACAACAGCCACACCCAAAAATTGACCATTCCGATCATGAATGGGTTTGGCAACAATCATTGCTGAATGACCCGTTGAGTGTGTTAAAGCGATGTCTGAAAAGACCGCCCGGTTTGAGGATAGTTTGGCCTTCATTGCTTGAAAGAATTCTCTATCCGAAATATTAAAAGTGGTGGCCCCCTTCTGGTTGCTATACAGAAGATCACCATTGGCATCGAAAAGTCGCATTGCGGATGCCGATGCTATATCCTGAACTTTAGATTTAAGCCAAAAATTAATTTTCGACGCATTCCTCTTGGCCACTTTGGCATGCATGACAGCAGGATCAATGTCATCCGCAATATCAGAAACTGCACTATCTGCTGCATTGAAATCTGTATTCAATTTGGATTCAAGGACCAGAGCCAAATTCATAGCATTCGTTCTGGCAATTGATTTGGCCGACTGTAACGATGAATCTAGGTGGAATGCGACTAATGAAAGAAAGAAAATTACAATGGCTAGAACAATTAATCCTGACTTGCTTCCCCAAAGCCAGTTTATTGACTTCAAAAGGGATGTCTCTGGCTTGCTCATAAATATGAAAGTGACGCCGAGGAATGTTTCATTGATTTGTAGAGATCAATTGTCATCGAAGAATGGATCATAAGAAAGCACTCTGCAAGGAGGGGCATTATACATGCAAAAATTCATTGCAATTCTCAATTCGGGTATGGTCCAGTTTTAACCTGTTGCAGTGATGTTGAGATATTTTGTATCTTTGTTGAAATAATTTGTTTGCTACCCTCGTGGTTAAATAACCTAATTCGTAATTTATGGTTTACATATATCTGAGTTCCTTATTTTCAGTTTTCAAAATTGAAGAAGTATTTTTCCAATCACTAACTTAATGTTTTTCATATCCTGGTTATCTGACTTTCATCAATTTAGATTAATAAGTACTAAAAATTCTGGCACGGCCATTTTATTCATTCTGCAATAGGAAAACGATGATCAGTCAACTTGGGCGCTACGAAATTATTGGGGAATTGGGACGTGGTGCCATGGGTGTTGTTTATAAGGCTAACGACCCCCTTATAGAACGACTTGTTGCACTAAAAGCGATCAATCTAAATGGTTTGGATAAGAAGCAAAGAAGCAAATTCGAAAAATTATTTTATCAAGAAGCCAAAGCAGCAGGGCGTTTGAACCACAGCAACATAGTTACAATTTACGACGTGAGCGAAAGTGGTGACTATGCCTACATTGCTATGGAACTTATGGAGGGCCGTGAACTACATAATGTAATCAGTGACAAACTGCGCTTACCCGTTGATGAAACGTTGAATATTGCTATTCAAGTAGCTGAAGCCTTGGCTTTTGCACATCAGCATGGAATCGTGCACCGTGATATCAAGCCTTCAAACATAATGGTACTAAGCGATAGCCATGTAAAGATCACTGATTTTGGTATTGCACAAATCGACTCCTCTTTGTTGGCGACCCAGGAAGACATGATTATGGGATCGCCCTTGTATATGTCACCCGAGCAGGTAACAGGCGCAACAATTGACTCTCGTTCGGATATATTTTCCTTGGGTATTGTTTTGTACGTACTATTAACTGGACGTCTGCCATTCATTGCAAATAATGCTAATTCATTAATGTATCTGATAGTTAATGAACACCCTGCCAAACCGAGTTTATTGAACCCGGATGTTTCCGATACGTTGGATATGATTGTTTCCAAGTGCCTTGAGAAATCTCCTGAAAACCGTTACAAGAATGCAAATAAATTAGCTGAAGACTTGAATTCTTATCGTCAAGAGTTATTGCGATCTAAAGGCGGAATAGGACCATCCGGTTTTTCCAGCATGCATTTTAATCCACTGGAGCGACTGGCCATGCCGGGGGGAATTCCTCAAAATCTGGCTGTAATAGTCAGCTTTATTGCGATCGTAACAATATTCCTTTTTGATGTTATCACGCCGTCCACTATTCAGATGCATCTGCTTTATATATTTCCGCTCATTTTGATCAGTTTCCATTGTAGAGATATCCGACTGGTTCAGGTGGCAGTCATTTTGACGATCTTGCTTCAGATTTTTCACCTCGTGCCAGATTCTACAATTCCTATATCCTCAAAGATATTTCTGGCAATCATGATCTTGTTATCCAACATTGTTGTTACCCATTTTTGCAGAATCGCACGCACCAACTTTCTGCAAGTGGGGCGTCTTGTCTCTTTTGATGGATTAACCGGATTGAGAAACAGGCTCAGTCTTGAATCCATCATTGAGACAGAAATTGAAAGACAGAAACGACACGGAGGAGTATTTTCATTTGCGGTGATTGACTTTGATAATTTCAAAGAATTGAACAGATCGAAAGGATATCTGGTAGGAGACCAAGCCTTAAAGCTTCTTGCAAATGTTATGCAGGAACATTTTAGACAATCCGACACTATTGCCAGAATTGGAGGGGATGAGTTCGCAATCCTGATGCCTAATACCGGAACTGATCAATGTGAGATGTTCTGTAACCAACTTTCTGTAAAAATTTCTAATCGATTGGAAGAAGCCTCATTGCCCGCGTCTACAAGCATAGGATATGTTACTTTTGAGGTTGCCCCTTCTTCGATAGATGAAGTATTCGATAAGACAGAAAGATTATGCTTGTGGCCTAGGCAGGTTAATGGGTGAGAATTGTAACAACGAATGTAGTCTGTTGATCACAGACAATAGAAAAGGCACTCACAGCAAGTGCTGGTTAGCTCCGGATGAACAAATCGTTGTTACGCGTTATCCCAAATCTATGCTTGAAAGACCAATAATTTATCCGTAAATAAAGGGCGGATTCTAGTTTAAAGAGCGATTTTGAGTAACGCAGGTCAGGCGGGCAGCATGCGGTACCCATCATGGGCGCGAGGAACTAACGAAAACTCGAGCGGATTAATAAGACTGTACTTTCCGAAAAACAGGGACTTCTCAACCATTACTCCACAAGAAATTAAATTAAATTTATTCTCGCTCATGAATACGAACTGTTGAACTGAGTTTATCAAGCAAGAGGGAAGCAGTATCGTACAATTGTAAACGCAGTTTGCTTGATTGCTCTTTGGGCTTAATAAAAGATTTGTACTCTGCTAGAGCCTCTCGGATTACTTCAATTTGATCAACATCGAATTCAAATGTTCTCATGATTCTCTCCTTCATATGAGCGCATACCAATAAAGCTTGGTGGTTTTTACAAGTCATAACAGCTTCAATAATTAGTCCTCAAACAGTTTTATGACATAACGAATAATAGCATAAAATTATCTCTTGACGTGTGCATTTTTTACACGTACCATCCTTTTCGTTGTGTTAGTTCCGCAGACCTTCGATTACTCATATTAATTCAGGAGAACGAATATGGCCCAGACTCAAGCGAATTACGTCATTTCAGTTAACTCTGATAGTGGATTTAATCCAGCCAATTACATGGTCTTCACCGACGAAGGAACTGGTTTATACCAAATGAGTACCACGAATGCCCATGAATATTCAGGCATTCCGAGCTTTCAGTTCCATTTGTCCCACCGCTATCATTACAATGGATTAATCACAGTAGGCAGTGAGGTTATACACTGCATTATTGACGTGAATGATTTTTATACCGCTTTGGGTTTTACCGATGAAATCAGGGCTTCAGGCTTATGCTTTGATGACTTTTTATGGAACGAATATAGAAAGGAAGACAGCATTCAGTCGGGTGTACAGTTACAAGCCAAATTGATTGAGTATCTGGTTAAGTATTCGTCAACTTTTATGAAGAAGTATTCCGACCAGTATAGAGACTGGCTTGACCAGTGCAATGAGTTAGCGGAAGACTATGATGACTATACGGTATGCAAATGGCTGCCAAATCAACGTGCCTTCAACTGCATTTTACCGTCACCATCAGCTTCTTATACTTCGAATATGATTTGAATAATTAGACTTATTGATGGGTACTTGACGGGTAATAAACTTCACATTTACACAATTAATAATTAAGAGGAACGAAAGCACCGTCTCGAGCAATTGCGATGTTAAGTTTTTAAATTTAGGTTTTGTCAGGTGACCATAATGAATGAACATACTCAAATAGCCGGAGATCTACCCGCCCCTCTCGTTGCGGCGCTACAACGAGTTTTACGACCGTTGATCCGGCTATTGCTTTCATATGGTTTTCGATATCAGACGTTCATTGAACTGGTGAAATCAACCTATATCCATGTAGCCGAAGAAGAGTTCAAACTGGATAAAAAGGCTCAAACCGACAGCCGTATCAGCCTGCTAACCGGTGTTCATCGGCGCGACGTCAATCGGTTGAGGAAAGAATCCAGTACTGAAAGCAGCCTTCCTTTACAAGCCTCCATGAGTGCGCAGTTGTTGGCCATCTGGAGTGGGAATGAACAATATATCGATTCACAAGGAATACCACTTCCCCTTCCCCGTTTAGCCAGCAAAGGTGGCGATCATTCGTTTGAGGCTTTGGTGCGCTCAGTCAGCAAAGATTTTCGCCCCCGCGTGGTACTGGATGAGTGGTTAAGGCAAGGAATTGCTACTCTCGATAAACAGGATAATGTGTGTCTTACCGCCGATGCCTTTGCATCACCACAGGGAATTGAAGAAAAGTCCTTTTATTTCGGACAGAATATTCACGACCACCTGGCTGCCACCGTCCATAATTTATCCGGCGACAATACTCCTTTTTTGGAACGTTGTGTCTATTACAGCGACCTCACCGCGGAATCCGTGCAAGAATATGAACGTTATGCCAGGTTATCCGGCATGAGAGCATTGCATACGGTCAACCGACATGCCGTAGAGTTACAAAAGCGGGATGCAGGTAAACCTGAAGCAATCTACCGTACTAATTTCGGCATTTACAATTTTACCGAGATCAATCGTGACGAAAAATCGCATGAGAAAGAATAGTCTCTTAAGTCTGTTACCTCTTGTCGTTCTGTGCGGATCAATCACCTGGAATTCTCTGGCGGCAAGCGACACCGTTATTGGGGGGATCGGCGGAACAGGAATGCCGTCCATGCGGGGAGGTATTGGGGGTACGGGTGCACCTGCCATGAACGGGGGAATCGGTGGCACCGGATTGCGTCCAGAGTCTAAGGCCGACAAAAATGCTCTTGCTGGAAAAATTCTATTTGTTTTAGGAAAAGTTGAAGCCATACATCTGGGTAAAACTAGACTACTCACCAAAGGCGCATCTGTACGTGTTGGTGACACACTGAAATCCGGTGAGGGCGCCACAGTGCAGTTGCGCATGGAAGATGGCGGCACCATTGTGCTACGACCTGAGAGTCAATTGGCAATCGAGTCCTTCGTATATAACAAAGCACACGATGACAATGAGCATATGGCGCTAGCGCTATTAAGCGGTGGGTTCCGTGCGGTGACCGGAGAAATTGGCCATCTGCACAAGGAGAATTATCTCATTCGAACCCCCAATGCCCAAATTGGAATACTCGGTACAGATCATGAAACCGTATTTATTCCTGTTCCCACGTCCGGTCAAACGTCAGTTATCGAACCCGGAACTTATAACCACGTCATTTCCGGAGGAACAGTATTAAAGGATGCACTAGGTAATGTAATGATCAAACCGAATCAAACCGGTTTTGCGTCACTGAACGGAACCATTCCAGTTCTGATAGGTAGTCCCTTGCCAATATTTGGAGAATTGATAATTAACTTTGGCACCACACATCATACCCATGGCTCTTCCGCAGAAAGCAAAAAAAATAATAGTAACGCAACTAAAATACTTAACTCAAACAGCAGTGCTGATGTAACGGCTTCAAAGCTCAGCGAAACTCCAACTAGTTCCAAGCAATTGGAAAAAGGTAATTCGCCAATCTTGCCGCAAAACCTAAAATCAGGAAGTATTAAGAACGAGGTAGAGCTTCCGGCAGGTACCTTGATTCATGGCAAGTGATAATTGCTAAAGTTGACAATTTCAGATGCAACATCCATAAACTAGCATTTTATTGTGGAGAAAAAATGATGCTCGAACTGTCACAAAAAGAAATTGAGCCCGCTATAAAGTATCAACAGTAATACTACTATCAAGCTCAAATAACCTTCAGCAAAGATGAGATCAAATAATTTAGTTGAATACATTAGAAGCCATATTGACCAATTCATCGTAATACGCCCACCTCTTTGGTCTGAGCAGCCAATAACCATATATCAATCAATGTGATATGGTTATAG
>Ga0364880_10543_pt2 | contig 11536 bp, 9 predicted proteins | sample ExccelJu500001D3_5_FD_206927 | JGI IMG/M metagenome (GOLD analysis project Ga0364880, IMG submission 206927) | Enriched cells from Trout Bog Lake Hypolimnion, Wisconsin, USA - BchlTB.July30.5000.01.D3 | ecosystem: Environmental > Aquatic > Freshwater > Lake > Hypolimnion/Profundal zone | place... | reverse complement strand
GCTGGCTCTATCGGCTTCACTCATTGCATATGCCGTGCAGATGTTGCCGGCGCAGGCGGCCTGGAGCGCGGTTGGCCCGGACGGCGGCGACGCACGCTCGTTTGCCGCTGCGCCAGGCCAGCCCAGCCACCTTTACCTGGGCACGACCAACAGTTGGATGTACGAATCGACGGATGGCGGCGCTACCTGGCATCGACTGGCGAAACTGGGTTCTTCGGATGGCCTGATTCTGGACCACATCGTAGTGGACTCCTCGGATTCGGCCACGATCTATGTGGCTGGATGGAAGGTGGATCGTCCCGACGGCGGATTGTGGCTGAGCCACGACGCGGGGCGCAACTGGAGCATGGTTGAGGGATTGCGCGGGCAGTCGATTCGCGCGTTTGCGCAAGCTCCCACCAACGCCAGGATGCTTTATGCAGGGACCCTGGAGGGAGTTTTCCGCAGTCTGGATGCGGGTGGGACCTGGACGCAGATCAGTCCGCCGGGCAGCCGTGAGATTCACGAGGTGGAGTCGCTTGCGATTGATCCGTTGAACCCCGATATTGTGTACGCGGGCACCTGGCATCTGCCCTGGAAGACGGTGGACGGCGGCAAGAGCTGGCACAACATCAAGCAGGGCATGATCGACGACTCGGACGTATTTTCGATCATTGTGGATCCGTCCGCACCGAGTTCGGTCTTTCTGAGCGCCTGCAGCGGGATTTACAAGAGCGAGGACGGCGCCGAGCTGTTCCACAAGATCCAGGGCATTCCATCGACCGCGCGCAGGACGCGCATGCTGAAGCAGGACCCGGTGAATCACGGCATTGTGTATGCCGGAACCACGGAGGGGCTTTACAAGACGGTGGACGGCGGCAAGACGTTTCAGCGCATGACGGGTCCGGACGTGATCGTGAACGACGTATACATCGATCCGCAGGATACGAATCGCGTGCTGCTGGCGACGGACCGCAGCGGGGTGCTTGCGAGCAAGGACGCGGGGGCCAGCTTTGTTGCATCGAATGATGGATTTTCACAGCGCAAGGTGGAGGCGCTGCTGGTGGACCGCGGCAATCCCACGCGGCTGTATGCGGGCGTGGTGAACGACAAGACCTACGGCGGCGTGTTTTATTCCAGATCTTCCGGCGCGAGTTGGGAGCAGATTGGCGAGGGGCCAGGCGGCGGACTTGCAGGGCGCGATGTTTTTGCGCTGGCGCAGGCGGAGGATGGAACCATCGTGGCCGGGACCAGTCACGGGATCTTCGCACTGGAGGCGGGCACGAACGGCACCGCCGCCACCTGGAAGCCAAGAAACACGATTGTCAACACGGTTGAGAAAACGTCCACCGAGATCCGCCATGGCAAGCGCGTGAGCGTGGAAAAGCAGGTGAAGGACAAGGTTCCCGATCTGGATTGCCGCGTGAATGCGCTGGACCTTTCAGGCGACGCCTGGCTGGGCTCGACCAGCATTGGCCTGCTGACCAGCCGGGATCATGGCGCCACCTGGCAAGGCGGGCCAGTGGCAGGCTCGGACGAATACCTGTCAGTGGCTGCGCATGGAGCCGTTATGTCCGCGGCCCGCCGCACCGGGGTGGCTGTTTCCACCGATGCCGGCCAGACCTGGGCGCCTGTCGAGATTCCTGCCGGCATTACACGCATCTATCGCACGGCGTTTTCCGGCGACGGAAAGCTGTGGCTGGGAACCAGGGAAGGGGTTTACTTTTCCCCGGACCAGGGGAAACAGTGGTTGTGGATTGAGCGGCTTCCCTTCCGCGACGTGAACGATCTTTATTACGACGCGCAGATGAACAGGGTGCTGGTGAGTTCGCGGGTAAGCGACTACGTATATGGGATCGACCCGGCATCGTTGAACTGGAAGTGGTGGAGGGCCGGCTGGAATATCTCCCTGATCCGTGCGGCGGGCGGGCGCCTGGTGGCGGCTTCGCTGTACGACGGAGTGCTGGTGGAGCGGCGACTCGAGAGATTGACTGCCGGGCGGGAGTGATTTGGCTTGCGAGGGCCTGAGGAGTGTGAGCAGGCCCACATTTTCTGTATCATCGTACTATGCAGGCTGAAACAGCGATTCCCCGCGAACACATTGCTTTCAAGAGCCATGCCTTTCAGTGTCATGACGCGCGTCTTGAGCCGATTGCCGCCAAGGTTCTGGCAGGCGAGCGGCTGGACTTCAACGACGGGCTGGTGCTCTACGGCACATCGGACGTGCTGGCGGTGGGCTGGCTGGCCAACCATGTGCGCGAGCGGATGCACGGGGACGTGACGTACTTCAACGTGAATCGCCACATCAACCCCACGAATGTGTGCGTGGCCAACTGCCGTCTTTGCGCCTTCGGGCGCAAGAAGGGCGACGCGGCGGGCTACACCATGGCCCTGGAAGAGGCATGGGAGACGGCAGCGTCAGGCTACTCCGAAGCAGTGACCGAGTTTCACATTGTCGGCGGGCTGCACCCGGACCTGCCGCTGGAGTATTTTCTTGACCTGGTACGCGGCTTGAAAGAGCGCTTTCCCAAGGTGCACATCAAGGCCTTCACGATGGTGGAGGTGGCGTATCTGGCGCGGCGGGCCAAGCTGACCATCGAAGAGACGCTCAGGAAGATGCGCGCGGCGGGCGTGGACTCGATGCCTGGGGGCGGCGCCGAGATTTTTGCCGCGCGGGTGCGGTCGATTATCTGCGACCACAAGATTGACGGCGAGGAGTGGCTGACCACGGCGCGCCTGGCCCACAAGATGGGTTTCAAGTCCAACGCGACCATGTTGTATGGGCACATTGAGAACGACGCGGACCGCGTGGACCACCTGCTGAAACTGCGGGCGGTGCAGGACGAGACGGGCGGTTTTCAGACCTTTATTCCGCTGGCGTTTCACCCGGAAAACACGGCGCTGGACCATCTGCCGGTGACCACGGGACTGACCGACATCCGGCAGGTTGCGGTGAGCCGACTGCTGCTGGACAACTTTCCGCACATCAAGGCGTACTGGCAGATGCTGACGCCGAAGATTGCGCAGATCGCGCTGCGTTTTGGGGCCGACGATCTGGACGGGACAGTCGTGGAGGAGAAGATATATCATGACGCCGGAGCGACAACGCCCCAGGGTATGACCCGCAAGGAACTGTGCCGGCTGATTACCGAGGCCGGGCGGATTCCGGTGGAGCGCGATACGCTGTACAAGGCAGTGACGCGGACCGAAGACAGCTTTACTGTCGCGGTGTAGAGCGGCGGGAGAGTATCAGCGGTGTAACGGGGCAGGAGCGCAATTACGGTACTCGCGGGGCGCTGGAGCAATTACGATGTAGCCTGAAACACCGCGTCCGAGAGGAACCTGGCGCTGGAGAAGGGAAGAGTGCGATGGAAGAATTTGGACGGGCCGCACTGCTGGGACTTGGCCTCGGTTTACTGTGGGGGACCGGGTGCACCCTGGTCATTCTCTATTCCATTTATCTGGCCGGCTACCGCAAGGCGATCAAGGACTCACTGAAGGCGCAAAAGCCCGAGCGCTATAGGCAGATCTTTGAAAAGGTCCAGGCCAAGCGTGCCAAGGCAAAAGAGAAATCCGCTGCAACGCCGCAGTGAGCCTGATGGTTGCCGGCGCTGCCGGAGCATAATCTCCGAACAGAAAATCAAACCGTAATTCTCCCGGCATTTACAGCCGGACGAGCGCGAGGTTTCGCGTCGCGCGCCTGCCGATCTTCAATAGCGAAGGCCGAGTTTCATGGGGAACTCCTCTTCGTCTTCTTCGAGGCCGGGTCTGCCGGTGTGTTTCCTGAACGGGTCATCGGGAGACAAGTCCCAGTGTTGTAATGATCTCGTCAGGGAGTTCCTCAAAGTAGAGAACCGCGGACTTTGCGCGATGACGATTGAAGGCCCAAAGGACCGAGGCTACTACGATGTGGACGCTCAACAAGAAGACATAATCAAAGATGTTGTGGAGCGCTTTCCATTCCTGCGACATAAGTGGAACCATGAAAGTGAAGGAAAGGACCAGGAAGCCCCAGAGCACGAACTGAAAATTTGTTTTGCCGGGCAAGAACGAACAGGTAAAAGGGACTTTATAGAAGCCGATCAGGCTGAGTTCAGCAAGGATGTATCCGATCACAGCGAGTGCGGCCAAGTGACCGGCAACTTGAGCGAACGGCCTGCAGGAGATTGACAATAAGGCAGAAACGAGCCAAACGGGAACGACAGCCAGGAGCAGCATGGATCGCCTGGTTGCGGCAATATATTTTTGTGACGGGCACAGTTGCGTAGTGCGCAAAACCCAATTAGCAGTGAGTGAGATGGGCAGTGAGAATCCGCAGCGAAGTCCCAGAATCGCGAAGGTCATCATCATAAATGTGGATGCGAGAAGATTCGGGGACAGAGGTTCGGGCGCGGTTGCAGACAGTTCACCGCGCAGTAGGGCGAGCGCAATGGCGAATACAATTGCAAGGAAAAAGGCAAAGGCGACGCGGTGTTGGCGGCTTCGCGTCAGCGAACGAAAGCTGAAGAGCACGATTGCGGTTTGGAGAGGACTACCGAAGTGCGGCACCCAGTGCAAGCCACGTGCTCCAGGCACCAGGTCCGGCTCTTCCACGGTTTTCTTCATCGTGCGAAAGTAGCACAAAAGCAGGGATGCGGCTGCGCCAGCTACTACGACCCCTAGGGCGATCCATGCACGCAAAGCCAGCCAAGCGAGCTCTGCTGGCAATGTCCCGTTCAACTGATTGAAAAGCGCAAAGAACCAATAGGTAGGCGAGCAGGCCAGCCACCATTGGTTTTCAGGCACTCGGTACACTGCGAGAGTTGGAATGGCTGGCGAAAGGAAATACACCCCGAGAAGGAGTCCAAAGGCGGCGAGCTGCAAGATAGCGGAAAGCCGCAGGAAGATGCGGCGCGGGAGCATCAGCGCGGTGAAACCCTGTACGGCGAGGACAGAACCATACAGGAAGAGGCTCGCGGCGGCCATCGTTAACCAGTAGGCCACAAAAAAACGAAGCACGCCGAAAGGCGAACCGTGCAGAGAGCCCAGAAGCAAAGGGTATACCAAGCCTGTAGCTAAGTTAAGCATAAGAACGGCGAGACCGAGCACCGAAAGCGAGGCAGAAACTTTGGCGCAGAGGATAGTACGCGGGGTGATCGGCAACGGTGAGAGCACCAAGACATCACGGCGATCGGGGAAGGTGGCGTCCCAGGTGATGACCGTAATCAGTCCCACCACCAGCATCATGGTCGAGATTGCAAGTTGTTCCGACGACCACGCGGCTCCACGGATGAACGCGGCGACCTGAACGGGCGTCATCAGCAAAGTGGGACCCACCAGTCTCACGGCAAAGATCATGCTGAACATAATAAGTACACCGGCGATCTGGCCGAGAAACCCGATGACGTCGGCTTGAATCGACATGGCCTCGAGGTCGATCACGCGCAGAAGGAACTGCTGATAGAGGACGCGAAACTGGAGCGGCAGGCGGTCGAGTAATGTACGGATGGATTTACGCATGAATAAGGTCCGCAATCTGCCGCGCTATCGATTCAGTGTCTTGCTCGACAGCGAGCTGCGAGAAGATTTTCTCGAGCGTTGGCAATGCCATCAGGGAGCGCAGACGTTCAATCGAGTCGTCGGCGACAAGCTTTCCGTGATGGAGAATCACAACCCGTGAGCAGATGCGTTCGACGGTATCAAGTTCATGAGAACTGAATAGGACCACCTTGCCTCGCACAGCCAACTCCTGAATAAGGCTGCGAAGCACCAGCGATGAGGCGACGTCAAGGCCGGAGAATGGCTCATCAAGGAGGATCAGTTGGGGATTGTGCATGAGGGCCGCAATGAGCAGGACTTTCTGGCGCATACCCTTGGAGAAGCCGGAGATGGAGGCATGCCGGTCGTCGTGGAGGGAGAACAGACGCAGCAGATCGTCTATGCGCTGCGATGATTCCCTGGGCGGCAGATTGCGGAGCTGCGCGACCATGGTCAAATACTCAGTTGCGGATAGGTGGGTATAGAGATATGGCTCCTCCGGGACATACCCCATGCGCTGTTTAAAGGCAATCAGGTCGTCATGGATGGCTTTGCCCTCAAAATAGATGTGGCCCAAGGTCATCTCAATGAGGCCCGTAATCATCTTCATGGTGGTGGATTTGCCAGAGCCGTTCGGTCCCAGGTAGCCGGTGACTTCGCCGGGCCGGGCGGAAAAGCTCACATCGTCCACCGCGGGAATACCAGAAAAGAGCTTAGAAACGTTCCTTAATTCAAGCATGTGTTATTTCATACCTATCGTTGCCCTACCTATGTAGCATTCGTCATAAGGGCTTGTCAAGTAGATTGCTACATAGCTACAATGCGCCATGGCCTCAGAGACGAAACTTTCGCATACGGCGGCGATGATTCTGCAAGCGATCGATGCCGGATTCGTCTACGGGTTCGGTGTGATGGAGATGACGGGCCTGCCTAGCGGGACGGTTTATCCGGCGCTGCGGCGGCTGGAGCGCGACGAGCTGATCCGCTCGCAATGGGAGCGGCAATCGATTGCCGACGCGGAGCAACGGCCTGCCCGCAAATACTACAAGCTGACGGTGGCGGGGCGGGCGACACTGGATGCATCCCGCAGGCGCTATCCGCTGCTGGAGCGGCTGATTCCGACCGAGGAGGCGAAGTCCTTATGAAGCCTCTTGCCGACTGGGTTTTTCGCGTCTTCCAGCGCGGATTTCTGGGCGGCATATCGCTGCTGGTGCCGGCTGGCCAGCGCGCCGAGTGGCGGCGGGAGTGGCAAGCGGAGTTGTGGCATGTGCGGCGTGCCTGCACATCAGTGGCTGGGATTTCCTGGGATGCGGAGCGGGAAGTGACCGCGTTCTGCCTCGGCGCGTTTCAGGATGCATTCTATCTGCGGCTCGGCTCACGAAAAAAAGGGGTGCGGCTTGCCCAGATCCATGGATCTGCCTGGCACTGTCTGTTCTGGCTCGCAGCAGTGCTAACGGCAAGCTATACAGTCGCTAATATTTCCGCCGGAGTGAGCGCAGAACGCCATCCTGAGCGCTATCGAGTTAAGTCGAATTTGATCCTGATCCAAGATGCGCACGACACGAGCGATTGGGCAGCTACCATTCCGGTGGAACGGTATCGGGCTTGGAAAAGACTGCATCAGCAATACTTCGATGACTTCGCATTTTACAGAATTCAACAAGAGACGCTATCTACGGGCGGAAACGGTGGCGTTGTACGGTCAGTGGGGCACGTGAGTGTGAACCTGTTTGCGTTGCTGGGGCTACAGGTCGAATCAGGAAATTTGGGGGATACTGCTGGAGGCGCCGAACTCCGGTTGATTCTAAGTCATAAGGGGTGGGAAAGGGATTTTGGCCGCAACCCGCATTTGATAGGCAGCATAATCCGCGTGGGGGAGCATCAGGTCAGGGTAGTCGGTATTGCTCCAGATGGGGCATGGCGGCTACCTGGTGAGGCGGATGCGTGGATACTGGAACCCGATACTGCAATTGCACGGGGCGCGGCAGGGTATGTCGTGGCTCATATGACGCCATCGGCGCGATCAGAAATGTGGAATGGGCGAGTACGCATCACTGTTTACGACGCAGACGGCTCCGATGAGGATTTCTGGGGTATCTCTTTTGCGGAACGAACGCAAGGACCATGGGGCATCTATCTCTTCACTGTCATGTTGAGCTTCCTCGCGCTGCCTGCTCTGACATCTGTTTCGATTGCGGACTACGGCTTTAGCTCTCATAAACCATCGTGGACAAGAAACGTGATCCGCTGGGCATTCTTGAGCGGGAAAATCATTTTTCTTCTGGCAATTACTTACTTTCTGCCCCTTGATGTGGCTTATTTCTCCTCAACTGCGTATTCGCCCGGAGCTTCAGGTGTCCATTTCATTTTCTCTTTCTTTATCTGCTTATTAGGCTTCCGATGGGTGGTGCTGGACCAGCGGCAACGCTGTCCAGTGTGCCTGCGCAAGGTGACGCATCCGGCGCGGGTAGGATCAGCTTCCAGGACCTTTCTAGCTTGGAACGGAACTGAACTGATGTGTACCGGGGGACACACATTGTTGCATGTGCCTGGATTGCCGACAAGTTGGTTTGGCGCACCACGATGGGTCTACCTCGATCCCTCGTGGGAGTTCCTGTTTACGGGCTCAAGCGTAGGGTGAGGCTGAATGACGCCCGGATGCGGGGCTCTCACTGCCGCACGACGGCGCCGCCTTTCATGACGAAGGTGACGCGCTCTACGGCGGTGATGTCAGCGAGCGGGTTGCCGGGGACGGCGACGACGTCAGCGAAATAGCCGGGCTTGAGTTCGCCGATCTGGCCCTCCCAGCCGAGGAGTTTCGCGCCTTCGATCATGTCGGCCTGGAGAACGGCCAGAGGCTTCATTCCGTAGCGGACCATCAGTTCCATTTCCACGGCTTGCGTGCCGTGCGGGAAGGGGCCTACATCGGTGCCTACCGCAAAGGGAATGCCGGCGGCGACCTGACGCTTGAATTCAGCAATCTTGTAATTGAGCAATGCGGTTTCGCGCGCGGCTGCGGCGGGCGAGGCGGCGTGCTGCGCGAAGTAGGCGAAGATGGCGAAGGTGGGGACCGCGGGGATGTGTTTCAGGCGCATCAGACGCATGGTTTCATCGCTGAGCTGGGTGGCGTGGTCGATGGAGGCGACGCCTGCCTGTGCGGCGTAGAGCGTGCCGGGCTCGCCCGTGGCATGGACGGCGACGGATGCGTCGAGGCGGCCGGCTTCCTGAATGGCGGCGGCCAGTTGCGGCTCAGTGTACTGGTACGGGGTGTGCAATGCGCCGTCGATGATGCTGTCCGTCCCGGTCTCGTAAATCTTGACGAAGTCGGAGCCTTCCTTGTGCTGGGCGCGGATGACCTCAATCAACTGATCGGCGGAGTTGGCGTAGTCGGCATTGGAGAACACGTGCTGGGCGGGGTTGTAATGGATGGCGTCTTCGTGGCCGCCGAGAATGCTGATGGCGTTGCCGCTGATGCGCATGCGGGGCCCGGGAATGAGTCCCTGGTCGATGGCGTCGCGGACGGCAGTGTCGGCCGAGCCTGCGCCTTCAGTGCCCATGTCGCGCTCGGCGGTGAATCCGGCCATGAGATCGGCTTTGGCGGCCTGCTCGGCAAGGATGGTGCGCCAGGGGACGGACTCCTGGACGGTTTGCAGGTCTTCCGCGCCGGGATGCAGGAAGAGATGGACGTGGACGTCGATGAGGCCGGGGAGGAGGGTTGCGTCGCCGAGGTCGATGATGTGCGCGCCTGCGGGGTGGCTAACGGATGTGCCGACGGCGCGAATGCGCTCGCCCTCGACCAGGATTTCTCCGGGCTGCAAAAGGACGCCGGTGGAGACCTGGAGCAGGCGGGCGGCGTGGAGAACGATGGGCGCGGCGGCGGGCGGCTGGGCGGCGGCGGCGAGGGCCGCAAATGCAAAGGCCGCGGCGGAGCAAGCCTGGAGAGATGAGCGCAGGAAGGAACGGGAGCCAGCAGAGTTATTTGGCATGGATACAGACTATGCCGCAACGGGGCCCGGTTGTCGATGCGTGATTTGCACGAGGCTTGATTTGGAGTGATTCCGTGGTGAGCGGCGATTGGAGTTTCCGGAATTTGCAACGGGAGTTCCGGAATGGAACCGGGGTGCAAGCGTCAGCGCATGGCTCTTGACACAGGGCGCCAAATGGCGTGAAATGGGCTGTTGGTAGTGGTGAAGGAGTTCACCCTTAACCGCTGTCCCTTCCACGAGGCCGGACAGATGATAACTCCTGACAGGGAATCCTGTTGCGGAGTTATGTCCCGGCCAGATCCCTGAACGACAAATTAGGAGTTCGTGCTCATGATGAACACGTGGGCTTTGTCTGCGCTCTGGGTGGGTCTGGCGCTGGCGGCGACGCTGCTGGCGATCTGGTTCAAGATATCTACGGCGCTTTCCGAGATTGTGGTGGGCACGGTGGCGCAACTGGTCATCGGCGCCTTTCTTGCGCAGGGCGGGCTGGCCGGCAATACGCAGTGGATCTCGTTTCTGGCGGGAACCGGGGCCATCGTGCTGACGTTTCTTGCCGGCGCGGAACTGGATCCCGTGATCTTCAAGACCAAGTGGCGGGAAGCGTCGGTCATCGGACTGGCGGGATTCTTCGGACCGTTTCTTGGATGCACAACTGTCGCGCGCTATGTGCTGCATTGGGCCGTGATGCCCAGTTGGCTGTGCGGAGTCGCACTTTCAACGACCTCCGTTGCAGTGGTCTATGCCGTGATGCTGGAACTTGGCTTCAACGTCACGGAGTACGGCAAGGCGATTCTGGCGGCCTGCTTCATCAACGACCTGGGAACCGTGATTGCGCTGGGGCTGATCTTCTCGCCGTTCACCATCAGGACGCTGATTTTTGTGGTGGTTTCCGTCGTGGTGTTCATGTCGCTGCCGTTTCTTACGCCGCGGTTCTTCAGGAAGTACGGCGGGCGCGTCTCCGAGCTCGAAGCCAAGTACCTTCTGTTTTTTCTCTTTGCCATGGGCGGGCTGGCGGTGTGGGCGGGAAGCGAAGCGGTGCTGCCGGCGTACATGATCGGCATGGTGCTGGCGGGAACGGTGGGCAAAGACCACTCGCTGATTCGCCGGCTGCGCACGCTGACGTTCGGACTGCTGACGCCGTTTTACTTCATCCGCGCCGGGTCGTTTGTGTCGGCGCCGGCATTGATGGCCGCCCCGGTAACGCTGCTCGTCCTGTTTGCAGCGAAGTCGGTGTTCAAGGCAGTTGCGGTGTATCCGGCGGTCCGGGTGCACAAGTACGATGGCAAGGCCGGAGCGTACTACACCTTGATGATGTCAACGGGGCTCACATTCGGAACCATCTCGGCGCTGTTCGGCTTGAATCACCAGATCATTACGCAGGCGCAATACTCTTACATTGTGGGGACGGTGATCGCCAGCGCCGTGATTCCGACCATGATTGCGAACTCGTTCTTTTTACCCCGGCATCTTCTTCCCCAAGCACAAACAGGCAAGAAATCGGAACAGACAATTCAGCGGCCAGTACCCGCAGAAGAAGGTTAGGTGAAGCCTATGGGCAGCCCGGTTTTTGTTGGATTTCAAAGCATTCTGGTCGCCTTCGACGCGTCTACCCATGCGGAGCACGCTTTGAACGTCGCCCTGTCGATGGCAGGGGACATGAAGGCCAAGCTGTTTGTCGTTTCTGTCATCCGGCCACCGGAGCCGGCCGAGAGCGCGGAGTTCAACGCCGTGCTTGAAGATGGCCGTGAGCGGTATGAGCGCAGTTTTATTCCGCTCCGCGAGATTGCCAGGCAGAAGGGGATTGAACTCGAAACCGATATTGTTGTGGGCCACCCGGCGGAACAGATTCTCCACATGGCGGACACCATCCAGGCCAGCCTGATTGTCCTGGGCAAGCGCAGCCACACCATTCTTCATCGCTGGATGCTGGGCTCGAACTCGGAGCGGGTTTTGAAGTACGCACATTGCCCGGTGATGATCGTGCATTGAGCGGGGCGGCGGTGAGGGCGCTGCCGGCGTTGAAGCCGAACCAGCCCGCCCACAGGAGCCCGGCG
>Ga0364880_10575_pt1 | contig 11581 bp, 6 predicted proteins | sample ExccelJu500001D3_5_FD_206927 | JGI IMG/M metagenome (GOLD analysis project Ga0364880, IMG submission 206927) | Enriched cells from Trout Bog Lake Hypolimnion, Wisconsin, USA - BchlTB.July30.5000.01.D3 | ecosystem: Environmental > Aquatic > Freshwater > Lake > Hypolimnion/Profundal zone | place... | reverse complement strand
TCTTCTGGGGCTTTGGGTTTGTAGTTGTCAATACATTCTACATATTGAGATCGGGAGAACCGGATACCAGAAAAATACTAATGTTAATATTGGTTACTATCTGGGGGCTAAGGCTTTCCAGCTATCTTGCATGGAGAAACATTGGCAAAGGGGAGGATTTTAGATACCGGGAATTCAGAAATAAATATGGCCCTGCCCGCTATTGGTGGGTCAGCTTTTTTCAAACCTTTATTTTGCAGGCCGTATTGATTATGATTGTATCGTTGCCATTATTAGGAGTTTGTGTGAGCATTCACTCAAATAGGCTTAATGCCCTGGATTATCTTGGAATTTTGATATGGCTGATTGGTTTTACATTTGAAGCCGGTGGCGATTTTCAATTATCGCGTTTTAAAAAAAATCCCCAAAACAAAGGTAAGGTCCTAAATACTGGGTTTTGGAAATACACAAGGCATCCAAATTATTTTGGCGATTCGGCGGTTTGGTGGGCCTATGCCCTTTTTAGTCTGGCAGCAGGAAGTTATTGGCAAATTACAGGTTCCATAGTGATGACTTTACTGATTATTAAAGTCTCAGGGGTCGCCCTGCTGGAAAAAACCTTAAACAATACGAAACCGGAATACCGGGAATATATTCAAAAGACCAGTTCCTTTTTACCGTGGTTCCCTAAGAAATAAACGACAATGAATCTTATTAATAAAAATATCTGACTATCTATTTAATTTTGTACATTGCTTTTTTAAATGATTAATAAAAATGAAAAAGTAGTTTACATGTTTAATTCGCGGAGCTAGCCGAAAAGCATGATAACGAGGCTTTATGTATTCTTCAGAAAATGAGATGAATTTCAACTTAGAAGTTTTATTTGTTTTGCTATCGTATTTAATAGGTTCAATACCTGTTGGCTACCTGTTAACCAAGTTTTATACCGGTAAAAATATCCTGAAAATGGGAAGTGGCAATGTGGGTTCCACCAATGTAGGCCGTGTGGCCGGGAGAAAAATCGCTTTGATCACCCAACTTTTGGATATGTCAAAAGGTTTTTTACCGGTGGCTTTTTATCTCTATTTTACAGAGGATAAGAAGATTGAATCTGTTATTTCTGTTTATGTACTTGCACTGGCAGCTATTATCGGTCATGATGTCAGTATTTTTCTGAAATTCAAAGGGGGAAAAGGTGTGAATACCACCTTAGGTGCATCAGTTTTAATTGCTCCATTTTCTGTTTTCATTTCGGTAGCTGTCTATTTTATTGTGAAAATGCGATTTAAATACGTTTCGCTGGGTTCCATGATTCTGGGAATATCACTGCCATTTACTGAATTAATTTTTCATGGGTTTACTTCAACTTTTTATTATTTGATGTTTTGCATGGCTCTAATTATACTCATGCACCGTAAGAATATCGTTCGGTTATTGCATAATCAGGAACTTTCGTCCTGAAAAGTCCTAAACTCAGCTTTCCTGGATGGGGACTTTCTTTATTGTATTATTCAATCCTAAGATCCATATCGATTTGTAATCCAACAATTGTATTGCAGATTTTTTTTGCGAAAGACTGACCCCGCTATCGTTTAAGTCACTTCCAGTTTAACAATTTGCCTTCTTTAGATTCGCCTAATTTTATTGGAACGGTTACAGGCACCAGTGAAAAAGTTGAGTCTTTTTTGTCATAGTCTTCCAATTATCAGAACCAATATCCGAAGTAGTCCGAGAAAGTTAGTTTTTCAGTTGAATATGATTATCCCAAAGTTATATCCAGTGGTCCAAAAAGTGTTTTCAATGAATATTTTATATCCGTACCGAATATCAAATCCTTTCCCGTTGACATATCATTCCTTGACCATAAGGCTATTTATTAATACAGAAACATGCTGTAAACTGGTAACTTTAAACCGATGGCCAATTAATCCGATGTATGCAAAGCGCCCCGTCAGGTTAACGGCCGAAAGCCCTACGAAAGGTAGATGGTAATTGAAATACAGTGATTAGGGTTCTCCCCCGACGAGTGTTATTTTAGCCGTAGGAAATGTCAATTACTCCACCTGAAATATCAATTGATCCCTTTTGAATTATAATTTTGTATGGATCTGGTATGTATCATTCAAGTAGCGAGAACCGGGGATGATCCGGTGACCTCATGATTATGAATGGCGTAGACATTTTGTGTACTATTTATCATCTAACTGTATTTCAGGCAGATTTAAACTTTTCACAATTAAATATATTGAATTGCCTATCACTATTTGTCATATTTCAGGTAAGGAGCCTGTCAAGATTTTCCCGGAGATTTTCCCCCGCACTGTACCAGCAGATTTCCATTGATTCTAACCAAATCATCGATTTTCAATGAATCGGCTTAATAACCTAACTAAAGCTTATACTTTTGTTTAATTCACAAGGTTAAAATAGGATCTTTAAGACATAAAAATACCCCGTTCAAGGTTAAGGAGTAAAATTACTGCTTCAGTACTTATTATAAATATTTAACAATACTACAAGGAATTAGGCATTAAGGAGTAAATTGAAAAATGTTTATTTATTAAAAGTCTGATTTTATCAATTTTTTGCCGAATATTGTCGCGGAATTATAACTAAACAACTCTTATGACAAAAAATACAACTGAATTAGCGGGTTCAAATAAACCTTCAGGCTGGCAGGAATTCTGGATAAAAGAGGACTGGTGGGCCGTTTGGCTTGGTCTTGGCATCGTAATTCTGGCCTATGTTTTTTATCTGACCGGCTCCAGCATCTCATGGATTGCAGTAGCTCCTGCCAAATGGTCAACCTGGTCACAACTTGCCACCCAATTTTCAACAAATGCGGTTCGGTACGTCGCTTTGCTTGGTGCTTTTTTGATTCTCTTCACTATTGTAATATCATTCATAGGGCAAAAGCCCAAGGTTTTTATTCCATCTTTTATATTTGTCTTTATCTTTTCTGCAATCATCTACACCGCTGGCAGCTGGGATCAAGCTAATCGCTATAATCTGGAACCGCCACTGGTGGCTCTCCTGCTTGGACTGATAATTTCAAATTTAATTGGATTGCCCCGTTGGCTCGATGCAGGCTTCCGGGTCGAATTTTATATTAAACTTGGCATTGTCCTGTTGGGAGCCACTTTGCCCTTCACGTTAATTATCTGGGCTGGGCCTGTAGCTATTTTGCAGGCTTCAATTGTCTCCATCGTTACCTTTTTAGTGATCTACTTAACAGCCCGGAGGCTGGGTCTGGACAACCGTCTGGCTGCAGTATTAGGGGCGGGTGGCGCTGTCTGTGGTGTGTCAGCATCGATTGCGGTTGCTGGTGCAGTTCGGGCCAAGAAAGAGCACCCCCCAATTGCCATAAGTCTGGTCATATTCTGGGCCATTATTCTCATTTTTGCCTTACCAGTGATTTCACGCATGCTTCACCTATCGACAGGAGTAGCCGGCGCCTGGATTGGGACATCCGAATTCGCAGACGCTGCCGGCCTGGCTGCTGCTCAGTCCTATGGTGGCTTGGCTGGTACAGACTTGAGTATATCAGGAACGCCAGACCAGGCCCTTGCATCCTATACACTGATTAAAGTTATCGGACGAGACATGTGGATCGGGATCTGGGCATTTGTATTGGCACTCATTTCAGTCACAGTTTGGGAACGTTCTGAAACCAACTCAAAAGTTCAGGTCGGACAGATATGGTGGCGCTTCCCCAAATTCATAATTGGGTTCCTAATCGCTTCGGTACTTACAACGTTGATAGTTCGTGGAAATACATTGGTCGATTACAATAAATTGGTTAAACCCTCCCTTATCGTCCCTATTACGTCGTTGCGAACCTGGGTGTTCACCTTTAGTTTCTTTAGTATCGGGCTTACTACGCGATTCCGCGAATTGGCCACTGCCGGCATCAAACCCTTTTTAGCGTTCACTTTCGGGGTCGTTGTAAATGTAATTTTGGGATATATCCTTTCAGTAATCGTTTTCGGTCATTACTGGTCTTCCTTTGTGACGCATTGAGGAATGAACCGGGCATCTTTTAAAATAAACCACAAACCTGGATGAATAAAATCAATAAACGAGCGGCATCCGACCATTAAAAATAATTTTGAACGGATGAAACCCTCATGAACCTACATCCACAAAAAGCAATGTATAAATCATTGAGGGTTCCACACGGATCAAAAATCTAAATATTGGCAAGTAATTAAATTTTATACGGGTGAAAATTTTCAATTCAATTCAATTGGGTACTTCCGGGCCAATCTGCCAAATTTGTACCTATTTCCTAAACGATCCGGCTCTCATCGAAAAGGTCTATCCAGGACTTAAGGTCATGAGTTCTGGGTTTGCCTCCGTGCGGGATCAGGACGGTTTCTGCGATTATAATCAATTGTATCTTTCTGCACGGGACCATTGTAAATACTTTGCCCCATGCATATCTGAATTTAACGAATAGGAGGCGATAGAAAACTGTTACCATCCAAATTTATTCTGATAGATAAATCTCACGTTTTAAGGTGTCGATTTTGGATGGAAAATTTCTGTATTAACAATTTCCCAGGGACGACCACTCTGGGTGGAAGATATCTACAATCTGTCAATGTGGCGCATTTAACTGTATCTATCTCTATATTTAACTGTTATCCGGTCCTAAACGGATATATTCGTTTCTATCCGTTTATTGTGATGCTTTCCATATTTATATGATCTATTTTTAATAAACTTAATTTAAAATGTATGGAAAACAAAATCTCATTCGTGATTAGTGATGAAGCTAAGGCCAATATTGGCAAAGCAATTGAGACAATTATTCAAAACCTGCCTGGACTGGTTAACCTCACTGCGGTTGACCGTCGTACCCTGCCTAAGATGGGAGATAAGTCATTTGCATTTGTAAGCAAGTCCTTTGAATATGCTGTTCAGAATCCTAAAGTTATTCCTGGCTTCCTGGATATGGCCGAATTTGAAAAGGATACAATTGGCATGGTAGAACTTAAAAAGGTACTGATTCCACTGCGCCAGCTTGTTGAAAAGCTCGATGACACTACGCTGCTTACCGGGAGTGAAGCCCTCTCCTCTGCACTTGTCTTTTATACGGCATTAAAAGGGGCTGCAAAGGCAGGTGAACCTGGGATGAAAACGGTTTATGCCGACTTGCAATCACGTTACCCGGGTCATTCGAAGAGCGTTGCACCAGTTAATAATCCGGTTGTCAATTAGTCATTAATTGCCTGAAGAGTAGAATTTGCCACCTGCCGGGTATATCTTTTCACTCTGCAGGGGGCATTTTATTGTAATATGAGAATATTTCAGTTTTCGGCTGTGCAGGTTGTATCATTAGTCTTTTTTCTGCTGATTTACGCAAAGAAGGCTTAACGTTGCACCTTTATATTGTGTTTTAAAGTAATGCTTTTTGCGGCTCTGTGTTTAAATTTTCCACTTTTGGAACATCCTCAATGCTTCGTTGAAAACTATTTCCCTCGAAGAAGGGTTTACAACCTTACCAACCGCATATAACTTCCGGAATGCAGCTTTGAACTCTGAATGATCAGAAAATAGTTTCCAAAATGCACCACCGGAAGTTCAGCATTCAGATGAACGATTCCAATTTGCACCTCTGCGCTTCAACGATTCTTAAGCGAGCTTTAAACAGGCAGGAATTTTCTTTAAATGGTTTGTAATTTTCTTTTAAACTGAACAGAGGTTCTTTGATTTTGAATATCTGCCAGGCAATTTATGGATCCGGTTCTGCTTCTCCCGGGTAAAAAGGTGTAGGTTGGAAGCTCAGCAGTGCAAGGTTTGAGCTTCGATCAGCTTCGGGAAGATAAGAATCCGCACGCTTGAAGCCCGTTAAAATATACTGAAAGATCAGGGCTCCGGAGAGATTGCCTGCAGAATCTCAGCCGATAGGTTTCACTCCGTATTAAGAAGATGTGCTCTGATTGAAGTAAATGAAAGAACTGGCATTAAAAACCGTTGACCTGGTGTGGCCGTGACTCCAGGAGATCCTGTATTACATTTTTAAACACCCTCCGCAGTCTTTATCTCCTCCTTGGTTAAACTTTAAAGTTGGTAAGCCAACTGGTAGATTTTCAGATACAAGGGAGGAAGTATCTAAAATGGAATTTATCATTAATAAATAAAATTAAGGTGGAATCGCTCATCAATCTATAACCCAGTGTGTATGGTTCAAAGAGATCATCGGGTATCGACCAATAAATAATGAAGAAAATTGGAAAGGTCGGTGTTAAATCCACCAATCTTTATTCTGAAAACATTTCAATTGAAACGTTTATTTTCGGAAGATTATGACCGGAAAATTACCTTAACGAACACAAAAAGAAAAACTCAACGAAATTACTGAATCGGAATAAATTAATCTAATTTGTAATAGGCTGATGAAGAACAGAGAGATAATTGTTCTTTTAACTATTCAAAATAGGTGGTCAATATACCCAGGTCAGAGTGACAAATATAAAACTGTATAGATAGACAAGTTACGCCTGCATATCCAATAAGTGGTGAAACTTGGTAAAAGTATTCGTTAATCTCACCTTATTACAGAATTCAGTTAGTTCATTAAAATCCGCTTGAGTAGATCAATTTAACCAGGGTATCCATCCTTAGGTTGATCTGATCAACGGTGAATAATGAAGTTAATTCTCTATCTTGCAAATGCGGATACAGATTCTATTGGATTGAAATTAGTTCCGTACCCTCTTATTGTTGGTATTAAGGTTATTTTTTTATCTTTACTTCTTAAATCATTGTATATTAAATGAAGAAGCACCTACAAACAACTCTAATTTTTTTACTTTTCATTTTATTTGGATTTTCGCAAAACCCCGCAATACGAAAATTCAAGGTTGGCTTTTCTCAGTGTACTAATGCAGATACATGGCGCAAAACTATGTTTTCTGAGATGCTCAACGAGCTAACGTATTACCCAAATCTTGAGCTTATTACGAAGAATGCCGAGAATAATAGTGTAAAACAAGTAAAGGATATAAATGAACTGCTTTCAGAAAATATCGATTTGTTGATCGTTTCCCCTAACGAATCGGAACCACTCACTCCTATCGTGAAAAAGGTTTATCAAAAAGGAATTCCTGTAATTCTAATTGACCGGAAAATAGAATCTGAGGACTATACAGCCTTTATCGGAGCCAATAATTATCAAATCGGCAAATCAGCTGGTAAATATGCCGTAAAGTTGTTGAAGGGAAGTGGTAAAATCCTTGAAATTGAAGGATTAATGGGTTCCTCGCCTACCCGTGAACGACACAATGGTTTTCTGGATGAAATATCCAAATTCCCTGGTATATCAATTGTGAAATCAAAATCAGGAGAGTGGGAATACACAGGTGGGTGGAAAATTATGAATGAAGCTCTTTCCGAAAAGCTGGAATTTGATATGGTTTATGCTCATAACGATGTTATGGCCTTGGGAGCCTACAACTCCTATATCAAACAAAAGAAGGAGAAAAACATTTTTTTTATTGGAATTGATGGATTACCCGGTTCAGATGGAGGAATTCAGGCCGTAATAGATAAGAAATTTGATGCAACATTACTTTATCCCACAGGGGGCCGGATATCCATCTCATTGGCCGCAGACATATTAAATAATAAACCATTTTATAAGGAGAATGACCTGAATACCATGGTTATAGACTCTTCAAACGTGAAAGCTGTTAAGTCTCAGTCAGAGGAGATATTGTCGCTTCATAAGAACATAGACTCGACCAAACAAAACTTTGATCTGCAATTACAAAGATTTTATAGCCAGCAGTTTTGGTTAATCGTTTCAGTGGTTTCACTTTTTTTGGTTATTATACTGGTTACTTTGTTATTCAGAGCTTTCCGTAATAAACAACTGGCAAATCAAAAATTAGAAATTCAAACAAAAGAAATTATACGTCAGAATGAAGAGTTGAAAAGCATCAGCCTCCAGTTGGAGGAGGCAACCCTGGCAAAACTTCGTTTCTTTACAAATATTTCGCATGAGTTTCGAACCCCTCTCACTCTGATACTTGGTCCACTTGAGGATATTATGAGTAATTCCCGCCTTACGCCAGAATTGCTTAACAGGCTTCAGATGATGCATCGTAATGCAATTCGATTGCTCCGATTAATCAATCAGCTGATGGATCTGCAAAAGATGGACAGCTCAAAGATGAGAGTTAATGCTGGATATTTTGATATAGTGCAATTTACTAGGGAGATAAAAGAATCATTTGATGAATTGGCAAACAAGAAACACATCGACTATCATTTCACTACGGATATGCCCAAACAGGAACTCTTATTTGATAAAGATAAGGTGGACAAAATATTATTTAATTTACTATCGAATGCGTTTAAGTTTACCTCAGATTCAGGAAAAATTGAAATTTTCATCCAAAATACCAAGCACCAATTCAAAGACCAAATGTGTGATGCTGTTAAAATCACCGTTAAAGATAATGGAGTTGGCATCTCAGAAAATCAGCTGGCATGGATTTTTGAGATTTTTTACCGTGGGGATCATCAGGTAGATCGAATTATTGAAGGAACAGGGGTTGGATTAGCTTTGTCTAAAGGATTCATAGATTTGCTCAAAGGTGATCTGACGGTTGAAAGTAAAAAGGGAGATGGGTCATCATTCCATGTTTTTCTTCGTCATGGTAAGGACCATATTAATTCGGACGAAATTATTCTGAAAGACAAAAACTATGACCGTATCGGAAGACAAATTGAGACAGACGCGGAATCTTCAGTTAAAACACAGGATAAGGAAATGGAAAAGAATATAAAACAGCACAATAGTTTTGATTTCCCATTTTCAATTTTGATAGTTGAAGATAATTCTGATGTGCGGTCCTTCATAAAGAATTGTCTTCTGGACAAATATAAAATCTTTGAAGCCTCAAATGGAAAGGAGGCTTTGGACAAAATTGACCAAGAAGAACCTGATCTTATTATTTGCGATGTGATGATGCCTGTGATGGATGGACTAGAGTTCACAAATAAGCTGAAATCGGATATTAATATTTGTCATATTCCTGTGATTCTACTTACTGCACGGTCATCACATGAGGAGAAGATTGAGGGATTGGAGACTGGAGCTGATTCATATATGCCTAAACCATTTAACAGTAGACACTTATTGGTTAGGGTCCGTAAATTAATCGAAACCAGACAAAAGATTAGGAAACACTATCAGGAAAACATGCTTTTGCCAAATACTGGAGAGAACAAAATTTCTCAACTGGATAACTCTTTTCTAAAACGATGCGTTAAAACCATCGAAAGAAACATACAGAATAGTGATTATGGAGTCGAAGAGCTAAGTACAGAAATTGGTCTCTCAAGAGTACATGTTTACCGGAAAATAAAGCATCTGACAGGTTTATCTGTAAGCGAGTTCATACGAAACATAAAACTAAACAAGGCCGTAGTTTTATTAAGAGAAAGTGGAAAATCTATCTCTGAAGTGGCTTATGAAACAGGGTTTTCAAGTCCTTCTTATTTTTCCAAAAGTTTCAAAGATTATTTAAAGATATCTCCAAGCGAATTTGTTCAGAGTAATACTAATAATGGTTGATCCTGACTTTCAGGATCAACCATTATTAGTATTATTATTTGGTTCTTCATTCAGGAATCCCAGATTTTTGTTTATTTATGATACTATCCCAAATGTTGTTGAGCTTATAAATTGTTACCCGGTCACATTTAACGGATCCTCCTTTGCAATAAGCTCTTAAGCAATTGAATACTTCATTTGGGAAAAAGATATCCGTCATAGCAACCCTACCTGACTGACCGAATAACTCAATTGATGCTAAATCGATAATGATGTGCATTGAAATGATCTTTTCAGGTTTTAATTCTCCCGAATACTGAATTCCACTAAAATCCTTAGAAAAATCGTTTTTGCCAGAATTCAGCCGATCGATTTTGAATTTATTTGTTTGATTACTGTATCCTACGATGATGTTCTCCCCTTTTGAATTAGTGAGTTCAAATCCAAATTCATTTGCAAAACCTGTTTGAGGTAATGAAAAATCAGCAATTATCTCAATTGGAGATAATCCAAACGGGACCTCCTTAGTCAAATCTTTATTTCCCGAAGCAATAAAAGGATTTAGAGTAATCTTTATTTCCCGAAGCTGTTCAATTTCATCTATAGGATTTGAAATAATATTATACTCATCTCTACCTTTTTCAAGATTCAATTGACGGGGGAAAGTCATAGCACTGCGCCATGGTTTGGTCGGAACACTGGTTGCATATTGCCAGTTACTCATCCATCCAATGGAAATACATCTCCCGTCATTCTCGGGAATTCCCGAAAAAGTCACCCCTGCATAATTATCCTTACCATAATCGATCCATCTGGTCTTCTCATTATCAGACATAAAGTGATGTCCATCAAAATTGCCTGTGAAATATTGAGTTGCCGACCCTCCATTCGGCCCGCCAGGATTCATGCTCACCAACAGTACCCATTTTGATTCCTTTTTTGAATTATTCACTACCATTTTGATCAAGTCGGGGCATTCCCAAACACCCCCATGCGCACCAAGATTTTTACCAAATTCACTTTCAAAAGCCCATTTCTTCAGGTCGGTCGACGAATAGAACTGAATACAATTACCTGCCGCTAATGCCATGATCCATTTATTTGTTTCTGCATTCCAAGATACTTTTGGGTCACGAAAATCTCTTAATCCAGGATTTGGAACAATCGGATTTCCAGCATATTTAGTCCATGTCCGACCTTTATCTAAACTATAGGCCATTCCTTGAGTCTGAAAGTTATCCTTCCCCGCTTTCTCAAGAACTGGGGAATGGTAGCAAAAGATCGCAATCATGGCAGGTTTATCCGGTTTTCCTAATCCAGATGTATTATTATAATCAACTAAGGCACTACCCGAAAAAATATATCCAAGACTGTCTGGATAAAGTGCAATTGGCAAGTGCTGCCAATGAACCAAATCAGTACTGACAGCATGACCCCAATGCATAGGTCCCCAGATCATTGACTCAGGATAATATTGATAAAAAAGATGATATTCTCCCTCGAAAAATACAAGTCCATTGGGATCATTCATCCACTTTGAGGGGGGAGAAAAATGGATAAGAGGGCGGTAAGGTTCACTATATTCAGCAATGATTTCCTTTTTCTTCCCTCTGTTGATCTGACATGAAAGAAGCAGAAGCATGCTGGAAAATAAAGAAAGTACTAACAGATTACGGAATTTCATTAATTTGGGGTATTAATAATATTACAAAATTTTTCAAGTTTTAGATCCTGGTCATCATAAAGTAATAATTTCTTTTGTGATGAAAACAAGAATACGGAAGGGTATTTCCTGGGTCCGAAACGAGTGATAAACTGGTCTTTTTTATCTTTTAATATCAATACGTTTCTATTACCAATAAGATTTTTTCCATATTGGTTTAAGAATTTGCTTACAGATGCTTTATCATCCAAGGTAATGAGGTAAATTGCAACTCGCTTAAATTCGCTAATACGACTGCTTAATGTTTGAATGGTCTGTTGACAATGGTCACAGGTAACATCGAAGAATATGAATAGCGTTTTTTTACC
>Ga0364880_10486_pt1 | contig 11623 bp, 11 predicted proteins | sample ExccelJu500001D3_5_FD_206927 | JGI IMG/M metagenome (GOLD analysis project Ga0364880, IMG submission 206927) | Enriched cells from Trout Bog Lake Hypolimnion, Wisconsin, USA - BchlTB.July30.5000.01.D3 | ecosystem: Environmental > Aquatic > Freshwater > Lake > Hypolimnion/Profundal zone | place... | reverse complement strand
ATACAAGCCTGCCGCTTTAATTTCTTCGGCCCTTGTGAACTGTAAGACTTTTTCCTGTAACAGGTCCGGATGACTAACTGAAATGACTTGATCTGGAAGAATCATAGCTTTTTTTGAAATTTAATAATTCCTTAATGACGATCTGTAAATAAAAGAAATTGATCTGTTTAATACATGATTAATGTCAGGATAAGTGTTTTTTTACCCCAAAAAAATATTGTTACCAGAATGCAAGTAACAAAATTTCAAAAAAAAATAATCAAGTATTAATTATTTTATAACAAAGAAACGATAAATCAGTCAAAATTGCAGCAATTAACCCTGTTTACAAAAAAAGGCTTTATTGCTTGTTTTAAGGGTAATATGAGCCGAAATTAGGGCTAATTCACCTGCCAGTTCCTTATTTGCCTTTCCTGAAATATATATGAATTAACGATTGTTTTGGAATATATGATACCCACACCTTTCGCATAATATATGGTTTTTATTTCACCCGTTGATGCATACGGATATGTAATGGCTGATCTTACCTGCGGTTTCAGCTCTATGATATAAACATGCGCAAATGTCTTTCCATTAACGGTTACAGTAGCATTGGCATCTTTGCAAGTGAATTTGTATTGAAGAAAGATCGCCTGTTGATTAATTGTTGCCGGACCGATATATTCATCCGAAACCCAGGAACTGTCTGTTGAAAGATTCTCTTTAAGAAAAAGGATATTTGCTTTTATTTCGGGTGCAAACTTTAGTGAAGTAGTGTATTGGTCTGCTGAACAATATTCATAATAATTCGTATCTACTTTGTTATATGAAAATTGAGTGACACTCCCATTTATTGGCTTTTCATTTACTCTTTTATAGTATCGACCATTTACTATTGCTGAATCAACAATTTTTCTGTTTAATGTATCACCTGTGTTCAACAGATCATCATAATTCCAGTTACTGTTTGCGGTAAGCGGGAAATGATCAGGATTCGTAACTGAAATGGCTGTTAAAACCGTATCTGTAAAACTGCAATTTGTTGTAATGGCGTTTACTGTAAACAGGTCATTGCCTGATTGAATAGGGCTTCCAATTGCTTTGAGTGAAACAGTTTGTATGCCTGTTGAATTTAATTTTCCTGTTCCTGTAAAATAATATCCGTTCACTGTATTTGTTTTGATCGAATAAATGCCCTGGCTGGTCACATTCAATTCAATTAAAACATAATTTGAATCTGTTGCCGGGATGTTTTTTGCAAGAACACCATGTATTGTAAAGTTCATACAGTCATTCGGCGATCCATGTAAGGTATAGGCTGCCGTTGGGTTTTGTGCCATTGTTGTAATTTGAAACATGCAGGCGCTGCTGTCAAAACTGACCTTAAAATTATCGGTATCAATAGCTGCAGGCTTGCCTTTCCCGTTCAATTGAACTTGTATGATACCTAAAGCTGCAAAACTGCCGCTTGCAGTAAAATAATAACCGTTAACAGTATCCGTTGAAATACTGAAAAGACCAGCTTGTTTTACATTAATGGAGACCGTAATAAAATTGCTGTCGGTTAAACTGATGCCTTGCGTATAAATTCCCGTAATGGTCTTAGGTAAACAATTATTAGTAGTGTCACTTTGCAAGGATCCTTTGGCATGTTGGCCGTTCTCAAAACTGTATTCCCGCTGACAAGAAAAAAGCAGTAAGATGAAACAATATTGAAAAATTTTCTTCATTGCAAACGTTAGTGAATAAAGATACAGGATTACTAAAATTAAAACTATGCGAAATAATGAAATGTAAAATGCTTCCGTCTGGTCATAAAAAAGAGGCAGGAAATATTTCCTGCCTCTTTAAAATCAATACAATAAAATTATGCGTTACGGTTGATACAGTTGAGATCATCAAATGCAACTTCCAAACGTTTAATAAAACTTTCTTCTCCTTTGCGTAACCAAACACGTGGATCGTAGTATTTTTTATTTGGTTTATCAGCTCCTTCAGGATTACCTAATTGTCCCTGTAAGTATGCTTCGTTCTTTTTGTAGAAATCTTTCACACCTTCCCAGAATGCCCATTGCATATCGGTATCAATGTTCATTTTGATGGCACCGTAACTAATGGCTTCGCGGATTTGATTCTGCGGAGAACCGCTACCACCGTGGAATACAAAGTAAACAGGTTTTGGTCCGGTCTTTAATTCTTTTTCAATGAACACCTGACTGTTGTGCAGGATTTCAGGTTTCAATTCAACATTACCCGGTTTGTAAACACCGTGTACATTACCAAATGCTGCTGCAATGGTAAATAGGTTACCTACTTTGCTTAATTCGGTATAAGAATAAGCAACGTGTTGTGGTTGTGTATATAATTTTTCATTATCAACGGCACTGTTATCAACGCCATCTTCTTCACCACCGGTAACACCTAGTTCAATTTCAATACTCATTCCCAAGGGAGCCATGCGTTTGAAGAATTGAACTGAAGTAGCAATATTTTCTTCGATCGGTTCTTCAGAAAGATCCAACATATGTGAACTGAATAAAGGCTGACCTTTTTCTTTATAGAATTGTTCGCCTGCATCAATTAATCCGCTGATCCATGGCAACCATTTTTTTGCTGCGTGATCGGTATGCAATACAACAGGAACACCATAAGCTTTCGCTACCGTGTGAATATGCTGTGCGCCTGAAATACCTCCCAGGATATTTGCCTGTAATTTATCATTCGTCATTCCTTTTCCGGCCATGAATTGTGCACCGCCATTAGAAAACTGGATCATTACTGGTGAATTCACTTTTGCTGCTGTCTCCAAAACGGCATTGATCGTATCGGTGCCTGTTACGTTTACTGCAGGTAATGCAAACTGATTGTCTTTTGCATCGTTGTACAATGCTTCTAATTCTTTTCCGAACAATACCCCGGCTCTGTATTTTGCCATGATAAAAATGTTTTTTTAATGATTGAAATAGTTGCTTTTTTTTAAATCTGCCGCAAGATAAGAATAGTTATTACAAACGCTTGTTAGCATTGCCCGCGAAATTATTGTAGCCGGTTTTACAAAAGGCTGCGTTTTGTCATTTGTTACAAATAGTTTTACCCTTCACCTTAAACCCTTTACCTTATACCTTACTTGGCTAAGCTTTGTATCACATCGTACTTAGTAACAATATGATAAGCACCCGTTTCGTCTTTGGCCAACACCGCACCATTTTCTTTGGTAATCAAACTACTCAGTCTTTCAACAGGTGTTTCAAAATCTACTACAGGGTAGGCGTGTTCCAATACACTTTCAACCGTTACATGTTTTATTTCAGGATTACTGAATACTTTCTGAAATAATCCGCTTTCACTTAATGACCCAACAATAACACTATCATTTATCACAGGTATTTGTTCAATATCATATTTCCTCATCAACTCAACAGCTTCTGCAACAGTTTGTGATGATTTTACAGAAACAAGTCGATTTGCTTTTCTTCCGCTCACGATGTCTTTAAATGTTTTTACTTCTAAGAAACCGCGTTCCATCATCCATTGATCGTTATAGATCTTTCCAACATACCTGCTGCCATGATCGTGAAATACACATACGACCAGATCGTCTTTTTTCAATTTGCTTTTTAACTGCATCAATCCCTGAATACAACTGCCTGCACTATATCCACAGAATAAGCCCTCTTCTTTAGCGATGCGTCTTGCCATCACGGCACCGTCTTTATCCGATACCTGTTCAAAATAATCGATCACGCTCATGTCATAATTCTTCGGCACAAAATCTTCTCCGAATCCTTCACTGAAATAAGGATGCACTTCATTCATATCTATCTCACCTGTTCTGAAATATTTGGTAAGTAAACTTCCGTGTACATCAATGGCCCAGACTTGTATATTGGGATTCTTTTCTTTCAGATACATCGCAGCACCGGTGATGGTACCACCTGTTCCTGCAGTGCAAACAAAATGCGTGATCTTACCATCCGTCTGTTCCCAGATCTCCGGGCCCGTTGATTCATAATGCGCCAATCTATTCGCCAGATTATCGTACTGATTCATGTGATAACTATTGGGCACTTCTTTTGCCAAACGTGCCGCAACACTGTAATAACTCATCGGGTCTTCGGGCAGGACATTGGTGGGACATACAATTACTTCCGCCCCAACAGCCTTTAAAATATCGGCTTTCTCTTTGCTTTGTTTATCAGTAGTAACGAAAATGCATTTGTATCCTTTTACACAGGCCGCCAATGCGAGGCCCATACCTGTATTGCCACTCGTGCCTTCAATGATGGTGCCGCCGGGCTTTAATTTGCCTTCCTTCTCTGCCACTTCCACCATCTTTAAAGCCATACGGTCTTTGATAGAATTACCCGGATTAAAGTAATCCACTTTCGCCAAAACTGTGCATGGCAGGTCTTTCGTTATTTTATTCAATCTGATCAGCGGTGTATTGCCGATCGTTTCCAATATGTTGTTCTTAATATCCATTCATGAGCTGTTTGCTGCAAATGTAACCTTTTGCAAAAACTAACAATGGTTAGTTGAGAAATAATGGAAGAGGGCTCTTTTCTGTCAGTTTGGCGCATACTCCTTAGATACTCCTTATATAAGCCTTATATACTCCTTAGATACTTTATAGATAATTGGGGGTAAAACTGCGTTTTAAAGGGGTTTCAGATGGCTGTAACTGTCATTTTTGCAAGTTTTAATACTTCAGGATATAAAACTGGCTTGATACAAACAATACATTATACCTACTTACTACAAAAAATAATAAAATAATGATTGAGACTACAATGAAGAAAAACTTTCTTTCATCTTGCCGCAGATATCGGCTTCCACCATTTTCTCGGCTACCAGGAACATGTTCATGAATGCAACAGCACTGCTGATGCCATGACCAATGATCACCGGTTTTGCAACACCGAGTACAGGTGTACCTCCATAATTTTCGTAGTGAAAACGTTGCATATAAGAATCGTGATGCAGACCGCGTTGTTCGGCCACATCATAAAAACTTTCGGCCATTTTTAAAATGATGTTCCCGCTAAAACCATCACAGATCATTACATCGGCCTTATCCGTAAATACATCGCGGCCTTCAATATTTCCGATGAAATGTATTTGTTTATTTTCTTTGAGGAGGGGATAAGTGGCCTGGCATAATAGATCGCCCTTGCCTTCTTCTTCGCCCACATTCATCAATCCGATCTTCGGATCGCTGATGTTGAGAATATAATGAGAATATAAGCTGCCCAGAATGGCAAATTGATTGAGTTGTTCGGGTTTGCAATCAACATTTAAACCAACATCCAATATCAAACCTGCTCCGCCATTGATCTTTGGAACGATGGCGGCAATGGTTGGTCTTAATACCCCTTCAATGGCCTTAACGATGAACATGGAACCCACCAACATGGCCCCGGTATTTCCGGCACTGATAAATGCATCTATCTTTCCTGTTGCCAGTAAATGAAAACCGATGGCAATGGAACTCTTTTGTTTTTCTTTTAAAGCTTTGGTAGGATGTTCGTGATAGCCGATCACTTCAGGTGCATGAACCGTTTGAATATTAACCCCTGTAAGTAAATATTCTTCCAATAATGGTTTTACCTGTGCTTCATCACCGATACAAAATACAGTTGCCGCACCCGGATGTTGAGACAAATACAGCTGTAGACCTTTCACCGCTTCTAACGGTGCAAAATCTCCACCCATCATGTCTATTCCGATATTCATGTGCGTTCTGTTTCCCATTTCACCTTGAAATTACTTAAAATTTTCAGGATGAAACATGTTAAAAAAAGTAAAGCCCTTTTAATTAAAAAAGAGCAATAGTATCTTTTGCAAATACCTTTAGTGGAAGGGTATTAGGCTTTTAAAGGTGCTTTTTCAGCAACCAATTTTCCTTTGTAGAACAATTTACCTTCACTTACATGTGCACGATGGCGTACATGCATTTCACCGGTAGTGGTGTCTTTGCTTAAAGTCACTTCTTGTGCAACATAATGCGTTCTTCTCTTTGCACTGCGTTGTTGAGAATGACGACGTTTAGGATTAGGCATAACTCGAAATTTATAGTATCTAAAAAATTATTCTTTGTCTTTAAACTTTTCTAAACCTTTCCAAAGGTGATTATTACTGTCTTTCATCACATCTTCTTCCATCTTTTTCAGTGTTTCCAATACCTCGTTGTTGCATTGCGGTCCGCCCATTTCTTCGGGAGCACACATTTTCTGCATTGGTAAACAAAGATTGATGAATTCGTATATCCAGTCGGCCACAAATAAATGACTTTCACTGCGGCTGATATAATATACATCAGGATCTTCTTCCTGTTCATTCATCAATTCAGGATCATCCACAATTTTTACGAGAAGATTGTACTCATCCCATAATTGTTTGTTCAAACTGTTGCCACATTTATCACAGATCACATCTACTGTTCCGGTCAGATCAAATTTCAATTGCATGAAACTCGATTTCTTGTCCAGACTCAGCTTTACATCACTCAAACAGTTCTTAAAATCCTGTTCACCATAGGGTGTAAAGAACTTATCCTCTATCCTGTATTCGAATACATGAACACCCGGCTTCAGACCCACAAATGCTATTTCAAATTCCCTACGATGGTTCATGTTCGGATTTTTAGGGTGGGCAAAGGTAAGGTAACGGGGGCAAAAGGCAAAAGGAAAATTGGATTTATGCCAATAATTAGTTCCTTTATGACAGATTTATGAAATCAAATAAAACAAATACGCTATTTGAATGGCATTTTTGGGTGAAATGGGCTGTTCCTGTGCTGCTGATTGCAGCTATTCAACTGGTTCAGCTTTTCCCTTTTTGGATTGAAAAGACCTATAGCATCAACTGGTATATCCAAATTTCGATGGTTTTGAGGAATATTACCGGATGGATACCCTTCAGTTTTGGGGACGTTATTTACATTCTGTTCGGATTCTCGATATTGGTGAGCCTGGTGAGGGGAATTATTTTGACCATTAAAGGGCAATTAAGTTGGGCAAGATTTGCTGCCGCCATTTCTACATGGATAAGAGGGGTAATGTGGATATATATTTGGTTCAGTATTCTATGGGGACTGAATTACAGCAGATTAGGTATTGAATATCAGTTAAAATTGCAGCAGGAGGAATATTGTAAGGAAGAAGTAGTTGCATTGACCAATCAACTCATCCTAAAAGTAAATGATTGCCGAAGGCAGATAAAAGATACTGTACTTCCGAAACCATCCGTTCAGCAAATTTTTGAAGCAGCAGAAAACAACTATAAAACGATCGCAGTTGATTTTCCCTTTCTTGCTTATCAAATTCCGTCAGTTAAATCGAGTTTGTACAGCCCACTGGGAAACTATTTCGGGTTTACCGGTTATTATAATCCTTTTACAGGTGAGGCGCAGGTTCGTAATGATATTCCCAGGGTGTTGATCCCTTATATCGTATCTCACGAGATGGCGCACCAATTAGGTTATGCCAGTGAAAGTGAAGCAAATTTTGTAGGCTATTTATCTGCCTCATCCTCTGCAGATGTTTATTTCCGTTATTCTGTTTACCTCGATATGTTGGATTATGCCCAAGGTGAAGAGATCAAAATGTTTTTGATAGATCGTGATATCAACGGACTAAAGAATGTATTCAAACAAAATAAGGCAAACCTGGATTCATTGGTGAGAAAAGACAGAAAAGAGATCCGTGAATTCTTTTATAAAAGGAAGAATAAAATATCACCACTTGTCTCGAATGTGTACGACCAATATTTAAAAATGAATAAACAACTTGCCGGTATCAACAGTTATAATGAAGTGATCGGTTGGTTGTTGGCGTTTGAGAAGAAGCAGGGAAGACTTTAAGGGTTAAAGGTGAAGGGTGTAGGGTTGAAGGTGTAAGGTATAAGGTATAGGGTATAAGGTATAAGGTATAGGGTATAAGGTATAGGGTATAAGGTATAGGGTATAAGGTATAGGGTATAAGGTATAGGGTATAGGGTTGAAGGTGTAAGGTTTAAGGTAAAAAGCAGCATCAATATGCGTTCTTCCTTAAACCTTACACCTTACACCTTCTACCTTCCCTAAAATTTATTCTTCCACATCATACTTTCAACGGGCTTGTTTGGCTGACCGCTATATTTTGCATTACCCTTCTCATTATACTTCACTTCAATTTCGCCATCAACAGGGAAATAAATGAGTTGTCCGATCGGCATTCCTTTATACACCCTTACCGGTTGCTTTACGGAGATCTCCAATGTCCAGTTGCCGCAGAATCCAACATCGCCTTTTCCTGCGGTAGCGTGAATATCAATCCCCAGGCGGCCTGTAGAAGATTTGCCTTCGAGAAAAGGAACATGTGCATGCGTTTCGGTGTACTCGGCCGTAACACCCAGATAAAATTCATGCGGGTGCAATACAAAGCCTTCTTCAGGTATTTCGAAACATTCTATTTTATTATGTTTTTTTGAATCCAGTTCTGCATCAATATATTTTGCCAAAGTGCTTCCCAGATGCACATCATAACTGTTGCTTCCCAGATCCTCTCGATCATAAGGAACAATTTTGATGGTTCCTTTTTCCATTTCCTCTAAAATTCTTTTATCGGTTAATATCATTGTAAAATCTTTCTTGTATTCTTAAGCTATTAAAATAATAGTCAACAAGTGTTTGCAATATAAATCGTAAATCTGCATTCATAAATCATTCTTTTAATTGCCTTTATTTTATCAACATAATATTAACGAGACCACTAAACTCGCCATCTGGAAAATTGAGGAGGAAGCTTATTTTTTTTTAGAACAAGTGCCTTTGCAACGAGAGATCACCCATCCACATAAACGGCTGCAACACCTTGCCGGACGTTATTTGCTTCGGTTCCTTTTTCCTGATTTCCCTTTTGAAGAAATATTAATTGCCGATACCCATAAACCTTATCTGCCCGAAGAGCAATATCATTTTTCCATTTCTCATTGTGGCAATTATGCAGCAGCTATTGTAAGTAGTACACAAAGAGTGGGTATTGATATTGAAATTCCTACACCTAAAGTTTTAAGGATCACGCATAAATATTTGCATCCTGACGAACTCGAAATGTTTAAAATACAAGATCCAAGAATCAAGAATCAAGAATCAAGTAGCAAGAATCAAGAATCAAGTAGCAAGAATCAAGAATCAAGTAGCAAGAATCAAGAATCAAGTAACAAGAAGCAAGTAACAAGAAGCAAGAAACAATACTCCCGGCTCCCGACTCCCGGCTCCCGACTCCCGACTCCGGTCTCCCGACTCCCGACTATCAACTCCCGACTCTTCTCTGGTCTGCCAAAGAAGCCATGTTCAAATGGTGGGGTTGGGGAGAGGTTGATTTCAGCGAAATGCTGCGCATTAAACATTTTGAATTAAAAGAAGCAGGAATGATTCAAAGCAGATTTATTCGCCAGTCAATGAATGTTCCGTTGGAGTTGCATTATAAAATAATGCCGGACATTTGTCTGGTATGGCTTTCGACAGAAGCAGCGAATATTTAATCTACCAGTTTCGCTTTTGTTTTGGGAATGAATGTGAGGCTTTTTCGAAGTGTTTGTTTCAATTGCATTTTCATGATCTGTCCCATCGTAGATGCTTTTAAAAAAGAAGGCTGATGAAAATGTTCTGCCAATTCTGTTTTCAATTGATCGACTTTTTCTTTTTTTGAAATGTCTTCTTTTGACATGATGTCTAATAATTCCTTCACTCTGTATTTCGCAGAATTCAAACGGAATGCCATCAATGTTCTTTCTTCTGCCTGATATTGTGCAATGGATTTTTTGTTAAGATATTTTGTCACAATATCAACATAAGGCTTATTTTCTTTGAAGAATTGCGGCAGGTATAAATTTTTTCTTCCTTCATAACATTGCTGATCAAAATCAATGGAACGGAAACGGTACTGATAATTCAATACATCAGGTGTAATGCTTACAATAAAATTATAACTGCGCATATCGCCCAATAATTGAATGAAGCAACGTTCATTGAATTTTGCAAATTCTTTTGCCAAACGAATTTGATTGGTGGCAGGACTATTGAGATAGTCGGTTAGAAAAACATCTCCCGGAATACCCGGAATATGTTCTTCGATCAATGTGTTATGATCGGTAAAATAGCTGATACGATTGGGCGACAATAAGTGCTCTAACTCCAAACCAAAGATTCGGCTGGCATCTGCCTGTTTGATATAATAATGATCAAAATTGGCATTGTATTTATTAACGATCCTGATCCGGAAAGGCTGACTGTTCCCGAAAAAACAAAAATCAATGGCCGCTACATCCAAATGATTTACATATTCCAGATCACCTTTTGTTTTTAAGATAGCATAGTTCTTTACTAAGTTCTCCCGTAAAAATTCCCATTCACGCATATCGTATGAAACCCTTTCCCAGGAACTGTCTTTGCCATCTTTTCCTTTGATGGGAACCGTGTAAGTAAACCGCCGCATGTCTTCATAAGTAGCAGGCAGGTTTATTTCTCTTCCATATTCAGTCAAGTAATTGCGCAGAGTATTACTGACAGGAAAAATAGGTTTCTTTCTGCTTGGTTTTTCTATATACTCTTTTTCTTTCTTTATCTCGATCATGGTCATTAGTCTAGCAGTAATGTATCGGTATCATCGATCAGATTCATATTCACATCCGTGCCGGCGATGCCTTCAATAGAACCTTTTATGTGTGCTGCATTCAATAATACTTTCTCCAATTGTTTTTCACGGGCCTTCCATAGTTTCTCCATGGCATCACGTTCTTTCTGGATCGACAGTTTCATGCTCATGAAACCTTCGCGGATCGCTTTCCATTGCTCGCCGAATTCTGAGTTGGTCAGATAATCGTAGAGCATCACCATCTTATCACCTTTATTATCCTGACTTTTCTTTGCTTCGAATATTTTCAATAATGCATTGCGCAATAATAAGGCAACACTTCTTACTTCGGCGAATGTGCAAATGTATACGCCCTCTTTTTCTCCAAAGCGTTCCATGTCTTTCGGTAATGCCTGCGTAACGATCACGGCAACATCGGCACCCAGGCTGCGCATATCGGTCTTTAATTTTTCTATCCAGTCGTTGGCAAAATCTTTTGTGCGTTTACTTTCGTAAATGATCTTTCCTGCTTCATTCCCGAATTGATTGCGCACGATCTGAATGCAATCGGCTCCCCGAACACCTTTCCCAACTTCTTCAATTTTATCAAAAGGGAATGTTGATTGTAAGAGTTCTTCCAGTAATAATTCCTGTGCTTCGCCCTGCAACTGCATGGAACCCTGTTCTGCCTTTCGTTTCATCTCGTCTACCAAACGTTTCTGGTCTTCGATCTGTTTTTCCATCTCCCGCATCCGCAACTGATACTCCTGATCCTTTAAACTTATTTTTTCATTCTCTTCTTTCTGAAACTGTTCTTTTAGTTTTTCTCTTTCCAGCATCAACTGCCGTTGCAGTGTTAATTGTAATTCCTCTTCTTTTATTTTAAGGGATTGTTCTTTTTGTAGAAATTCGAGTTCTTTTTTGCGTGACTCTTTTAATTTTTCTTCATTGGCAGCAGCTGATTCCTGCAGCATCTTGAGCTGATTCTCATAATCGCCTGCAATGGATTTGCGCAATGATTCCTG
>Ga0364880_10570_pt1 | contig 11745 bp, 12 predicted proteins | sample ExccelJu500001D3_5_FD_206927 | JGI IMG/M metagenome (GOLD analysis project Ga0364880, IMG submission 206927) | Enriched cells from Trout Bog Lake Hypolimnion, Wisconsin, USA - BchlTB.July30.5000.01.D3 | ecosystem: Environmental > Aquatic > Freshwater > Lake > Hypolimnion/Profundal zone | place... | reverse complement strand
GATGATTTAGCCTATAGAACTTTAGTTCTACTACTAAAGTTCCTCATCTCCCCTACAAATAATTGACTTGCGTCAACTTTTTTATTGTCAATTGCACCGATATTGCATGCAGGGCTCGCAAAGCCAATGAAATATTAACCAAAGGGGGGTTTCATGAGTAAATTCATTAGCTATCTACTAGTCGCATTTGTTGCATATTTCATTGGTACAGTAAGTGCGGCAAGCTTTATTGGCATCGATGCTTCTGCCGTATCAAAAATTTCTGCTTATATCAATGCGGCTCATTCCCAAGATCAAGTTTACTAATCGGACGAGTAAATGTTTATGACTAATCTTTTGGGGCGCCATCTACGCACTAGCCTTCTGATAATAATTCTTATTATTTGTGGCGTTATAGCCTTGGCCGGAACCAAAGTTTTAGCAAATATTAACAATCAAGCTGAGATTGCACAGAGCAATCCTCATCATATTCCTGATGAATTAAATCCAAAATTGAAGCGGGTCTCAGAGTATTTCCAGGTGATCCGTTATGTAGCAAAGGATGAAATAGCTGATCTTAAAGAAACACTTCATAGTGCTGCATTTAAAACTAAAGCTGCATATGTTGAGCCAATATTGGATTACACAACAGGTACTTCTAACTAGATTAAGTCTCCAATAATCAGATTAGCGGATATGTATAAGTGGAATGAGACGCATGACAATTTTGAATTATTCCAAGGTATTCGAAGTTTTGGGGCATGACACTAGGTTGAAAGTATTCGACTTGATTTATCGATCTGGAACAAAGGGTGTTAGACCCAAAGAGATGATTGATCAATTCGGTATTGATTCAGGAACATTAGATTTTCATCTCAAAAAGCTTCTGGCAATTAATTTAGTTGCTATAAGGCAAAGGGGCCCAAGATGTCTTTATCATCTCAATGAAAATATTCCAGTAGCATTGGCACAGTTATTCGATGCTAGCCAAAAGGAGAGGCAATTAGAGTTTGATGAAGAGATGTCCTGAGCCCTACGCCAAGATCAAGCACTCGACCACCTGCGGGTGGTCTTTATTAGTCTAAGAGTCTCCTTTGGGTCGGACTCCGCCATCTAGAGTAAAGCGGGTTGAATGACTCTTATCAAACTCATAACAGCCTGATGTTGTTATGTAGGTCAATAAATGGAATGTAATAAGACATAGGGTGGGGTGAAGGTCTGCTTCACATCCAAAAGCAGACTTATTTATTTTTCCGTTATTCAAGAAATTAAACTTCTAGTCGACGGTGAGTAGCCATCAGCAAATCAAGCTCTCTAGAGCGAGAATAAATTTACATAAATTCGACTCTAAATTGTTACGACGGAGAAAATAAGAAACCAATAGAAACAAGGGGTTAAGAGTGTCAATTCGTTAGTTCTGTCGTAAAAATCACCCTTCATAAGTCATTGATTTATATAGGTTTTATGGCACTTCATGTCCTTGGCTACGAACCAAGGGGTCGTGGGTTCAATTCCTGCCAGCCGCACCATACTACATAAGGGTCTCCCGTCAGGGAGGCCCTTTTCATTTGGATAATAGAATGAATTTTGTACGAAATAATGGGGGTCGTGATTTCAGATCCCACCAGCAGAGCCATATATCGTATGGGTCTTTCATCGGATAGAGTCCTTGGATTTTGTACGAAATTCTGATTTCGATAAATTATTCGTTTTATCCTCGTATAGCCTCTTTGGGCCGATTGATTTGAGGAAAGTATTCTATAAAGCCCATTTTATGTCTGCTTATAGGTGTATTTCAGACCTTCAACTGGAGCATTTTTAGGCTTATTGACTGTCGCAGAACGGCCAGAAGCAGCTATTGATAGTTTTGGAGCCTTAAAAATAACGTAAGTGGCAACAGCCTTTTTTGTTTTAAAATCGCAAAATCATGAATTTCCGAAATCGCAAACTTATTCATTGGATTGCTGCCGCAGCTATCGCGATGAGTGCGCTTGCGCCAGCACTTTCTCAGGCCGTATCACTTGCAAAGGGCGGTCATGGCTTTTCGATGGAAATTTGTTCTGTTGACGGAAGCAAAATGCAGGTTACTGTTCAAGTCACTGATCAGGCTGATCAAGTTGATACTACTCAACCTTGCCCATATTGCTTGGCTCATAGCAGTATTACCCCAGCGTTCAATACCAATCTTACTTTTCAGGCTCCGCAAACCTTTGCGATGCTTCCCCAGCTTTTCTATCAATCTCCTAAACCACTCAGCGTTTGGGTGACCCCACCTTCAGCAGCTCCTCCAGCACAAGCCTAAGAGTTGAATTAGGGCATAGCAAAGCTATGTAATTTGCAGCCACGTTGCCGCGATATTGTTGGAGAAATACATGTTTAGTTTTATACCTGTCACGCGCAGACTCATGTGCGTATATATGGGCATTACCCTAGGCCTTGCTGCAGCCATTATTTATATGAGTTTTTTAATGGTGCGTCTTTATAGCAACTCCGAGCCAATGGTTTTGGTTCCCATTGAAGTGATGACTCCAAGCAAGGGAGTCAAATAATGATCGCTCCTTTTCAGGTAAGGCTGATTTGCTCTGTTGGGTTTGCATTGCTTGCATCTCAAGCTAGTGCACAAATTGCTACTCCTTCTGATTATGGTCAAAAAATTGGTGATGTGGTCGTGAGTGCAAGTCGCTCAGGCACTGAGCTAAAGGATATGACTCAAAATACTTCTGTCATTACAAGGGAGGATTTGGATGATGCGCCCGCTCAAACTATTGACCAAGCTCTAAAGAATCAATCGAGCGTATTTTTAAATGACCAACCGTATTATGAAAAAGATCCTACAGGTCAAAGCCTAAACGTGCGTGGACTGGGCAATCAAAGAACCCTGGTTTTAATTGATGGCGTGCCAGCCAATGATGCGATGTATGGAACAGTTCAGTGGAACTTGGTGCCGCTGTCAGCCATTCAGGATGTAGAGTTGATTCGGGGTGGTGTATCTAATCTCTACGGGAATATGGGAATGGGTGGTGCTGTGAACATCACGACAAAACCAATCAGCGACAACAAGGGAGAGATTTCAGCGAGTTACGGCACCTTTAATACTGGCAACGTTGCGGCTTCTAAAGAAATTGCAGTTAATGAGGTACTCAAGCTAAGGGTGTCGGCAGATTATTTCAATACTGATGGCTACGTTCAGCAGGCAACCATATCTCCTGCGAGTGCGTATCCCAATCGCAAGCTTTTAAATGGCTCATGGCAAGCTGCACCGCTTGTGCCAGGCATGGGTCCAGAAAGTGCAAAGAGTGCAAATTATCGCTTGCAGGGTGATGTGAAATTGAGTGCCGATACAAATGGATTTTTTAATGTTGGCTATCACACGATGCAAAACTTGACCACAGGGGGTTATGCCTTTGCACCCAAGTCTACTGAAGAGACCACATTTGCGGGTGGCGTAACTACTCGTTTGAGTGCTGAGGAAAAGGTGCAGGCAAATGCTTTTTATGAAAAAACAAGTTTGTGGCAACAAAATGTTACCCAAAATTACACCCCTACTACAGGTGCGGTCGGGGTTGTGAGTGGTGCTCCATATATCAGCTCTAACTACAACGACCCTTATTACACCTTGGGCGCTTCTGGACAATACACAAACAATGTGAAAACCTTGGGCGTTGATCAGGTCATTGCTAGCATTGACGCACGCCAAGTGTCTGCTTCCAATTTCACAAACCAATTGACTTCTACAGGAGCAAACAGCGGGACAGCCTATTCTCAGGGTACTCAAAAGTTTTACGGATTAATGGCGCAAGCAAAATCTAAGATGGAAGAAATTCCTCTGCAGGCAACTTTGTCAGCTAGGCTTGATCAGTGGAATAGTCAGGTTCCCACTTACTGGGTTGCTGGAGCAAATGGCATTAATCCAACATATACAAACGCATCCAATCAAACGGTTTATAAATTTAGCCCAAATCTGGGTTTACTTTATAACGCTACTAGTATCCTGGATTTTCGTGCGGCAGCTTATCAAGGCTTTCATGCGCCAGGCCTCAATAATCAAATTCGTAGTTACGGCTCAGGGACTTCTTTTAGCGCATCAAACCCAAATCTCACGCCAGAGAATATGACAGGTTATGAGATTGGCTCTGACCTAAGGTGGAATGCGGGCTTTGTTCAAATTACTGGATTTAATGCCAATGTAACAAACGCAATTTATGCTGCTACTGCAGGATCCGTGGCCCAGATTCAGCAATATTGCGGAACTACCTGTACCGGCGGCTCGATTTATGGAAATAACCAATCTTTACAGAGTCGTGGCTTAGAGCTTCAAGGTCATTACGATGTTACTGAAAAGTGGGCGACTGATGCAACGTACACCCATACTAATACCGTCCTCACTTGGACGGGTAAAGGAGTGAGCACTACAGCCAATCCACTGGGATCTCAAATCGGCGGTGTGCCGCAAAATATGGGTAGTGCTGGTATTACCTTTAAGCCTATGGCGCAGACTTCATTAACCGCAACGGTAAGATATGTAGGTAATTCATGGATGGATACGCAGCATGCATTGCCTGTGCCAGCTTATGCAACAGTGGGTTTGCGTGCAAATTATGAAATGACTTCAGGAACCACTTTGTTTTTAAGTGCCGTCAACCTCCTCAATCGCAACTACATCACTTATAGTGCTGCTACCTCGCAGTCTAGTTATATCGTTGGACAGCCACAGACCATTACTGTTGGAGCTCGTGTAGTCTTCTAATATGAGCAATTTCAAGCAATCCCATTCAAACCCTTTCATGGCTAAGATATTCATTTTGGGTATCTTATGGTTGGGGGTATTTGGCCAAGGCTGGGCCCAAATGGATCACTCGGCCCACATGGCGATGATGGGCATGGGCAAGCCAAGTGCTTGCCAGAGCTCTGGATTGGAGTGCGCCAATGCAGCCACTCCATTTCTAACCCCGGACGGTAAGTTACTTTTAGCCTGGACCTCTGGCGGTAAAGTATCTGTTGCTCAGTCAACGGACTTAGGCAAAACATTCAATTCTCCAGTCGTCGTGGCAGAACATGGAAAGTCTTTAGATACAGGAGGCGATGCTCGTCCACAAATCATTTCCGATATGAAGGGCAATGTATTTCTCGCTTATGCCTTTTTTAAAGATTCGAGTTGGAATGCTCAGATCAACATAGCAAGATCAGAGGACGGTGGAAATACTTTTACAGCTCCTAGATCTCTAGTTCAAGATAGCGCTAGTCAGCGATTCCCTTCTCTAGTAATCAAGTCTGATGGGAATATTTTTATCGCATGGATCGACAAGCGCTTAGTAGCCGCCTCAAATAAAAGTGGGCAAAAGAAACTAGGGGGTTCAATTGCTTATTCAAACTCTCTTGATGGTGGTAGAACGTTTCAAGCCGAGCGTATTGCCAATGAAGATAGTTGTGAGTGCTGTCGAATTGGGGTTAGTTTGAATCCAAAGAATCAACCAGTCATTATCTATAGGGCGATATTTCCGGGCGGCGTTCGAGACCATGCTTCCCAAATCATTTCAAGCAATGGTCCTGAGAAAATTAGGCGTATTGCTAATGATGGTTGGAAAACAGATGCTTGCCCACATCATGGCCCTACCGTAGCAGTTTCTAGCCAAGGAACTATTCATGCGGCATGGTTTACACAGGGCGCTAATAGGTCTGGCGTGTTTTATGCAAACTCCCGCAATGAAGGGGCATCCTATTCCGCACCTATGCGTTTGGGGAAGATAGACGCAAGTACCTCCAGGCCATATCTTCTAGCATTGGGAAAGAATGTATGGCTTGTTTGGAAAGAGTTTGATGGCCACAATACAGTTGTAGTGATAAAACAATCAGGTGATGATGGAAAATCTTGGTCAAAAGACATGATTATTTCTCAAACTGCCGACTATTCTGATCACCCCCTATTAATTGCCCAAGGTAACCAAGTATTTTTATCTTGGCTTACTAGGGCTGACGGTTATCAGCTAACTAAGATTGGACAGATTGAGTGAAAAAGATTCTGATTGCATTTGCTACATTTTTATTTATATCTACTTTTGTTAATGCAGAAGAGATTTCGCTCAAGTCTTATCAAAAAGGCGACTGGAGTTCTATAGTGAGTTTGGCTAATGGCAAACCAATGGCCGTTCATTTCTGGGGTGTTACTTGTGCTCCTTGTATCAAAGAGATGCCGCAATGGAGTAAATTTTTATCGTCTGATAGGGATGCCAAGGTTGTTTTTATTCAGGTAGATGATGTTTCGCCTGAGATGATTCGCAAGATGTTGAGGCAGGCTAATTTAGGTAATGCAAACAATTACTACGTAACTAGTGGCCTTGATGAGCGTTTGCGCTATGAGATTGACCCCAAATGGAGGGGCGAGACACCAATCACTATTTTTATAGATAAAGCTGGCAAGACAGAGACAACGGTTGGGTCTGTAAATTTTCAGTCTGTAAAGGCGTGGTTTAAGAAAAACAATTGAGCCTATAAAAATTTCTAAATTTAAGCTGCATTGGGCGGTTTTTCAATCCTTGCGAACGGCAGCTATCCGATTTCTGTGATTGATATTGGCTAAATCTCACCAGCCTCAATCATTCTTGTAAGAGTTGAGAAGTCAGCTCCGTAGCAAATCTCTTCTTGATACTAATTTTGTTGTTGGTTTTCAGGCTGATAATACTTAATTAATTCCCCTTATATATGTGTATAGTGTGTATAGTGTGTATAATAGACGCATGAACAGCAAAGAACTAATCAAGTTACTAGAAGCGGATGGATGGGTATTGCGTGGGTCAAGAGGTTCGCACCATGTTTTTAACCATCCAACCAAATCAGGTCACTTAACTGTTCCTCATCCTAAAAAGGACTTGGGAATAGGGTTAGTTCAAAAGCTACTGAAACAAGCAGGACTTAAATAAGGGGGATTTATGAAATATCCAATCGCAATCGAGGCTGGCAATGATAAAACAGCATGGGGAGTAATCATTCCCGATCTGCCAGGGTGCTTCTCTGCTGCCGATAGCGGTATTGATGAGGCTATTGATAACGCTAAAGAAGCTATTGAGTTGTGGATTGAGGCTGCGCTAGATGACTCAAGGGATGTGCCAAAACCTAGTTCAATTTCTGATCTACAAAAGAAAAAGGAATTCAAGGGTTATATCTGGGCTATTGCTGAAATTGATCCTGCGTTATTGTCTAATGAGATTGAGAGGGTAAATATCTCTTTGCCAAAAAGAGTGTTGGCTAGGCTTGATGCAAAAGCAAAATCGGCTGGGGAGAATAGGTCTGGGTATATTGCTCAAATGGCAATTAGCAGTTAAACAAAGATTCATGGGGTACTTGGGCGCTAGTTTCAGGCAATGAGCATTGTAAGAGCTTGAATGAGGCGGATACTCTTCTGCAGCTAAGGCAACCGGCAGCGATTACGTTTTGAATGAGTTTTTGCATGGGATTATTTCGATTATTGATGATGCAGCTTGGATACAAAACAGTCAGCCAATCACGAAACTCTGTTTATGAGTTAATTGTTAGCTTTGCTCCACGTGGCCCAACGCTAATGCTCGCTCCAGTCTTGCTGAGATTGATTGTGAGCCCTTTAAATAAGGTGATTCGCTTTTGAAATCGTAATCCCATGACGTGGGTCTTTACTTGATTTGGGATAGGTTGGATATTTAAGTGTAGTCATCTAATGAGAGACTTGCTGATGTCGGGAAATGTAAATCAAAGACTCCAGAGCAAAAAGAGGGCCTGCATAAATATGACTCTAAATTTGTACAATAGAACGCATAGCAAACCAATAGAAACAAGGGGTTAAGAGCCCTGAAGCACCAATTCTATTGTACAAATTAGTTCCTGTAAGTCCTTGTTTTATATAGGAAAAGTGTCACTCAGGTGTATTGGCTACGAACCAAGGGGTCGTGGGTTCAATTCCTGCCAGCCGCACCAACTATAAGGGCCTCCTGTCGGGGGCCCTTACCTTTTGGATAATAGAGCGTATTTTTGGATAATAGATTGGGGTTATTTTCTCAATTTTGCGTCATTGGATCCATATAAAACGGGGCTCTCCCGTCTGTCTCACTCGAATTCATTTGGATAATAGAATTTATTTCCTCATCGGAATTGATTTTTCAATCTCTCCATAGAAACAATTATCCTAGGGCTTTTGCGCTCATTTTAAGTATCTGTAATTGGATTGGCATGCCTCAATTTATTTATTGCATACCCTAAAGAACCCTCATCGCCACCACGTTTGGCCGCTTGCCACTCAATTACGGTCATTCAAATTTAGTTTTCTAGAGGGTTTTGACAGACAGAAAACGGCCAGGAGCAGCCATTTAGCTTTGAGTCCAGTAGTATTAGTTTCTTATGGCGATCGTTGCCAATATTCATTTCCCACATTGTTTAATATGCGTTTCAATAAAATTGCCGTTGCTTTAATGTGTTTTATCTCTGCAAGTGCTTTGGGTTCTGAGGATGAGGTGGGCGTATCTGTTGCCATTACCATGGATGATTCTTTGTCTTTCTCTGGCAAGGCCCCGCTATTAAATTTGGATACGCTGGGTATTTGGCGCGTCACCCCAGTGGTATCGGCTTTAGCTTTCTCACAAACCAATCCCTCAAGTGGTGCGGGTGATATTTCTAATGCGCAGTTATTGATTCAAAAAAGTGTAGGGGATCTTCAATTTTTTATTCAAACCGGCGTATATTCGGTGCCTGTACTGGGTAAGCCTATCATCCGAACCTTAAGTAATACCGTCGACACTTATGGATACATTCCTAATGCTTCGGTTTCTTATATTCTTGATCAAAACTGGTCCGTCACTGCTGGAAAGTTAGCTTCCATGGGCGGCTATGAATCAACTATGACATTCCAGAACTTAAACATTCAACGTGGTTTACTTTGGGATCAGACTAGCTCGGTATCTTATGGGACTGTTGTCAATTACGCTAAGGATGATTTATCTCTAGCTCTTACCTGGAATGACGGGTACTACTCAAATAAAATGAACTGGCTTGGTGCCTCGGGCGCATATCAGTTGAATGATAAACAGAGTATTGGTTTGAGTTGGGTGGGGTCTACTAGCGGTAATTCGCAGAGCAATGCCAATACACCACTCTTGCAAAATAACTCACAAATTATGAATGCGCTCTATAAGTACAGTGGCGAGCGCTGGTATTTAGCGCCGTATCTACAGTACACCGTAATTCCTGTGAATGGTGCCATTGGTATTACCTCGGAGTATCAAACCTATGGGGCTGCGCTCTTGGCAAATTATCGCTTTCCCGGTACAGCAATTACAGGCCTTGGTTCCGCCAAGATGAGCCTGCCGTTCCGCCTGGAGTACATACAGGAAAAAGGGGGTACATTGAATAACGTAAACTCAATGTTATATGGTCCCGATAGCTCGGCAGTTTCGCTTACTATCACCCCAACCATTCAATTTGATGGTTATTTTGCCCGAGCCGAAGGTTCGGTGGTCCGGATTACCAATCCCGAGCCTGGATTGGGCTTTGGGGCGAATGATGCAAAGCGCTCGCAATTTCGAATGATGTTGGAAGTTGGTCTATTGTATTAATCAGATTGTCTAACGAGGATATTGGATGAGTGTGGCATTTTTAGAGAACCTTCCTAATTGGGTTCTATTCATCATTTTTCCAGCTGGGTCATGGCTGGTTTTAGGATTTCTTACGCTCTTATTTAGAGCGGCTGCTAAACCCTTGGGGTTTGATGATATTGATTCAGATATTTTGGATACGGCGACTCAAAACGTTATGTCAGGTGCATATGTAGTGTTGGGATTCGTATTGGTCCTAGTAATGGCTACAGCCAATGACATTGATAGCAATATCTCTAAAGAGGCCAGTCAGATTGAGAGCCTTGATCGCCTATTGGTTATGGAGGGCTCGCCAGCAGCGCAAATCGCACGTCAAACATTGTTGGCCTATACCAAATCGATCGTAAGTGATGAGTGGAAAGGTCTGTCGGGCGGCCCTCGCAACCAAAAGACGCGCGTTTATGCTGATAAATTGTTCGCAAACTTGAGGGCAATTGAGCCTATAAGTATTCGTCAGGTAGCACTCTTTATGGATGTTATTAAAACCGGGGATGACATTGCTCAATATCGAAATTTGCGAATGATGAATTCCCAGAGTCGTCTACCCAGCTTATTTTGGCAGCTAAGTTATCTCACCTTGTTGGGAGTCATCATCATTTCTGCGCTAAGACTATTAAGACCATCCAGCATCAGAATTTTTGCATTAGCAGTTCAGCTAGCGATGATCTCATGGCTTTTTGCAACGGTGATGATATTGGACTTGCCTTACCTAGGGCAGGTTAAAACCTCGCCAGAAGCCTTTGAAAAAGCCATTGAATTGATTCTGGCTCGACATTAACCCACCATGAGCAATTAGCTCTTAAGGCTCCCAAGCTTTGCTTGGGCATCACGCTTAATACCCGATAATGCATTTCTTAAGTTAAAGTAAAAGCGGGAATTTTTTCCGTAGATATACAAACTGGCAATATTGTCTTCGCACTCTTGAGCTGCTTTTAAAACTTCTTCAACCTCTTGTTTTGATGTGGCCCCAGAAATTGCCTCATCTAATACTCGAAGATTAATAAAGGTTTTATTCATTAATTCTTCAGATGGGTACAGCCTAGCTCCTTCCATCAACTTAAGGGCCGGGATAATTAAAGCAAAGAAGGCAAAAATATAAATCCACATACTATCGAGTAGGCTAGCGACCCAAATAGGCATATAGCTAAATATTGACGGAACCCCATTCTTATAAAAACGCTCTGCTATGGGGCTCAATGGAAAGCTGCGATCAATATCTTTTGGGAAAAAATCTGGTGAAGAGAAAAAGGCATTTGAGTCTCGATTATTCTCTTTGGCTGCCAGAAGAAAAGCCCATTGAATTGCGCGATGTGTATCTTTTTCAACTAATAGATTTGTTGTTGAAGCTAGGATGGTGATGTCATGGGGCGGCTCTACTTTTTCAATACTCCGAGAGCCTTTGGGGATAGTGAGCTTCTGAAGGAGGGGTAGCTTTTTAATATAAGCGTCCGCCAATGAAAAATTCATTATCTTGATTTTGGTATCTTTTAATAGGCCTTTAACAGTTTCCGATTGAATGCCATCCACAATAAACAGAGCATCTATTTTTCCTTCCTGAAGCGCATGCGCACCATCTTTATGAGAAAGCTCAATTACATTTTTTACAGGGTGAACATCGCTAATCTGACTGAGTTTTCGATAAAGGGTATTGGTAGCCTCTCCAGGAAGCCCAATGGATATTTTTTTATTTGAAAAGTAGTGGAATGGATCGTTTGTTTGAATCTCCGATCCTTTGTAAAAAATCCATATAGGCGAAAACTGCACGCTGCCAAGCGATACTAGGTCGGGATAGTCCTTTCCCGATGCAAATCCTACGGTTAGAAAGCTTGCATTAATGTTTGATTCAATGGCTTGTAGACCCTTTAATCCCTCCCCGAGTCCATTGGTGGAGATTAATTCAAGTTTGATATTATTTTTTTTGAAAAATTCTTCGAAGTTGTTTGAAATTCGCTGATACGACGACCCATCTTGTCCTATCGCTAAATAGGCCGTCTTCGGTGGAAGTGGATTGATATAAATTGCCAGTCCAATGATGCATAAGATGCCAATCGGAATATAGATGTTGTAAAAAAGTAATATCTTTAACCAACCCTTTTTCTCTTTTTGAAAAAAGATTTTCAAGTATCTTTTTAAGTGCTCTACTTGTGTGTGT
>Ga0364880_10565_pt1 | contig 11759 bp, 13 predicted proteins | sample ExccelJu500001D3_5_FD_206927 | JGI IMG/M metagenome (GOLD analysis project Ga0364880, IMG submission 206927) | Enriched cells from Trout Bog Lake Hypolimnion, Wisconsin, USA - BchlTB.July30.5000.01.D3 | ecosystem: Environmental > Aquatic > Freshwater > Lake > Hypolimnion/Profundal zone | place... | reverse complement strand
TGTTTACCCACACGCTGGCCGCCACATTTAACAATGCTTCACTGGTTTCTGGATTTGGACTATAAACTTTTTCTTTCTCAATGTGAGCCGGGTGCCGCTTGCTTGATCTCCCAAGAAGCGGAGTGGTTGAAAAAAGGTCGAAAGCATCCAGCTCGCTTTCTGCCTGCTGAACGTCTTTCCCTGTGATGACGGTTCCGTCCTTGAATGTAAATTTGGTTTTTGAATTGGAGTGTTTCATAGTTTTAACTTTTTTAACTTGTTGATGTCTTGAGTTTCTTTGACTGCCGACTTGCTGCCTTGAGCGGCTGACCGGCAGGATTTATCAGCTGCTCGTATTCCACCCGGAATGCCTGATACGCTGCCGTTGCCTTTTCATTCCAATCCGCCGGCAGCGGATAGGGGCATTTGGCAATCCGAAAGCAGGCGTCCAAGTGGGCGGTGCTCAACGACCGCACGGACTTTTTAAGGTTGAGGTCCGGCTTACCATCCGAGCACGCCAAAGCCATGTCTATGATCATCGCCGTGTATTGGCTGATGGCATCGTCTGGATTGCAACCGACCTCGGTCAGCTAATCAGGATGGCTGACGATATTTTAGACGGGCGGATGAATTTTAGAGGCTATGATTGGCCCCCAAATATAATCATGACCTTGATTCGCAACCTCAATTTACCCCTCGAAAAAGCATGTCTGCTGCGGAAACGAACAAGAGAATACTGGTGTTTATTTGAACTCGTCTCCAGGAAGGATGCCACTGCTGAACTTTTGGATGAGTGCGCGGATGAAGCCGGTCAATATGTCGTCAACAGCATCGTCCATCATAAAAATGTGATGCCGGAAACGGTCGCAAAGATTACACGAAATCCCGACTTAAATGTGGTGGCAGTGGCGCTCACCAGCCGACGCCTGCCAAAGGAAACCCTTGAAAGTTTTGCAACCAGCAAGGTTGCTGTTTTCAGAGTGTCAGTGGCATGTGGCTCAAAAAAATCTAAAACACTCGCCAAGCTCGCTTTCGACCCTGATCCGTCGGTTAGAAAGGCGGCGGTCGGCAGGAACATTCTCAACGCGACGGTTCGTGAAAAAGTCGCAACGACGGACAATGACATTGACGTTGTGATTGAAGCAACCAAGAAATTGACCAATTCGGGGGTGTTGAAAGCCGTTTGCGGCCAATTGGAAAAATGGCCCGCCAAAACCAAAGTCCAAGCTTCACAAGTCGAGGAACTCAAGGAGGCGATTTTGAAAAATCGCCATGTCCCAAAGGTCGTCCGGCTTCTCATCAAGCTCTAAAGAGCCTCCATGAAAACACCCCCCACCAATGCAACTGTCGCCTCCCCGACCAAATGGACATGGAGGGGCGACTTAAGAAACTGTCTGGGGGCGGCGCGAGAAACCAAAGATCCGGTCAAGCTGGAAGAAATGGTCAAAGATATTCTTTCTGGTCGCGTTCTTGATGACGGGGTGATTTCGGAAGAGCTGATGTTAAATCAGCAGGTGCCATTCCCGGCGGCGGAAAAGTTGGCGCGCAGATTTGGGGGCGATTTCGCATATGAGCTGTGTTCGCGAAAAGATGCGACGCCGGAGGTGCTGGACGAATGTTACGACCATTATGACACGTTAATTGTCAATACCGTCGCTGCCCACCAAAACACGAGCCAAGATACTTTGTTAAGAATGAGCCAGTGCAAAAACCTGCCCATTGCCATTGCCGCGATTAAATCAGGCAGGCTGCCTGAATCTGTATTAGAGGAATTTGCCGGTAGCGATGAGGTTTGGGCAAGGGAGTCCGTCGCCAAAGTGTCGAAAAATCCGGCAATTCTCAGAAAGCTGGCTGCCGATTCAAACGCCGCTGTGCGCAGCGAAGCGGTCAAAAACCAACACACGGACATTGATGTCGTTGAAAAGATGGCGCGGGAAACAGATTGTCTGGCTGCAAAAACGGCGGCGGCGGGACGTTCAACCAACCCGGAACTAATAAGCCGGTTATTCGACGATTTGGAAAAAAATTACGATGCTGGTTTGGCGGATGCGCTAAAACAAAACGAAAATGCGCCCACGCATTTGCGTGTTGCCGCCGCATTGAAAAGACCAGATGGGGAGTGATTATATGGAAACTCCCGCCGATCCAATCGTCCATCAAGGGAAGAGGAAGGGGGAGAAACCGATTTCACCTGGTGGCGCTGGCATCCAGATAGCCGGCGAGCGCCCTCGCGTTGGCTATCGCGGCCTGCTCAACCAGTCTCCGGTCGGCGGGGTCGTCCAGGTTGACGGCGTCGAGTCCGAGAAGCCGGGCGTATTCTGCGATGGAGTCGCACCCCAGTTCCGCCAGCGCCAAAGCCAAGTTCCGCCGTTCGTTCAACGTGGTTTTCATAGGTCGAATGGGTCAAAAGGCACAACCACGGCTGGCTGTGCATTCGGCTGTGTTTTCGGCTCGAACAAACGACAGCCGTGGTCGCGTCCAGTTTCAACAGTAGCCCTTGATGTCTCGCTGAATAAAATCGCCTGTTTAGACTTAGGCAAGTGGTCCTGACTACAGCGACTATGCTCAAATACACCCGACATCATGCAGCAAGTGCCCAGTTCGCTTTCGCTGTGAGCTTCCCACCAGTGGCAGTTGCTACAGCACGGGACAACCGTAAGTTCAAGTTCATTATTCATAGGTTACTGTATTATACCATTCTGAAACCATACCCCCGATCAACAAAAATGAATAACCCCAGGAAAGATGTCGCATGAGCGTCTCGAAAGTCATTCGTGGGTCCAGACCGTTTAGCTCGCATGACCATATCCTCAAGCTGCAAAAGCTGACGGGCGGTCTGGTGCTGGTCGCCAGTCACAAGAAGCCAAGCATCGCCGAATTGGAGTTTTACAACCAAGTATCGGGCAAACGGGAGCTGCATGATTACTTCATCAACTGTGTCTTCCCGCCTGACATTTTGACCCAAGACCATCGGTACTCGGAATACTCGACCAAACCGGGCGAGCGCCATGACATCACCATCGACATGGAAAAAAAGACCGAGATGCCTGACGGCAAATGGGTCAAGGATGAAAAGGTCAGCGATGCTGAAAAGTCGGAGCTAATCAAGGCACTGGAAAAAATAGAACACGTCGCATGGGCCGGGCCAACCCCGCATGGCGTCCATTGCGGAATTTATTTTAAGGAATGGACGCTGAACTGTTACTCCCGCTGCATCTTGGCGTGGTTTGACCAGCAATTGAAACAGGTTGGACGCTACAAGGGGTCGCTCGTCATTGATTGGTCGCCTTCGGTCAACTGCAACCGCCCCTCCCGGTTTCTCGACAAATTCAGCTTTTTCAGGGAAGTGAAACCGTTGGACACCGCGCCAATTGTCGAAAAAGAATTCAAGCTGCCCGACCTGTTTGCATCCGTGACGCCTGGCTACGGCGATGTCAGAGAACGGCGCATGGCTCTCCGCTGCCGGGCGAATATGTTGACTGCCGAGGAGACGGCGTTCGAGGTCGGCAAATCAGAGCCGTGGGTCAAGGAGGTCTGGCGCACCGCCGGCAAGCAGAAGGCGTTCAATCCGTTCAACCAGGATGTCGGTCGCGTCATCGAACCCAAAACCAAAAAAGGGCGAACCCGGCTTGAGCGGCTTCCCCGAAAAGAATTATATTTGAACGCCGGCTGGGCATGGGAAGTGTGCTGGGGTCAGGGCATGGATTTGCCGACAGCCATCAATCACGTTTTTACCAGCCCGGAGTTTGAAGAGTTGCTGTGCCTGCTCGAACAGGCCCACACCGAGTCCATCCAGCTCAACCAAGGGCATCCCAAATACAAAACCTTCCGGTCATGGGTGGAAGCCGACATCGCCCGATGCCATAGACAGTTTGGGGATGGGGATAATTTCGTCACGCGGAAAACCGCCGACAAAATCAAGGACTTCATCATCCGTCACTGCGCCAAAACCGGCAAAACCAAGGTTCACATTACGGAAATCGGAAAACTTTCCGGTCGTAACAGCAAAACAGTCAAAAAGGCGTTTGATAAATTTGGGCTAACCCGCCAAGGAAAAACGAAAGGCATGGTGTTCAATGTTCCCGCGACTTGGCTGACGGCAAGACAGCCAGCGGCTAAGACTCCAAAACCGCCCAAGGGGTCCGCCAAGACCGTTCTGGAACACTCTTCTCCTCCCCCCACAACCCTATGTACTGGCGTAATAAACCCCTCAAATCCAATGGTTTCTATAACTAAATTAACCTTTGAAGCGTTCTGGAAAAGCCTGCTTCCGGGGATTGAAAGAGGCGTGATGAACCCCTATCCACTGGAAATGGATTATGACTTGGGAATGATTGAGCGGGCGTTACGTCCGCACTTCAAAAACCACGACGATTGGCGACAGCTGACAAAGCGCAAGGAAAACGAGCCGGAGCATCATTTGAAAGACGACCTGCTGGACATCGTCCGCCGGTGTCTGTCGTGGAATGGCGAAACCTTTCACGAAACGACGATGCTGCTGCAAGTGCTGGAAGCCATCATCGGGAAGCAGGCCGGCGAATACCACGGATGGTTGCTGCGGGAAGGGTATGTGATTCCAGTTTCGCATCTCGTGGGGTCTGACCGGTATCGGGTGGCTTGGAAATATAATTTATTGGGTGAAGCCCGGTTCGCGTGGCGGTTCGTGGAACATTGCCGGCGGAATGGACGGATTGAACTTTTCTATGGCGAGCCGGGAACGGGCAAAACGGAGAAGCTGGCAGAGCGGCTTAACGCCTCCGGCAACAAAGGGGTCGGGGGCAGCGCCCAAAACGCCAGCGCCGAATTGCTTGAAAAACGCATCGCCGCCTTGAATGGCAGCCAGCGGATAAAAACCATTTACGGCGGATATGATTTTGACCCGCATGACCTGCGCGAGAATGTGGATTTCATAAAGCGGAAGCTGTTCTTCGTGGATGAGTTTGGGCAGGTCAGTTGCGACGCAGCAGGATTGATGGCGATGCGGTGGAAGCCCGGATCAACGGTGCTGCTGGCGCTGGGCGTGGGACAGAACATGCCGGTCGGGCCGGGCCGCGTCGGGGAAGATTTGCTGGAATGGGCGGGGAAAAATGCGACGGAATTGCCCGGCTATGTGCCGCAACCACTCAATGAAAATCGCCGGCTAGACAACCCGCAAGTCGAAGGCATCGTCCGTGGTTTTCAGGCTGTCGGTCGGGGTGAAATCCCGGTTGAAGGTCCGGGATTGAAAATCGTCATTTGCCAGGACAGGGAAGAAATTACCGAGAAAGTCATTTCCCTAGGCAAAAAACTAAAAGCCCTGTGCGTGCTGCCGACGCGCTATTCCGCCTCTGAGGTCAGCGAAGGTATCGCCGATGCTGAAAATTATATCGTCGAACAGGACTTTTCTGACCTGAACTACAAGCAGGGTGAGAAGCTCATCATAGACAATCCGTGTACCAAGGCCATGAAACACGGATGGACTAACGGCACAGAGGTGGAGGTGGTCCAGTACACCTCGCGTAGTTACAATGCGGACGCCACCATCCTAGTTTTTGGCCCCGGTAACGCTTCGGCTGTCGAGCTGAACCAGCGGGAAGTGTCCCGCAAACACGCGCGGACGGGGCACGCCATTCAGGGCATGGAGCGACCAATAGTCGTCGTGGGCATCCTGCCGTCCCGCCCGGCAGACCGGCGGTGGCTATACACGGCCATCAGCCGTAGCCAAGAAGAATGCTATATCGTTTGCACGGAAGCCGGCTTGAAAGAGTGTGTGAAAAAAGACCCTAAGCGCAGCACCTTGCTGCCGACGCTGCTGGATCGGGCGTTGGCGGCGTTCAAGGCGGTGCCGGAACCGGAGCCGATGGTCAGAAAACGGGCGCGCAAACAAAACATGCAAGAAAAATGAACAGATTCCTCCCAACTAAGAAAACTAGAAACAACTTTCTGCTGTTAACTGTCTGCAATGTTCTATTCATAGTTTGGTTGCGCCATGTCGGATACCTGCACATGGCGATGTTCTTCATAACTTGCCTCGCGGTAACCAACTCGCTGACCCTCTATTCCAATAAACGAACTGCCGGATACAACGCGGCACGCAACAACCTCATTGCTAACGCGGGGCCGCTTTTATTGGTCTATGGAGCCGCACAGACCGGTCGATATGTGGAAAACAGTGGTCATGTCGGGAGCCAGTGGGGGCTTCTATACATGCTCATTGCAGCAATCATAATGATGTTTCCTTTCGCAAACGCCGCCGGCGACGTCGGTGCCGACGTAGTCATTGGCATTCTCGACCCGCAAGAAGAAATCTTAACAGGAAAACAAAAAATAAAATTCTTCTTTTTTGGCGCCATAAAAGCTCTGGTGTTTCTGGTCATATTCACCTTCCTGATTTTCTACTGGAAGCAGAAATTTATAGAGAACCGGGATGCAAAAATAAGATCCGACATCGCCCAGGCTGATCACGACATAGCCATCTGTGACAACAACGTAAAGATTGCACAGGGATGGCTTGCACAGGGATACGGGGATATTGGTCACGCGCAACAATGGCGGGAACGATCCGCCCTTTATGCCGAACAAAAGGCAAGACTGGAAGCGGAACTATCCACCGCGAGTCCCGCAGCAAACGCAGATACTGTGTCCACTGCACACGTTGTCAGCGATATAATTCCGCAACCCAAATACCTTCATTAAGTCACATCTATCGAGATTATCTAATAAATACTTGTTGAGCACTTCGAATAGCCGGGTAGAATTATTCAGGGTCACACGCTGACTGGTTTCTGGCGGGTTCGATTCCTGCCCAGCGTGCCAGCATGAAAGCAGAAAGTATTCTTAAAGAGCTAACTCGCATCCAAGGAAGCGGGGTGGTCATGACTACCGAACAATCGCAGTCCTTGTATCAGCTAATCGCCGACGGTTGGTATCGAACCAACGTCGTTGACAGGGATGCAGAAGGAAAGAAATTGGGTTATTTGCTGCTGTTAAAGCATGGCACGAACCGATTTCAGCGGTATCGGAAATGCGCATTCATTTTCCCAAATGGGGAATATGAATGCCGCGTAGATTGGATATAACCAACTTCCGCTGTTGGCATCACCCTTCCCGCCTTCAAATGCTGAAGGTTCGGCAAACGACACCCCTGATAGCTTACAATGGCAGTATCTATGCCATTGATTTTTAGCAACCGGATTCAGTCTGACGCCAGTTTCCATTTTCAATCCTGGCGTCATGCGAACTGGAACACGGGCGAGTTTCTCACCTGTTCCACAAAATACGGCGTCAAGGTCTGCAAGCTCCACGCGGCTCGCTGCCGGCATTTCGGACAGCCTTCGTTGTCTTCGTCCCGGTCGTTCACAAGTTCGCAAAAGGTCTGCTCTACAAGCCGAGTTGACCTGTTCAATTGGGCGCTCGCACAAGGGGCAACTATCGAGGGCTGCGACTGTCTATAACACGTAGATACGATTTGTGTAAATAGATCGGCGCGAGACACCCCCCACCGCTCATAATGAAGGGTGCAAAAGAAATCTCCGCTACCAAGCCTGCAATCGCTCATACGCGAGCGCCTCACCGCCATGGGGGTGACTCACCTTCCCGCTGCCGCCCTTGCCATTATAGAAGCCGACGTGCTCAAGGGCTGCACGCGTGTCGTGCTTCGTTCGGTCACTGGACCGAGAATTGGCAAGGCTATGTCGGCGGCGCTGGGCGCGAAAGCGCCCACGGGACAGGGTCTCAAGGGCGGAACGCCTTTGACCAGCAGCTGTGATGCGCCGAAGGCGCAGAAGAGCGTAGCTGGCCTGACACTAATCCCAGAGGACAACAGTGTCATTTCCGGTGAGGCAGGGGTGTCCGATCAAACGAAAGGAGGAGGCGTATGAGCGGACGAAACCAAGCTGTATCCTTCGGGCGCGCACGCCTGCCGAAAGACTTGGCAGAGCCGCTGATGGCACTGCCACGGGGCATCCGGGGCCGCACAGTTGGCATCATATTGCTCGCTCACAATCAGGGGTTGGACATCCCAAAACTGGTGGCGGCAGCGTCGGAATTAAGGCGGCTAGGCGTCCTCCTGAACCAGTCGCTCCGGGTGTCGAGTGGGTCCTCCGTGGACGCTCAAGCCCTACGGGAAGCCGTCAAAAAAGTGAAAGGACTCTGGTCATGACTATCCCCCCGTATGCCATCGTAAACTTCAAGGCAACCACTCGCGTGGTGCGTGCCATCAAATATTTTGCCAACCCCAAAAAAGTGGTCGCCACTTACGACGGTTTGGATTGCGGCGTAGCCAAAGGGACGCCTCGGCAGCTCGCCGAATTGCTCTTGGCATTTCATCACGACCCCAGGGCAAGGCGGGTCTGCCGCACGGCTTTAATCTCCGTTCGGACTCCCAAAAATGCGAGCAAGGGCGAGCTGGCGGACATTGACCGGCGGCTGTTGCAAGCAGCCAGGGACTTTCAGAAATTCATGCGGATTGCTTCCATGTTGGGCTGGATCCACGGCGACACAGCTACGCGGCATATCCATCTTATTTTCGCAAACAGCAACGGCCGTCGGACTCTCGACTTGCGACCGAAGTTCCTCAAGGAGCTCCAAGGATTGGCTTGGACTGTTCAATTCCTGTCTGGGCGTGGCAAAGGACGGCGTAAGGCGCTGCCGATGTATCCAAAAGCCAAACGGCTGGATGTTCGATTGCTTGCCGTCGCCCTGTTGGATTCCGATGGCAACCTGCGGAAAGACCGTTTTGAACGGATGGTTAAGTCCGGCAAAATCTCTGACCTCCGCCTTCGCACCAACGGCTCCCTAATCAGCTTCAAATTTCAAGACCGTCGCATTCGCTTGACGACGCTTATCAATTTCCTCGGTCTGCTCGGCGGGCAAACCTCCGCCGGGTCGGGCCTTGGAGAAAACCAAACAGAAGATATGACAACCCTAATAAATCCAAATGCAGCTCTGCCCGATGAGCTGCAAGAGGCGTTCACAGATTCGGGATTCACTTCAAAGGATGTCCAGGCAATCTTGCAGGACATTCGCGAAGCTCAGGGCTATGTGTCGCAGACACAGACGCAAAACCAACCGAAAAAATCAATCGAAATTACCTGATATGACTCTTTCACCAAACATTCCACCGAAGAATCCTCAACTCGACATGGGGGGCATCGGAGAAACCAAAGACAAGGCTGTCTTGGACGTTGATAGTCCGCTTGGGCAGCAGCAACAAGCGTTTTTGATGCAACAGCGGGAGCGGTTTTGCCAGTTGGTTGCGGAGAAAAAAAAGGGGGCGATGAATGATTCTGAAATCCGGGCAGTGTTTCAAATACTGTCTGGCAGGATGCACGTCGGCGAATGGAGTGACCTGAACCGAGTTTTCGAGGCTATCGAAAGTTTGGGGGACGCGTATCGCCGGGCTTTCGTGGTCTTGGGGGGTTGGCACCACGACGGCTCATTGGACAACCTTGAAAAACCGAATGAGGATTTGCTGAATTTGCTCCGCAAATACTGGAATCTTCTCCGCCTTGAATTCTGGCGGCGCAGGGTATTGGCTGAGAAAGTGCAAACTTGGAGTGATAATGTGGACAAAGTCATCAAATGTTTGGTGGCCTGCCGTCCGACATTGCCGCTTCAATTGTGGCGGCTTCCCGACGAACTTGGTGGTCGAATTGAACAAGAAAAATCTTTGCTCGAACCTCAGGTTGAAGGTGTTTTGTTGTTCTTGCAGCCCCGGATATTCATTTTCAGCCCCGAAAAGGGAAAATCGGAGTTGGGATGGAATAATTTTTACGAGTTTGTGTTGAGCTACCGCTCACTCGTAAAGACATTCCGAAGCGAATTCACCCTATACTATTGGGGAATTTACCCGTCCAAGAATTGAGGTTGTGTCCGGGGTTCCGCCGCACTGGCGGAGCCCCGACACGATGGGTGGCCTCCCGCCGCTCGCTGTGCCGGTGGAGTAGCAAACCAATAGCACGGCCAAGCAAGTGCCCAGCAATACAGGCGAACGCCAAATCTCTAATTAGCCTGCTCATTTTTAGCCTTTCTCTTTTTCTTCAAATACTCGTGTACATCCGCCCCAATCTCCGCAAGCCGTTTCATTGGCACAATAATACCACCCTTCTCCGTTTTCACAATTACCGGTTCCACCGGCATTTTCCCGTCCAGCTTGCCCCCAAGTTCCGTGATCCAACGAACTGCGCCATTGGCGAAAGTAAGCTTCACCGCCCGGCGTTCCCTCATCTTTTCCATTAAGCCTGGCCACGGATTATCTACTGGTGCCGGTGGGACGAACTCCACCGGTGCTTTGCGGAATAGCTCAACCTTCTGAATGTTCTGCCGAATTGCTGCCCGCAACTGATACCTGCTGGCGTAGCTGTCCCCCTGCGCGTGTTGCCGAATGAGGTTCTGTGCGTCAACGGCCAAGAATCCCTCAATCCCCTTAATTTCAGTCTTGGTCTTACTGGCTAAGCCTCTCCAAAACTGCCGTTCTGTTTCAATCCCCTGCACTTTAAGCGCAAGCTCCGGAATGTTCTTTGTCACCTTGGACAATTCCAATAAACCATCCAAATCCTTATTTAACCCCTTCATCTTCCCAGCAATCTCTTCTAAATCCTGCTTCAACTTACGAACTTCACTATTCTTACTCTCCGTCAAACTGCTCCAGTCCAAATCTGATATGTAATCCAAAATAATCTTTTCAAGGTCATCGTATTTCCAGCTAAACAACGGAGCTTCCACATTAACCCGGCGATAATCCGACACAACATAGCGCCATCCGTTCCCATGGTCTCTGTAACACATGCTATATTTGTTATTCTCTCCGTCCTTCAATAAACCCTGAAACAGATTAGATACCAATTTCTTGCCACTAGGACCACGGCTAGCGGCTCTCCGACCTTGCGCCCGTAGGAAAGTAGCCTCGGAAATTATCTTGGGGTAATAATCTGCTATGGGTGCCGCCACTGGCTTCCGTTTGGTTGCCATTGCTTTTAAGTCGCCTTGGTTTTTGGTGGAATATGGCTCGTATTCCCCTAGAACTCCACGGGAATACAATATCTTTGTTATGTAGCTATGGTGCCAACCAGCCGTGCGCCTACCTTTCTTACCCCAATGTTGCACCTTGCACTTATTAAATAACTTGGCTATGCGATACCTGCCCCAGCCACGATTCCACAGCCAAAATATCAACTTCACTTTCTTTACCCTGTCGGGAATTGGTCTGAACACCTTCTGTTCCTTGTCATATTCCAACCATCCGGGACAAATTGGCGATATAGGCGTTTTACTTTCCATAGCCCTTTGCCGCTTGCGTAGCCATAATTCCGACAACCTATAAGCCTTGTGAGCGCTCTCGTCATAGGCTCTCATCATGAATACGATGGACATCATCAGCGAATGAGAATCTTTTTGAAGACTTTCCTTTGAATACCACTGCCCATCTATCAAAGTAACGATTTCAACTCCCAAATTGATTATTTGAAGAAACTGCCCAAGTGCTTCAAGGACGGCTTGGCGCGAAAGCCGGTCGAGGCTCTCAACTATCAAAATGCACTTGGGGATTTTCCCCTTTTGCACACCATCAATAAACTTTGCCAACTGCCCCCCTTCCCCTACATGCTGTGCCTTGGATGCGCTCTTGCCATCGTCAACCAGCTGCAAGTTCAAGTTTAGCCCGTTTCGAGCGCAAAACTCCTTTGTGCGTGAAAGCTGACGCTCCCTGGAATCCCCGAACCGTTGCGGCCCAGAACTCCAACGCAGATATGACACGGCTGTTTTCATGCCGAAATCCATTGTATCTGAAAGACTGGCGGTAT
>Ga0364880_10568_pt1 | contig 11800 bp, 14 predicted proteins | sample ExccelJu500001D3_5_FD_206927 | JGI IMG/M metagenome (GOLD analysis project Ga0364880, IMG submission 206927) | Enriched cells from Trout Bog Lake Hypolimnion, Wisconsin, USA - BchlTB.July30.5000.01.D3 | ecosystem: Environmental > Aquatic > Freshwater > Lake > Hypolimnion/Profundal zone | place... | reverse complement strand
GTCGGCCCATTATGTTGCTGCAAAACACGGACTGATTGGCCTTACTAAAACTGCTGCACTGGAATGCGCTACAGAGGGTATACGGGTGAATGTGATTTGTCCCGGATTTATAGATACACCCTATATTCAATTTCCTGCCTTCCTGATTGATTACTATTTGAGCATGGCTGGCTTTGGAATGTTTGGTAATATTATTCAGTTGCTCCTGAATAATTCTGTAAATATTTATTTTAAGGTCGCCACTTAAATCTTTTTCAACAATATAGTTTATCAGTTGAAATTTCAAGTCAACTGAAGCATTCAGCTGTGTTAATAGTAACTGAACAGAACGGATCAATCCATCCTCTGCCAGTTTTGGCAGGGATACCACATGAGATAAATTCCTGACTTCCTTTATGGAATCTTTTATTAAACCCAATCCATCCGTTAAATTAATTTCTTTTTTATTTTTTATATAAGAACTGATCAGCATCTTTGCAGCAGATAATGTCTGGCTGATATTATCGTGTAATTCCAATGCAATCACCTTGCGCCCGTTTTCTTCTCCCTGAAATACAGACAATTTAATCTCCCTTTCTTTTTTGGCCAGTATTTTATCCGCTTTATTCAGGTCGTTATTAAGTTTAACCAACTCTTCATTACCCCTTTGCAGCTCTTCACTGGTACTTTGCAATTCTTCATTGGTACTTTGTAACTCCTCATTTAAAGACTGTAATTCCTCATTACTGGTTTCCAGTTCTTCTATAAAATTTTGTAAATGTTTCTTAGTGGCAATCAATTCTATGTCCATTTCATGAATTCTGTTATTTGATGCCATGATTGTATCTGCAGGTGAAATATTTTCCAATTCAGGAAGGTCTAATAATTCAAATAATACCAGAAATAATTTACTTTTATTTGTTTCCTGAACAATGGGTTTTATACTGATTAGAACATAGTGGTCCTTTTCAAATAATCTGAACTTTTTCAGCCTTGTTTTTAATGGTTTATTACTTTTTAGAACATCTGTAAAAGTAATACGCATGTCTAATTGCAACTCAATATTAACCAGTTTAAAAAGATTGGCATTCATAATACCGGCAGGCAATGAAATGAATAATCTCAGATCACCGCTTGATTCCTGTATATCTGCATTTTCATTGATAATTACATAGGGATATTCCAATGTATTCATCAATGTTTCTTTTACCAGTTCCTTTACACTTATTTTCTTATCCAATGAATCCATTAACCCCTTTCTTAAATAGTGGGGTGCTGTAAACAAAGAAAACTTTAGAGACCCCGTATTACTGACAGATTTTCTTTGATAAATTTTATTTTTCGGGTCTATAGTGGTAAATAAATCATTATAAATACCAATTGTTTCTGATTTACCCAGAAACAGATATCCTGAAGCTTCATCCCGGATAAGTGCGTAATGAAATATTGGAATAATATGTTTCTGTAATAATGAACCGAAATAGATCAGCAGGTTGCGGCAGCTAATCAGGTCAATTCTTAAATAAGGAGGATTGGTGGTAATATCGTGCTTTGAAAAAACCACCATACTTCTGATCAGTTTTGTAACCTGGTAATCATTATTCTCTTTTTTAGTAAAATATTCAGTTAATAAAGCAGCAGGTACCATTTCAACACTTTTAGCACTGTACAACCCTTTACGCGCCAGATTTAAAGAATTTTCATCAATATCGGAAGCAAATATCTGAACACTTAATTTTTTCTTGCAGTTATTCAATATTTCAGCAATTAAAATTGCCACACTATAGGCCTCCTCACCGGTAGCACAGCCAACTACCCATATTCTTAAAGGGCTATCCTTTTCTTTTCCAGCAATTATCTTTTTAAGTTGCTGCGTCATAGAATCAAATACTTCTTTATCTCTGAAAAAACTGGTAACCCCAATTAATATAGTATTGTACAGAATATCTAATTCTTCCGGGGTTTTAGTGATATATTCCAGATAACTCTTTAAAGTCTTGAGTTGCACAGCATCTAATCTCTTATCAATTCTTCTGTATATAGTAGAGGGTTTATAGTTTGAAAAGTCGGTGCCAGACTTTTTTGATAACAATTTAAATAACTGATCAATATTGCCTGTCTCCTCTTCAGTATTTTGTGAAATAGAGATATCATTTCTTTTATCCGGAATTAATAGCAAACTGAGTATTTCATTCCCCATTTCTGCAGGTTTAAGTATAGCATTTGCCAATCCTGTGGCAATTGCAGCATTTGGCATTCCATTAAACTTAGCGGTTAAAGGGTCCTGAACCAAAATGGTTCCACCTATTTTTTTTATAGCCTGAAGGCCTTCAGAACCATCTTTACCGGTTCCGGATAAAATAACAGCGAAAACAGTAGCATTTTGTACATTGACCATCGAATTGAAAAAAAGATCAATAGATGGTTTAGGTAAGGTTATTTCTGTTGGAGGGCGAAGCACAATTCTGTCTCCTTCCAATAAAATGTCTTTATCAGCCGGAGTAACATAAATAGTATTAGCTTCTATTAATATTCCGTCCTGTGCTTCAACCACAGGAATATTAGTAGTATTACTGAGTAAATGCACCAATTTACTTTTTGGATAAAGCGCTACATGTTGTGCAATAAAAAAAGATATATTTTTTAATTCACCGGGTAAGTGAGCAAGGAAACCCTGCAAAGCCTCTAAACCACCTGCTGATGCTCCTATTGCAATAATTACTCTTTTCCCTTCTTCCATTGAAATATTTTCAGCAATAAGTTTATCGTGCTTCATCAGTTAAAATTTAAACCAGGTCAATAATTAGATCACAAAAAAGAGAGTTTCTTTAACACGATAACGTAATTTCAAAACAGCAAATCAATTTGTTATATAAAGGAAGCAATCTTGAATTTAATATTTTGTAAGTTAGTTTAAAAACCTGCAGGAATGTTATTTATTTTAACAACATTCTTGCAGACGCATATTTAATGATCCCTTCTCTGAAATGGAATAACCAAAACAGGTATAGTACTATGCCGGATAATATATTCTGCAGTACTGCCCATTACTATATGCGACAATCCGGTTCTGCCATGTGTTCCAATAATAATATAAGCCGCATAAAGTGTACCGGAAAGTTCAATAATATCAGTTTTAGGGTTACCCACTTTTGCAAATATTTCAATATCAAATCCTTCATGGGCTTTCTTTATCTTTTCTAAAGCTGCATGTGCAAAGCCCTGCTGCCCTTCATACATTTTTTGCCAGAGCACTGGATCGGTTTCCATTTCGGGCTGTATATAATCATTATACATACTCACAATGGTAACCAATGCAACTTTGGAGTTCAATTTTTTTGCTAAAGAGAGTCCCTGTTCAATTATTTCTTCTGATGGCTCACTTAAATCTACAGCAATCAATATTATGTTTTTCATGTTATGTATTTTAATTTGGATTTTGTATTTCTAAAAATTCTTAGAAATCTATTTAACCGATTAGAATATAAGCAACAAAAGCAGAATAATGATAATGACAGCGCCAACTGATAAATAAATACCACTGCCGCTATGTCTCCGGTAGTCATCATCTTTTTTAATAGCTTTTACCTCTTTACGTAATGCTCTTTTTTCTGAGAAAGTCATTTTAGATCTGTCCATGGCTTTAATGGCTTCCAATCGCAGGATAGAAGCATTCACTTTTGCAGATTCAACTGAATCCATATTTGCAGTTACCACAATATTGCTTGTTTTCATTGCCTTCAGATTCATGGGATCTACAAGCAACAATAAAATCACACTTGCCAGAATAGCAGTTAATTTTTTCATATTTTTAATTTTATGTTATTGATCAAACAAAGATGAACAGAATTTAACAGTTTATATTACATCAGCACTAATTGTGTTTGCAAGATTCACATATTTCTACAAGTAAAAAAAAACACTCATACTGAATGAGTGTCTAAGAAATGTTAAAATTATTTATACTAAATGTTTCTTTAATTAAAAGTGTAACGGATACTGATCCCACCATCAAAATAAAAATTACTGCCCGAAAAAAAGTCAACAAATGGTTTAAAATCCATACCAACATTTAATGGAACATGATTAAATTTATAGTCAATACCTATTATTCCATCTATACCAGCCACAGTAGAAGATGAATATATTCTTGAATCATTATAATAATAGCTGCCACCATCCTGAAAAAAACCAACATGAGCACCAACACCATAAAAGAAATTGGTATTTCCTGAATGTTGCAGTGGTACATGAAATTCATATAATCCAGTTACAATAAAGCTCCGGTTGCCCATACTTAAGATTCCTTCCAAAGCATCACTGCTATTGATAAAATGTTTAACAGTTAGTCCGTTAATTAATCCTCCGAATCTGATACCCACTCCTGTTTCATAACCCTGTGCCATTCCTTTATTAATAAAAAAAAGCATACTGATTAATAATACAAAGAGGATTTTTATTTTTTTCATAATATAAAGAAGGCTTTTATCAGCAAAAGACTGCTGGCATTCATAATGTAAAATTGCAACAGACTACAGATTATATCATTACAACTACACTAATAATATTTGTAATTATCACACTGTTTCAGTAAGGTTTATTTTAACCTTAGTCTCCTGTATCTTCATCCAGGCTGTTATGATCATCTCCACCTAAACTGTAATAATTGTTTTCCTCATCCTCACTTCCAATCATTTCATCTTTATCATCCAATTCAGCACCGGGAACATCTAAATCTTCGCCTGAAAGATCCTCTTCAAACTTTTTTTCATTATTTCGTCCCGGTCTGTCTTTCTTTTGTTTTATTTCCAGGATATTCTCAGGATTTATATTGGATTCTATGTCCATCTCAAATATATCTTCTGAAGGAGGGTAAAGAATATTTTCAGGTAACCCTTCAGTTAGGTGTTCATCTGGTATAGTAACCTTACTTATAAGATCAGCCGTATTTGAATCAGGCTTTTTAAAGTATTTATTTTTCATAAGCATCGTCTGTTTTATTACAATTTAAAAGTATACTGATGAAGGTTTATTTTAAAAACATTCATATCCGCATAAATGAAACTGCTCATTGAATCTTTATGAATAAGATGTCATAAGTGTAGAAATAATAAAGCGTAAAGTGGTTATATCTTCTTCATGTTTTTTTCTGCAAATGCTGAAATTGATTTTCCCAGGTCATCCATATCTTTATTGAAATTAAGCTTAAACATATCCCATTTATCTTTAGATCCCCCTTTATAATCCTGTATCCTTGATTTAAGTTGAATATTTTTTTTATCCAACTCATCCAGTTGATTGGCATATCTGGTATTAGCTTCCATTTTTTCAGCTAACATTTTCGCTTTTAATTCTGCTATTTTGTTATTGTTTTCTGTAATTTTTAATTCAGATGCCTTTTGATATCTGATAAAATCGTTGGCGGAATCTATTCTTGCCGCATTTAAATCGCTGGTAGCTTCAGTTACAATTGCCTTTGCATCTTCTACGTTTTCAGCTTTTTTTTCTGTAGAATTATTACAACCTGTTAATGCAGCAATTGCAATACAGGCTGATGCTGTTAATTTGAAAAGAATTTTCATTTTTTTGTTTTTTGTTTGTATTAATACTAAGATTATTCAGATTTAATTACCCATTATTATTCCGGCAAATCGCTGTTTAACTTCATCAGTTTGCCAATTTTGAAAACAATTCCCATAGCAATATTGCCGCTTACTGATGCTGGTTTATTGATATCTGCTAAAGGGCTAAAAAACTGCTTTAACATTTTTTGCTTTAACATAATATAATTGATAATATAATTTGTGCCGATTGTCAATCCGGCTCTTACCACTTTATTCTTAATTTCATTGTCATTTACCAGATCGGACAATGTTTTTTTGACAATATTAACCGGGTGTACTGATTCCATAAATTCATTAAACGAAACTTTCAGGCCTGATTCCTTTTTAAGTTTCTCAGCCTTCAAATATTCTATTTGCATCAATAGATCTTCATGATTGGAGATAACTGTATTTGTCATTGAGCAGCTCAGTTAATTTATTATCAATAGTTGATTTACTAAATATTTTTCGGATAATGCTATCCCTGATTGATGTAAATGCTTTTTTTCTGAATAACTGGCACAACAATCCCAGTATAATATAAAAGCCTGCAATAAGTAAAAAACCCGAATAAGTATTACCTATAACATCAGAAATATAAAAAGCAAACCCAAAGCTTAAAAAGAAAATAAATAAGAGAACAATCAGGCTCATAAAAAGCTTAGCGATTAAACTGGCTCCAATATCAGCAGTACGTTCAATTGCTTCCAGCCGGCTTAATTTATAATGGGTATTCAGGTATTGTTTCAAACTATCAGCCAATGCTTCCGTTTTGAGTTCATCTGACATAATATTATTTATTTAACTGCAATTTAAAAAAGGCCTGCCAGGAGTTAGTAAGGCAGGCCAATCTTTTAATTCTGGTGAACTACTGTTTCAGTTTTCAGCTTACAGTTTCCTGTAATTTCTTTAAATTTTTCTTCTGCAAGCACTTCAAGGGCTTCAGCTTTATTTCTCAGCGCACTGGCTTCTTCCATTAACTTACTTTGAATGTCTTCTGCTATATCCTTAGCTCCGTCTACCAGTCTTCTCCTGGTCTTGCTCCCTTTGTGTGGGGCAAATAAAACACCAATTGTTGCACCAGCAATGGCACCTGCTAAAATTGCACCAATTACTTTAAATGAGTCGTTTGAATTTTCCATATATATTTGTTTTTTAATTATAAGACATTATTACCTCTGATCACCCTTAATATAATAGCTATGATAGCTATCACCAGGAGCAGGTGTATCAGATAACCTGCGTTGTATGCAAAAAAACCAGTAGCCCAGATGATTACCAGAATAACAGCAATCAGGTATAAAAGATTATTCATAATTTTTACTTTTTATTGTATTTAAAAATGCATTATCAATCGCTGTCTTCTACCCTTTCTTAATAATTTCAATTACTTCTTCCCTGTTTTTATGCAGTTTGGCTTCCATTCTGCTGAGTAAGACTTCCTCCTTACCGGTATGAAATTCCATATCCTCATCCGTAAGTACAACATATTTGCTTTTTATCTTTTGGGATAGAATACCCCAATTTCCGGTTATTTTGAATGATCCGCTGGTATTGACTGGTACTGTTGTCATAATTGTAGATTTAATATTTACTGCACAAAGGTTAAAATAAGTATTCAGTTTCGCATTACATATTCATCCAATACATTTGTACATTTCACTGATTTCAATTTTGAGGATAAAACTGTTTATAGAATACCACCAATAAAAAAAGCAACAATAGTATTGTTGCTTTTTTAAATTTATCTAATCAATTTACATTCTTGACATATACCAGTTCAACTCTTCTTTTACTTTTTTATATCCCAGCAGAGAGGTAATAATATTTTTTAAACGCATAAATGATGTTTCACTTTTAACCACATAATCTGATGCTTTATGATGCATACAATTGACGGCCACCTCAATTTTATCCTGTGCAGAAAGCATAATTACGGGTATATCCTTATTATACTCTTTTATTTTATCCAGTGTTTCGATGCCATTCATCGCATTTTTATTGGTTCCATCTAACTGGTAATCCAATACAATCATATCAGGATGTTCTTTTAAATGTTCCAGGCAATCTTCACCTGTTAAATAGGTTTGTACAGTAAATAAATCAAAATTTAAAAATTCAATTTCCAATAGCTTTAAGAAAATTGCATCATCATCTACCAGAAAGAGTTTTATTTTGGAATCCCTGTTCATATTAAAGTATTTTTAATTTTTTTAAATTCCAGCTCCAACTCTTTACAGGCATGTTTACAAACATTTTCAATTTGTAAAACCATATTTGGTATTTCATCAGCTTCCTGCTGTGTACTGGCAAAATCTTTTATTTTTTTAGCCATATTTTCAAAATCTGGGCTCATACCCATGATGGCAAAGGAAGGTATAATTTTATGAGAAGCCGCCTGCAATGAAGCCCAATCTTTATCCTGCAGGCTTTTTTTCATAATTTCAACCAGTGAAGGTGTCTGTTCCAGGTAAAGTGTAATCATTTCCATCATGAGTGCAGGATCCGATTTTGTACGATGGTTCAGATACTCCAGGTCAATATATTTTCGTTTAATCCTGATCAATTTTTCAGTGTTTTTACGCTCTTTTTCTATATTTTTCTTTTTAACCAACCCAACTATTTTACTATACAGCAGCTTTTCATTTACAGGCTTGGCAATATAATCATTCATCCCAACTTCCTGGCATCTGGCTACGTCTACTTTAGTCACATCAGCGGTCAATGCGATAATAGGAATGGAAGAATTCATTTTAGTCCGGATAAATTCCGTTGCTTCAAAACCATTCATTTCAGGCATTTGCAAATCCATCAGAATAATATCAAAAGGCTTTTCTTGCAGCTTATCAATGGCAATTTTACCATTTTCAGCAATTTCCCGTTCAAATCCAAAATCATCTAAAAGCGTTTTCATCAGTAACTGGTTCAATGCAATATCTTCTACTACTAATACCTTAATATTTTTAATCTCGCTATCAAGTTCCAGTATTTCATTTTCCGGTTCAACATTCATTTTGGTCTTCATGAAACTTAAAGAAAAACTAAATACCGAACCCTTTCCAAGTTTACTTTTTACATGTATATGCCCACCCTGTGTTTCTACCAGCTGTTTAACAATAGCAAGCCCCAGTCCGGTACCTCCATATAATCTTGATGTGCCACTGGTAGCCTGTTGAAAATTTTCAAATACATTGCGTATTTTATTTTGCGCAATTCCTATTCCGGTATCCTTTACCGCAAACTGTATGGTTACTTTAGCAGCATCTTCAGCTATTATCCTGCAGCTTACTGTTATTTTACCCTTGCTGGTAAATTTCACTGCATTACTTACAAGGTTTAAAATAATCTGATGCAACCGTACTGGGTCTCCCACCAGTACAGGTGGAATATTTTCATCATACTCTTTAATGAGGGTTAAATTCTTTTCCTGAATTTTTGTTTCAAACAAATGCAACATGGCAGAAATGGATAATGACATTTTAAAAGCAGTACTCTCAAAAGTCATTTTACCTGCATCCACTTTTGCAAGATCCAGTATATCATTAATCAGGACTATTAATGCATCTCCGCTTAATTTAATCGCCTGAACATATTCTTTTTGCTTTACAGACAAATCTGTTTTAAGGATAACTTTAGTAAATCCGATAATGGCATTCATTGGAGTCCTTATTTCATGACTCATATTGGATAAAAATTGCTGTTTGGCTTTTACTGCATCTTCAGCAGTTTGGGTAGCTTTTTCAGCATTTAATTTAGCTTCCGCTGCTAAAGCAGAAGCAATTTCAGCAAAAACTTTAGCATCATTCAATTCTTTGGCTATCCGTTTTTGTGCTGTAACATCTCTTGCAACTATAACAACACCCAATACCTTCCCAATCTGGTCTTTGTATACTGATCCGTTGAAAAGCACATCTGTTAATTTACCCTTTTTATGCCGCAATGTTAATGGAGAATCTACTACTGACCCTTTATCAAACACTCTTTCGTAAACTTCCCTTGCTTTTTGTGGTTCTGTAAAATGTTCAAAGAAATCAGTTCCTGTTAATTTTTTTCTTGAAATACCGGTAATATTTGCCAGGGCCAGATTCATATCCGTTATTTTACCATCAGTATTAATGGTTACCAATGGATCAAGGCTGGCTTCAATTAAACTTCTTGCATAATGTGTATTTTGTCTTTCCATACTGTATTAAGAAAATTTAATTACCAATATCTTCAATCGGGCTTCTTCTTTTATCTTTCAGTAATTTAAAGTGAGAAGGTGAAAGGCCGGTTATTTTCTTAAACTGATTTGACAAATGGGCTACACTGCTATAATTGAGTTTATACGATATTTCGGTCAGGTTAAGTTCATCATACATAAGAAGTTCTTTCACTTTCTCAATTTTATGCACAATAATAAACTGCTGAATGGTAATCCCTTTTACTTCTGAAAATATATTGGATAAATAAGTATAATCATGATGCAGCTTCTCACTGATAAAATCTGAATAATTTATTAATGGCAATTCATCCGAATAATGAACCATCTCAATAATTACATTTTTTATTTTTTCAATTAAAACAGCTTTTTTATCATCCATCAATTCAAGGCCGGACAATAGCAAGGCAGCTTTCAATTGTTCTCTTTGCGATGCCGAGATATTTTCCATTATCTCAATTTCATCCAGATCAACTAAAATGAAATGCAGTCCTAATTTTTTAAGTTCTTCCTTTACAAGCATTTTGCATCGGATACTAACCATGTATTTAATAAATAACTTCACAGTAAAATTTACTTATAATTCAATCATCATTCCTTCTTTCAATCATTTTCTAAAACAATTAACTTTGTATTACTTTGCTTACTTCCTGTAATTTAAAATAGCTTTATAAAATCAGCCTACAGAACCATTGAATAAAGGTCAGGTATTTTAGTATAGATGCGTTATAAAATTCAGTTTATAAGTTACACAATTCACATATTTTCTCTTTTACTGAATCTACTTTTATCATTAGTTACCCCAAAATTATGAAACATAAAAGCCGCAGGAATTATCCTGACGGCATTATGCAACATCAATCAATGATTCATTTTGCAGTTTCGTCCTATCTAAGGCCCCCGCACTAAACAGGTTTACTAATGCAAAACATTATATTAACTCATTAATTTGTTGTAGTAGAACTTTATAATTTCAGGCATCTAATCAGCAGTAATTACTGTAATTGGAACAAGACTGTCAATCATCATATCCTATTACCAATTGATTATCAATTGCATTTACACCAGGAGTCTTCCAAACAATTCTTTCAGCTTCATCTTTTTGAAACAAAGAATTTATCCTTCCGGTTAATGTAACTGAATTTCCAACAACAAGTACGTTTATCTGATGATTCCCCATAGACCAATTCCTTTCAATTGCATTTTCTATGTCTTTTTGTTCGATGGGGTCAACATGATCCGGTTTTATAATAATATTATTTTCAACACCTTTTACACCAGTGAGGTTTTCAATAGAAATTTTAGCAGCTTCGCTTTGAAAATTCCAGTTTACTTCACCTTCTAATGTAACCCATCCATTTTCAACTTTAACTTTAATCTGATTTCCCGGCACTTTCCAACTCCATTTAAACGTATCTAAAACATCATTTGCCAGTTCTGTATCATTTTTTTTATACCAGGTTCCAAAATTAATTTCAATGGTTTCAGCTATTGCTTTAACACCGGAAACACTTTTTGCGGCTTTTTCTGCTTCTATTTTTTTGGCATAACTATCTACTACACCTGTAAGGGTTATTACACCATTCTTTGCAGTAACGCCAATTTCTGCAGCGTTTAACAAAGGTTCCCATTTAATGGCATCCTGAACATCTTTCTGCAGTTCTTCATTTGTTTTCATGTAATAGATTTAACTGATGGTGCTAATCTCACATCACAAAGATGCCACCCATTAATTGATCGAAACTTACACATTTAATAATAAAACTTATACATTTCACTTATTGCTGAAACAATTTATGAACAGAAACAAAGAGGCTGCAAACAAATGTGATTTATATAAAAATGAAATACAATTACACAATAGTTGTCCATCAGAAAAACCCATCTTTATCCTGAATGAAAAAATTATACAGAAAAATAGAAAAAGCATTTGAAAAACTAACAACCATGGCTATTTTTCTATTGGGGAATTCCATCACTTTTATTCTTGCCGTTTTGTATTGTGTTATATTGGCTC
>Ga0364880_10553_pt1 | contig 11900 bp, 12 predicted proteins | sample ExccelJu500001D3_5_FD_206927 | JGI IMG/M metagenome (GOLD analysis project Ga0364880, IMG submission 206927) | Enriched cells from Trout Bog Lake Hypolimnion, Wisconsin, USA - BchlTB.July30.5000.01.D3 | ecosystem: Environmental > Aquatic > Freshwater > Lake > Hypolimnion/Profundal zone | place... | reverse complement strand
CTAATGGCCACAATTGTCGTGGAAGTTATGCTGAAGCCCGAGATCCTAGATCCGCAGGGACAGGCCGTTGCCGCCGCCCTACCTCGCTTGGGATTCACCTTTGCTAAGGCGGTTCGTCAAGGTAAGCGCTTTGAAATTGAGGTAGAAGGCACTCCTACAGAAGCCCAATTGGCCGATATCGAGAAGGCAGCTGAAACCCTTCTCTCTAACCCAGTTATCGAGACCTACCTAGTAAAGGTCGAGGCCTAATGCGCATTGGAGTTGTAACTTTTCCAGGCTCACTGGATGACACATCTGCGCTTCGGGCGATTCGATTGGCCGGCGGAACTCCGGTTCCGCTCTTTCATGCCAGCGATGATTTAAAAGAGGTAGAGGCTGTTGTCCTACCTGGCGGATTTTCATATGGTGATTACCTGCGTTGCGGTGCAATTTCGCGTTTTGCTCCGATCATGTCATCGATCATCATCGCAGCAGAACATGGATTTCCCGTACTTGGAATCTGCAATGGATTTCAGATTCTCTGCGAATCGCATCTTTTGCCTGGAGCACTTACTCGCAATCAAGGTCTGCATTTTGTCTGCACCGATCAACCACTGACCGTTGAAAATAATTCGACACCGTGGACATCAGGTTATGCCAAGGGAGATCGATTGGTTATTCCAATCAAAAATGGTGAAGGTTCATTCCAGGCTAGTACACAGACTCTTGCAGAGCTGGAGTCAGAGGGTCGCGTTGTGCTTCGCTACGCAGATAAGAACCCCAACGGTTCCAAGAACGATATCGCCGGTATCACAAACGCGCGTGGAAATGTTGTCGGCGTGATGCCACATCCAGAGCAAGCAATTGAATCATTAACTGGGCCAAGTGAAGATGGATTGAAATTCTTTACCTCGATACTGCAGAGCATGGTGGGTCGATAATGGCGCTCGATACTGTTGCAAATGCTGCGGCACATCCCGAAGTCGTTCAGCCTTGGCGCGAGCTCGGACTCAAAGAAGATGAGTACGCTCGCATCAAAGAGATTTTAGGTCGACGTCCGACTGCATCTGAACTCGCCATGTATTCGGTGATGTGGTCTGAACACTGTTCCTACAAATCATCTAAGGTACATTTAAAACAATTTGGCGAGAAGGCTCCGCACTCCGATGCGCTGCTTGTGGGTATAGGTGAGAACGCAGGTGTTGTTGATATCGGTCAGGGTTACGCAGTCACCTTCAAAATCGAGTCTCACAACCACCCATCTTTTGTTGAGCCATATCAAGGCGCAGCAACTGGCGTCGGTGGAATCGTTCGCGATATTTTGACGATGGGCGCACGTCCCATCGCTGTTATGGATCCACTCCGTTTTGGTCCTGCAGATGCCCCCGATACGCATCGCGTACTGCCAGGAATTGTCGCTGGTGTAGGTGGTTACGGAAATTGCTTGGGCCTTCCAAATATCGGCGGAGAAGTGGTATTTGACGCTACTTATGCGGGCAATCCTTTAGTAAATGCCTTGTGCGTTGGCGTGATGCGCCATGAAGATATCAAGTTAGCAACCGCTCATGGAACCGGCAATCTAGTGGTGCTCTTTGGTGCCAAGACTGGTGGAGATGGAATCGGTGGAGTTTCAGTACTTGCCTCCGAGACCTTTGCTACCGGCAAAGCTGCCAAGCGCCCATCAGTTCAAGTTGGCGATCCCTTTGCCGAAAAAGTTCTCATCGAATGTTCTCTGGAGATTTTTGCAGAGGACTTGGTAGTAGGTATTCAAGATCTTGGTGGCGCAGGACTTTCATGCGCAACCAGTGAATTGGCATCTGCTGGCTCTGGCGGAATGTCGATTCAACTCGAGAGAGTTCCGTTGCGTGACCCCTCATTGTCACCCGAAGAAATTCTCATGTCTGAGTCACAAGAGCGCATGTGCGCGATTATCGAACCCGCGAAGTTAGCTCGCTTCATGCAGATTTGTAAGAAGTGGGATGTAACTGCAACAGTGATCGGCGAAGTTACCGAAGGTACGCGTCTTGAAATTACCTTCAATGGTGAACTTATCGTTGATGTTCCACCACGCACTGTCGCGCACGATGGTCCGGTTTATAACCGCCCAATCGCAAAGCCTGCCTATTTAGAGACCCTTACTCCAACTTCTCTTCCCGCTGTTGATTCAGCAGATGCGATTAAGTCAGAACTCTTGAAATTGATCTCATCGCCAAATATCGCCGATAAATCTTGGGTCACCGATCAATACGATCGCTACGTTCAAGGTAATTCGGTGCTCTCTCAACCAGAAGATTCTGGAATGGTCCGCATTGATGAGAAGACAAATTTGGGAGTTGCAATCTCAACCGATGCAAACGCTCGTTGGTCTTACCTCGATCCATACAACGGCGCAAAGTTGGCGCTCCTTGAATCTTGTCGCAACATTGCTACAACTGGAGCCAAACCTCTTGCTGTAACCAACTGTCTTAACTTTGGATCCCCCGAGGATCCAGGAGTGATGTGGCAATTTGCCGAGACCGTTCGTGGCCTGGCAGATATCTGTTTAGAGATGGGCTTGCCAGTAACCGGTGGCAACGTCTCCTTCTATAACCAGACTGGAAGCGTCGCAATTTTGCCGACTCCAGTAATCGGCGTGCTCGGAGTTATCCAAGATGTCACAACACGTACCAAGATGGGTATCCCCGCTGCAGGGTTGCAGATCTTCCAATTGGGAAATACCGCAGATAATTTCAGCGGATCTGAGTGGGCTCACCTTCATGGACAGATGGGCGATCACGCCCCAACCCCTGATATTGCAGCCGAGGTTCGCCTGATCAATCTCTTGCTCGAGGCGCAACCACTCTTTGAATCTGCTCACGACCTGAGCGATGGTGGTTTAGCTGCCGCGATAACCGAAGCCACCCTGCGAAATGGCATTGGAGCCACAATCTCGCTTCCTGGCGAGTACATCCCAGGTGGTGTGGCCGCCGCCCTCTTCGCTGAAACTCCTGGACGAGTCCTCATCACGGTTGACCCCAAGAACCAAGAAGCCCTTGCCACCCTCGCCACCAAGTATGAAGTTCCGATGCATGAGCTCGGAATAACTGGCGGAGATAACCTGGTGATCAATGAGGCGGTTATTTCGCTCACAGAACTTCGAGCCGCCCATACCGAAACCCTGCCTCGGCTCTTCGGGTAAGAGGTAGCCATGGCCCGTGACCCTCTAGTTCTGGCGCAGGTCAAGGCGCTCTTGGATCAGATCAGCCAGATCGCACCAGGTCATGCGGTAGAACTTCGAATCCCTCCCTATGCTGCAATTCAATGCTGCGAAGGACCAAAGCACACTCGCGGTACTCCGCCTAACGTTGTTGAGATGGGTGCCGAGGAATTGATTGGTCTCTTAGATGGATCTCTCGATTGGGCGGATGGGATTCGAGATGGTCGCATTACTGCGAGTGGGGAACGCTCCGATCTCTCCAAGTTGTTTCAGCAGGCCGCCGCGACAATTAGGATTGCAGAGTGACAAAGCGCCCAGATGGAAAACTCACCTTCGAGACTTTCCCTGGTGAAAAAGGCCCGCAAGATGAGTGTGGCGTATTTGGTGTCTGGGCTCCTGACGAAGAGGTCGCAAAACTAACTTTTTATGGACTCTACGCGTTGCAGCATCGCGGTCAAGAGTCGGCGGGTATTGCAACATCTGATGGCAAGCGAATTGTTGTCTACAAAGATATGGGTCTGGTCTCGCAGGTTTTTACTGAAAACGATTTGGCAACGCTCACTGGAAATTTAGCGATCGGACATTGTCGTTATTCGACAACGGGTTCATCTACTTGGGCTAACGCGCAACCAACACTTCGCTCAACAGATCACGGAACACTTGCGCTCGCTCACAATGGAAATTTAACTAACACGGGAGATCTGGCAGAGACACTTGCAAAGATCGCACCGAAGAACGACAACAGCATGAACGCTACGACTGATACCGAAATTATGACTGCGCTCATCGCGGCTCAAAAGGGAAAGAACTTTGAAAGTTCTGCTCTAGAAGTTTTGCCATTGCTCAAGGGAGCTTTCTCGCTGGTGTTTATGGATGAGCACACCTTGTACGCAGCGCGCGATCGCAACGGTGTCAGACCACTCGTCATTGGCAAACTCGATCATGGTTGGGTTGTTGCATCTGAATCGGCGGCGCTGGATATTGTGGGTGCTGCATTTGTTCGCGAGGTCGAGTGCGGAGAATTCATTGCGATCGATGAGAACGGACTGCGCTCTACACACTGGGCTACTCCAGAGCCTAAGGGCTGCATCTTTGAATATGTCTATTTAGCGCGTCCTGATACTTCGATCGCGGGTCGCAACGTTCACACCACTCGCGTTGCTCTAGGTGCACAACTCGCTAAAGAACATCCGGTCGCTGCCGATCTGGTTATCCCGGTTCCAGAGTCCGGTACTCCAGCCGCCGTTGGCTATGCCCGCGAATCAGGTATTCCATATGGCGCTGGGCTGGTAAAGAACTCGTACGTCGGTCGTACCTTTATTCAACCGAGCCAGACAATTCGCCAACTGGGCATCCGTTTGAAGCTCAATCCTCTGCGTGATGTGATTGAGGGTAAGCGCATAGTTGTCGTTGATGACTCCATTGTTCGTGGTAATACCCAACGCGCTTTGATCCGCATGTTGCGCGAAGCTGGAGCTCTCGAGATCCATGTACGAATCTCATCTCCCCCAGTTAAATGGCCTTGCTATTACGGTATCGATTTTGCTTCACGTGCGGAACTCATTGCCGCGGGCCTTGAAGTAGAAGAGATTCGCCGTTCCATTGGTGCGGATTCTTTGGGTTATGTATCGATGGAGGGTTTGGTCGAAGCAACAACAATTGCTGAATCAAAACTTTGTACCGCGTGTTTCACTGGTGAATATCCAATTGATATTCCAACGGATCTTTCGGCCGGCAAAAATCTTCTTGAGATTGTGAATCGATACGAATGAGTTCGTATGAAGAGGCGGGCGTAGATATTGAAGCGGGAGATGCAGCAGTTCAATTAATGAAGGCGCATCTTGCTAAAGCAAGACGTAAGGAAGTTATTGGTGATATCGGTGGCTTTGCAGGCCTCTTTGATATCTCCGCTCTAAAAAAATTTAATCGCCCGCTGCTTGCAACTTCCACCGATGGAGTTGGTACAAAGACCGAGATCGCTCGCCTGCTTGGCAAGTACGACACTATCGGCGAAGATCTTGTAGCAATGGTGGTAGATGATTTAGTTGTATGTGGAGCTGAACCACTCTTTATGACTGATTACATCGCCGTCGGAAAAGTTTTCCCAGAGCGCATTGCAGAGATTGTTAAAGGCATAGCCATCGGTTGCCAAAAAGCAGGTACCGCACTTGTCGGTGGAGAGACCGCGGAACATCCTGGACTTTTAGGCGAAGATGAATTTGATATTGCAGGAGCTGCAACAGGCGCCGTCGATCACGAAAACTTGTTAGGCGAACATCTCATTAAAGAGGGCGATGCAATTATTGCGATGCCAGCTTCAGGTTTACATGCCAATGGTTACTCCTTGGTGCGCCATATCATTAAGAATCAGAACCTCAATCTTGCTCAGCACCATGAAGAATTTGGTAAGACTCTTGGAGAGGTGCTCCTAACTCCGACCGAGATATACGCCTTGGACTGCCTGGCGCTGCACCGCGGTTTAAAAGAGCAGCTTCATGGATATGCCCACATCACCGGGGGCGGCTTGGCCTCCAATACCGCCCGAGTTATCCCTGACCATCTCAGCGCTACCTTTGATCGAAGCACCTGGGCTCTTCCCGCCGAGATGGCCTATTTGGCCCACATCGGGGGCGTCGCCCAACCTGATCTAGAGAAGACCTGGAACTGCGGGATTGGGATGGTCGCCATCGTGGACTCGCTCGCCGCCGATCTGGCCCTGCGGAGCCTGGCAGCCCGCGGCATGAAGGCCTGGCTCTGTGGGAAAATTGAGCGTAGAACCGCCGAAGGTGGCGCCGCATTGGTGGGTAACTACCAAGCGCGATAACCTTCGCACCTGACGAAATTACACACATAAGAACAGATAAATAGAAGAAGGAGGTCTCGCTATGGGGCGTGGCCGACAAAAAGCTAAAGCAACCCGAGTTGCACGCGATCTTAAGTATTCCGGTCCAGATATGGATCTAGAGCGTCTAGCAAAGGAACTTCACGGTGAGGTGCCAGTAAGCACAACGGTTACCGATGACAGTGATGAAGATCCATATGCTGATGACAATTACGCCAAGCGCGCGTAATTAATTTATTCGCGCAATAATTCATTACATGCGTCCGACACCTTATGTTGCATCCCTGCGGGTGTATGAACCATTAAGCGCCTTTGAGCCAGCGGATCAATTGCGTTGGGAGGCAATCCCGATCACATCATCGACGGGTTACGACGAACAAATCCGCGCATTGCGCAGATTGATCTCTGCTGAACCTCCGGCCTTATCTGCTGATGGTGCACATATTCTGGAGTTCGAGGGAAAGCGTTACGTCGCTCCATGGAGCACCGCGGCCAGGTCGTGGGCGGCACTCGCAACATTTAAAGAATCAATGCCAGTCAATGTTGCTCGTTACTTTGTTCCATCAAATGTTGAAGAAGCGATCTTGGTTAATTCAGAGAGCGTTGAAGATAAAGTCCCACACATATTGACCGAGACCTGGGTGATTCCACCTCGGTGGTTCTCGCTCTTTGAACCAGAAGAGAGATTACGCGGCCACAATGATGATGGGGCATTCACTGTCTTGCGCACCTCTATCTCTAATGCCAAGAAGCGTTGCATGTTCACTCATCAGAGCGTTGTGGGTGCATTTGGAAATGGACCCATCGAACAAGAGATTGCAGATCTTTTGGAGTGGCTCAATATGTTTCATCCCGAGTCACTTGTGGAGCTCGATTACGGTGGGCTAGCAAATTACTTGGAGCAGACTCTTAAAGAGGATGGCTTTGAAGGACTCGAAGCAGATTCTTCCGTGGAAGATATCCAGCTCTCACTCGGCGGACTTTCGACAGGCGATGGTGCAAAGGCTGGCCTCGGATATGAGCGTTTGATCTCCAGGTGGCGTAAGGTCGCTGCGCTCGAGCAAGCCACATAAACCCAGAAAAATTTTTCCGCAACCCCTTGTCATAACGGTCTGATAACAGGAATACTGCACCCATATCGGTGCGAAATGGACATTTCGCCAAATCACCAACGGGGGCGACGATGAGCGAACAAGAGACACTGCTAACGCCATCGGAAGTCGCCGCATTATTTAGAGTTGATCCCAAGACCGTTACACGTTGGGCCAAGGCAGGGAAATTAACCAGTATTAGAACCTTAGGCGGACATCGTCGCTACAAAGAGTCTGAGGTAACTGCCCTTTTGAAATCTATTCCGGGCGGAATTTCTAGTAATTAATTAAGCGTGGCTCGGGACAGGATCGAACTGTCGACCTCACGATTTTCAGTCGCGCGCTCGTACCAACTGAGCTACCGAGCCAATATTTCTCACGCTTCTCATGCGTGCGATAAAGGTATTTAGCGACCCAGACGGGACTTGAACCCGCGACCTCCGCCGTGACAGGGCGGCGCGCTAACCAACTGCGCTACTGGGCCAAACTCATTTTCATAAGTTAGCTTTACTACTTCGCTTACTGCGCTCCCCAACCGTTCCCAGTTGGCGAGAGTGCCCCCAACGGGGTTCGAACCCGTGTTACCGCCGTGAAAGGGCGATGTCCTAGGCCTCTAGACGATGGGGACTAGAAGCGAAGGCTAAGGGTATCGGAGAGTTGAGCCCAATCAAAACCAGTAAAAAGCCTCGGAAATCGATGAATTCCGAGGCTTAATGAGGTGAGCGAGATTTACTTAATGGCCCATTCGGTAGTGACCGAGACCGTTACAGACTGCTGTCCGAGGTCGATCTGGGCCGGAGTCGTAGCTGCGGCATCAGTCTTAGCCATGGCCATAACGAGAGGAACTGGGTTGGAGTTCTGAACGCTCTCATCGATCGTCAAAATCTTTCCTAACTTGGCGCCTGCCAGCGATGCATAACTTGCCGCCTTGGCCTTAGCGGTGGCAATTGCTTGGACGCGAGCGGTTGCTTCTGCAGCGCTCTCATCAAAAACGTAGGAAGAGGTGTCATTCACCTGGAGGGCATTACCTACCGCATTTTGCGCAGCCGAAACGATTGCTCCGGCGTTTGCAGCGTTGCGGATTATTACTGTGAAGGATTGAGTCGCTTGGTAACCAGAGATCTTTGAGGTTCCGTTAGGCGAGTACACATAGTTAGGGGATACATTCAATGATTGAGTTTGAATGTATTTAGCGAGTACACCAGATGAGATGAGGGTCTGACGGAAGGTCTGCGCTGATTTGCTGGCGCTAGAGAGAGCGGCAGCACTGCTGTTCTCCTTGCTTGTGATGCTGGCATCTAATCGAACTGTGTCAGGAACTACTGTTGTTGTTCCGGTACCAACTACTGTGACATAACGCTGGGTTGTAGAGGGATTTTGGTGAATTGCAATAGCTAATACCGAGAAGGTAAGAATTGCAAAGAAGATTCCGCGAAATATTTTCATGATCAATCTTCCCATGCCTATCTGAGTTTTGTATCCATAAATAGTGAGAGAATGCTGTCATGAGTTTCTTATCGTTATGCAGTACAGAGTCGATAAGGGATGCAGCTTTAGCCTTAAAAAATAGATATTTAGTTGCCTTCCCTACCGAGACCGTTTATGGGCTGGGTGCGGATGCAACTAATAGTGAGGCGATTGCGCGGATTTACGAAGTAAAGGGGAGACCCTCAGACCATCCGTTGATTGTGCATATTGCTTCCATGAATGGACTGGGCGAGTGGAGTCGGGAAATACCCGAATACGCAATCTCTTTAGCTAGAGATTTCTGGCCAGGACCATTGACTCTAGTTCTCAAGAGATCCGAACTCGCCCAAGATTTCATCACTGGTGGTCAGGACACCGTGGGTTTACGAGTTCCCGCACATCCTGTCGCTCTCTCACTCATTAATGAATTCATAGCAATCGGAGGCAAGGGAATTGCGGCACCTAGTGCTAACCGATTCGGGGCTGTCTCACCAACCACCGCCACAGCAGTTGAGGAAGAACTTGCGACATATCTTCAATCTGGAGATCTGATTTTGGATGGCGGACAATCGCTTATTGGTTTGGAATCAACGATTGTTGATTGCACGGGGCCTGCACCGATGATTCTTAGGCTAGGTGCAATCACGCCTCTGATGATTGAAGAGTCCACGGGGCTAGTAGCGCTCGAGTCCAATCCATCTGCAATCCGAGTCTCTGGTTCACTCAATTCGCACTATTCACCCAAAGCAAAGGTGCTCCTTGATGTAGTTGCCAAAGCCGGCGATGGATTAATCGCACCTGATCAGATCCCAACACCAAATGGGGTCATTCGGCTTTCGGCACCCAGTTCTATCGAGCAGTATGCGCGCGAGTTGTACCTGGCATTGCGTAAAGCGGATCAACTAGGACTAGGGGTTGTGGTTGTTTTGCAACCAGGTGGAGATGGGTTAGCCGCGGCAATTCGTGACCGATTGCAACGTTCTGCATACGTCGAGTAACTAAACGGTTAAGGGTCTCGTCTAATCTGCTTCTCTCCCTAATAAATGATTGAACCTATCCCCCTATCTATTAACTCATTCCATAAGTACTCTCACGCTATTGATATCTCGCTGAGATCCACGGGGAGTTAAATGGATAACGAGGCAGTAATTCACGCCAATGCGGTGGCACGTCAACCAGAGTTAGTTGAATTACGGCATCGACTACATCAACGTCCCGAGATAGGGCTGCATTTACCGGAGACCCAAGTAATGGTTCTTGAGGCGTTGGATGGACTCGACCTAGAGATCACGTTAGGTAAGACATCCTCATCTGTGACTGCGGTTCTGCGCGGAGAAAAGCGTGGAAAGGCTGTGCTCCTTCGCGGCGATATGGATGCGCTACCTGTTAAAGAGGAGACAGGTCTGGATTACGCGAGCACGATCGATGGTGCGATGCATGCCTGCGGACATGATTTACATACGACAATGCTCGTCGGTGCTGCAAAATTACTTTCGGCACACCGAGATAAATTGCAAGGCGATGTTGTTTTTATGTTTCAGCCAGGCGAAGAGGGTGACGATGGCGCAGCTCATATGATTGCAGAGGGTGTTTTGGATGCTGCAGGAGTTAGAGTTTCGGCGGCATACGGAATACATGTAACTACTGGAAGCGTGCCGCGCAATGTTTTTGCATCAAGGCCGGGAACGCTCATGGCTTCAGCCGATGCACTCTACGTGACGGTGCGCGGTGCAGGTGGTCACGGTTCGGGACCACATGCTGCAAAGGACCCAATCGCCGTGGCTGCTCAGATGGTGGGGGATTTGCAGATACTTGTAACCCGAAAGTTCGATATTTTCGATCCTGTTGTAGTAACCGTTGGATACTTTCACGCAGGTACAGCAGAAAACATTATTCCGAGCGAGGCAAAATTCGGAGTAACTATCCGGGCATTCTCAATTGAAGCTCGAGAGAAAATTCTTCGGGAAGCAAAGTTGCTCTGTGAAAAAATTGGCGAGGGGTTTGGCCTCGAAGTAGATGCAGTTATCACGGGGCAGTACCCCGTGACGATTAACAACCCCGAGCACGCGCAGTTTGTGAGAGAGACTGTCGTAGATTTATTTGGCTCAGATTGTTATGTACCGATGGAGCACCCAACACCTGGAGCGGAGGACTTCTCTAGAGTTCTGCTTGAAGTTCCAGGAACTTACATGTTCTTGGGGGCTTGCACGAATGATGAGTTCCTCACGGCTCCTACTAACCACAGCGCACTAGCCACCTTTGATGATCGCGTGTTGTGCGTGGGTGTAGAAATGCATGCCGAACTCGCAATAAGAGCGCTAAAGGAGTTACCTACAAGCGTTTGAATTGGGGTTTAGTTTCGACCGGATTCCAAGATTTCGCTCTTTGCCTCTTCCAGCGTGGCTTTTGGGCGTGAAAATGCTCGCTACAATTCACTACCGTTCCAATCCGGTTCGACCTTTGTCTTGAGTTTTGTCACGACTTTTGTCAGACCTTTTTTGATTGGTCCCGGGCCCCTAGCTCAGTCGGTAGAGCAACGGACTTTTAATCCGTGGGTCGTCGGTTCGAGCCCGACGGGGCCCACTCATTTAGCGCATGAAATGCGCAGTTGAGTGTGCTTTGACAGCGAAACATCAATTCTGGATGCAGTTCCTGGATGCGATTAATCCTTCTAGATAAGACCCCTTTTTGACCCTTTTCACTTGTCACCAGCGTGGGCTAAACTTCCATATACAAAGCAGGACAAGCGTGGACAAGTGAACAACGTACTTTTAATCCGTGGGTCGACGGTTCGAGCCCGTCTGGGCCCACTTCCAAGTTAAGCGCCTTTGCCTGAAATAAGCGTGAATCCCGTATGTACTTGTATTCAGTGCATAGTCTTTCACCTCCCACCGACATTTTCTAGTGGGGATTAGTTGCATGTGTGGTCAATCGTTTCATACCAAATTAATACTAAAAATGGAGCAAAACCTGCAGGCAAGATTCTTGAAATTGGGGGGGGGGCTGTTAGTATTCGCCACAGAAAAATGTCCTGCATTTCTCAAGGTCGACCTTTCCTTAGGTGACCGTAGGAAGAAGTAGTGACTTGACGATATTGCCGAGCCGACTGTGTTCTTTGAGGAGAACTCCATGAAAACTACAGTTACTACTTCAATGTTCTTTTCAATTCTTACCCAAAAGAAAACATCCCTTGCACTTCTTGTCTTTGCCCTATTAATCGGCGGAGTCAGTGTGCAGGCGGCAGGAGTTCTCAATACCTCATCAGGTGGCTATCTCGTCTGCGTTAATTCAAAAACAAAGGTTGTCACTTACCCTGGAACATCAA
>Ga0364880_10562_pt1 | contig 11905 bp, 13 predicted proteins | sample ExccelJu500001D3_5_FD_206927 | JGI IMG/M metagenome (GOLD analysis project Ga0364880, IMG submission 206927) | Enriched cells from Trout Bog Lake Hypolimnion, Wisconsin, USA - BchlTB.July30.5000.01.D3 | ecosystem: Environmental > Aquatic > Freshwater > Lake > Hypolimnion/Profundal zone | place... | reverse complement strand
TCATCGCGGCAGTGCAACCGGATGCTGGAGCAGGGAAGTCACCCGAAACGCTAAGCAAGAATAGTTTGGAAAGCAGAACTCTCCGATTGCGAAAAAAGATGGTAGGAGTAGGGGGCGATACTGCAGAAATTAAATCCATTCGCTTGCTGGGTAATCAACTCTGTGTGTCTTTGCACTTAAGCTTGCCTGATTAGCGATTACCCATTCTCCGGCCGTATTTTTATCATCAGCCGGTATGCCGGACCGCTATCGGCGCTCTCTTTTCATGGCTTGCTGAGCTTCCCGCTTGCCCTCGCGTTCTTTTTCGGTGGCGCGCTTGTCATGTTCCTTTTTACCCTTCGCCAGCCCGATATTCAGTTTGACGCGGCCACCCTTGTAATGCATGTCCAGTGGCATTAAAGTGTAGCCAGCGCGTTGTACCTTACCAATTAATTTGTTGATTTCTGCCGCATGCAACAACAATTTGCGAGTCCGCAACGGTTCCGGGAGGATGTGGGTAGAAGCGGTGGTCAGCGGGCTGATGTGTGAGCCGAACAGATACAACTCACCATTATTTATGGTGACGTAGGCTTCCTTGAGGTTAGCTCGCCCGGCCCGGATCGCCTTGACTTCCCAGCCTTGCAACACAATTCCCGCCTCATAACGATCTTCGACGAAGAAATCGTGAAATGCTTTTTTATTTTGGATGATGCTCATATATCGTATATTCTACCAGCTTTGGTTTAAGAATCAGATTGTGCAATGGCTCTAGTTGAAAAATCAATGTTGGTTCCCTATAGTGCAGAGCAAATGTTTGTGCTGGTGGATGGTGTGGCAGATTATCCGAAATTTCTGCCCTGGTGTGGCGGGTCGAGCGTTACTTCGGTGGATGGTAATACGGTGCACGCTACCGTGCATATTGATTATCATCATATCAAGCAAAGCTTTACCACGGAAAATGTGAGGTTGGCACCCCACCGTATCGATATCAGGCTAAAGGACGGGCCGTTCCAGAAACTGGAAGGAAACTGGCAATTCAAGCCACTTTCCGATTCTGCCTGTAAAATAGAGTTTCGATTGAACTACGAATTTTCCCACAAGTTGCTGGAAAAAGTGTTCGGGCCCGTGTTTCATTATATTGCCAATAGTTTTGTGGATGCATTTATTCAGCGTGCAGAAAAGGTTTATAAGTGACCGAAAAATGGTTGAGCAATTGAATATTGAGGTTGTGTATGCCCTACCGAACGAGCAGAAGTTATTCAAGGTAGTGGTTCCGCAGGGTTCGACGGTAATTGATGCCATCAATCTTTCAGGTGTATTGAACCAACACCCAGAGATTGATCTGGATATAAACAAGCTTGGTATTTATGGCAAACTGGGCAAAGCCGATACCTTGTTGCGCGACAGGGACCGTGTCGAGATTTACCGTCCGCTGGTCGCAGATCCCAAAGAAATTCGTCGCCGGCGTGCGGCTGAGGGGAAAATCATGAAGAAGGGTGGCTAAGCTTAATGCTGGATTATGATTTACATTGTCACTCCACGGTATCAGACGGATTGTTGCCGCCCTCGGAGTTGGTTGCGCGCGCTGTAGAACGGGGAGTGAAAGTTCTGGCCTTGACCGACCATGACGATGTCGCCGGACTAAGCGAAGCTGCTGAAGCGGCAGCGGGTTACGGGATGCGATTTGTCAACGGAGTGGAAATTTCGGTAAGTTGGCGCGGCCGCTCGTTGCACTTCATCGGATTGAATATCAACCCGTTGTATCCGGCGCTGGTTGAAGGATTGCAGGGGATTCGAAACGGACGAGGGATGCGCGCGCAACTGATGGCGGACTCTCTGGCCAGATGTGGTATTGGCGGTGCGCTGGAAGGCGCTTACCGCTACGCGAATAATCCGTCGCTCATTGGGCGCACCCATTTTGCGCGTTTTCTGGTTGAAAATGGGCACTGTAAGGATGTGGCCAGCGTGTTCAAGAATTATCTGGTTAAAGGAAAACCGGGTTTTGTTCCGCACGAATGGGCTAGTTTGTCTGATGCGGTTGGATGGATCACGGGGAGCGGTGGCGTGGCTGTGCTGGCGCATCCCGGACGATACAAGGTGTCAGGCAAGAAGATGGGCAGTACCCTATTGCGCGATTTGTTGCGTGAATTTGTTGAACTGGGCGGGCGCGGAATAGAAGTGGTAAGCGGTAGTCACACGCCGGAACAATATGCCGAATTTGCACGTTACGCTGAGGAATTTGATTTGCTTGCTTCCTGTGGTTCTGATTTTCACGGACCGGGAGAGAGCTACCGTGATTTAGGGCGATTGCCCGATTTTCCGTTAAATTGCCGGCCGGTTTGGCAGGCTTGGGAAAATATGGTTTAGTGATCCTTTGTGTTTATCAGGACGAGTTGTTTTGGAACAGGATTTATTTATGGCACAATTTTTTACCGTTCACCCGACTAACCCGCAATCTCGCCTGATTAAACAGGCTGCAGCGATGATTCGTGATGGCGCAGTGATCGCCTATCCGACCGATTCCTGCTACGCGCTGGGGTGTCATCTGGGGGACAAGGATGCAGTGGCACGCATTCGCCGTATTCGGGGACTGGACGATAATCATTTCATGACGTTGATGTGTCGCGACTTGTCCGAATTGGCGCACTACGCACGCGTGGACAACGTGCAATTCCGGTTGCTGAAAAACAATACGCCGGGCAGTTATACTTTTATTCTGGATGCGACCAAGGAAGTGCCAAGGCGGCTTCAGCATCCCAAACGCAACACCGTGGGAATTCGCATTCCCGATCATCCGGTCGCGCTGGCTTTGCTGGAAGAATTGGGTGAACCCCTGTTAAGTTCCACGCTGATTTTGCCGGGAGAAGAACTGGCGCTGAACGACGCGGAAGAAATTCGCAGCCACCTTGATCAAGTTCTGGATTTGATTCTTGACGGAGGGGCTGCCGGCCTGGAAGCAACCACGGTGATTGATTTGACCGGCGAAACACCGGTACTGATGCGACGCGGCAAGGGCGATATTGCCCCCTTTGAAATTGAGAGTTAAATGCACACTGAACAGTTAATCCAGACCATCGCGATCGCGGCGATTCCGATTCTATTTGCGATCACCTTGCACGAGGCCGCACATGGATACGTTGCGCGTTACTTTGGCGATATGACGGCAGCTCGGGAGGGACGTATCAGCCTCAATCCCATCCATCATATCGACATGGTCGGCACGATACTGCTGCCGCTTTTGACTTTGTGGCTTGGGGGGGTGTTGTTTGGTTGGGCCAAGCCGGTACCGGTTAATTTTGGCGCCTTGCGCAATCCCAAGAAAGATATGCTGTGGGTGGCAATAGCCGGGCCTGCATCGAATTTGTTTATGGCGCTTGGCTGGGGGTTATTAGCCAAGCTGGCCTTATCTGACCAGGAAAGTTATTTTGCCGAACCGATGATGGAAATGGCACAGATCGGGATTAAAATTAACCTCGTGCTGATTGCATTGAACATGTTGCCGCTGCCGCCGCTGGATGGCGGACGCGTTGCAGTCAGTCTGTTACCGCACAAACAGGCGGTCATGCTGGCAAGGCTGGAACCGTATGGCATGTTTATCCTGATATTCATGGTGATGACCCCGTTGCTGGGCTGGGTGCTGATGCCGATCGTGTCGGGACTGACGGAATTAATCAATTTTATTTTTGGACTATAAAGTAGAGCTATGTTTGCTGATCGCGTGTTATCCGGGATGCGTCCCACCGGAAGTTTGCATTTGGGGCATTACCACGGTGTATTGAAAAACTGGGTGGAGATGCAGCAGGAGTTTGAATGCCTGTTCTTTGTCGCCGACTGGCATGCACTGACCACTCATTACGATACCCCTGAAGTCATCGAGCAAAGTGTCTGGGATATGGTGATTGACTGGCTGGCTGCGGGGGTTGATCCGGCAAGAGCGACGCTGTTCATTCAGTCGCGGGTGCCGGAACATGCCGAATTAAATTTGCTGCTGTCCATGATCACCCCTTTGGGTTGGCTGGAGCGGGTGCCCACTTACAAAGATCAGCAGGAAAAACTGACTTCCAAGGATCTTACAACGTATGGCTTTCTGGGCTATCCGTTGTTGATGAGCGCGGATATTCTGATTTACCGCGCGACTCAGGTTCCGGTTGGAGAAGACCAGATTCCCCATATTGAATTCACGCGGGAACTGGCGCGTCGCTTCAATCATATGTATGGGCGTGAGCCGGGTTTTGAGGAAAAAGCCGAAGCGGCAATTAAAAAACTGGGAAGCAAAAAGGCGAAACTCTATACTGAGTTACGTACGCGTTTTCAGGAGCAGGGTGACGACGAAGCTCTGGAATCTGCTCAATCCTTGCTGGACGAGCAGCAAAGTCTCAGTATTGGTGACCGCGAGCGACTGTTTGGCTATCTCGAAGGCGGCGGCAAAATGATTCTTTCCGAGCCGGATGCCATGTTGACCAAGGCTTCCAGAATGCCCGGTCTGGATGGGCAAAAAATGTCGAAATCCTACAACAACACGATTACGTTGCGCGAGGATGAAGCCAGTGTGACCAAGAAAATTCGCACCATGCCGACTGACCCGGCGCGTGTACGTCGAACCGATCCCGGCACTCCTGAGAAATGTCCGGTATGGGCACTGCATCAAGTCTATTCGAGTGAGGAAACGATGAGATGGGTGCGTCAGGGGTGCACCACAGCCGGTATGGGTTGCATCGAATGCAAACAACCGGTGATTGCCTCTGTTCTGGAAGAGCAGAAACCGATGCGTGAACGTGCGCAGATTTATCTGGATGATCCCACGCTGGTTAAAAGTATTGTTGCCGATGGCTGCGAGAAGGCACGCAAGCTGGCCGGAGAAACCATGCGCGATGTGCGCGAAGTGATGGGGTTGAGTTACAGTTGATTGCAGCATGAGTCAAGCCGAACTACAACTCGTTCCCCAGGCGTTTATTCATGGCGAGCCGATGCTGGAGATGCCACGCGATCTCTACATTCCGCCGGATGCGCTGGAGCTGGTGCTTGAAACGTTTCAGGGGCCGCTTGATCTGTTGCTGTACCTGATACGCAAGCACAATCTGGATGTGCTGGATATCCCGATGGCGCAGCTCACGCAGCAATATATGACTTATATCGAAGTCATGCAGCGTAACCGTCTGGAACTTGCCGCCGAGTATTTGCTGATGGCGGCGGTGCTGATCGAAATCAAGTCGCGGATGCTGCTTCCGCGTCCGCCCAAGGCCAGTGAAGAGAGTGTGGAAGACCCGCGTGCAGAGCTGATGCGTCGCTTGCTGGAATATGAGCAAATGAAACTTGCCGCGCAGAAATTGAATGAGCTTCCCCAGGCCGGACGTGACTTCGAATTGGTGCAGGTGCTGATAGAGCGGACCGTGGAACAGCGGTTGCCTCATGTGTCAGTGAACGATTTGCGTCTGGCCTGGCTGGCGCTGTTGGCGCGAGCCAAATTGAATACACACCATAAGGTCAGGCGTGATGAATTATCGGTGCGAGAACAGATGACGCGGGTGCTGCGCCAGTTGAGTCACGGCGAGTTTGAGGCATTCGAAAAATTGTTTGACGTGAACGGCGGCATTCCGCAATTGGTGGTGACTTTTATCGCCATTCTGGAGTTGGCCAAAGAGACTTTGGTCGAAATTACACAAACTGAAACGCTGGGGAATATTTATGTCCGGGCCAATTTTACCCTCACCGCAGCAGAATAGTCCGACGGCCTCACTGGAGGCTGAGGTAGAGGAGAGTTCACAAGAGATCGTTGCGGATTCGGTGAAATCTTCACAGGTCACTTTTACCGAAGTCGATAAAGAAAAACTCATTCGGATATTTGAAGCAGCACTGCTCACTACCGTGGAACCACTGTCTTTGACAGAACTAAAAAAACTGAGCGATTCTCCTTTGGAGAGCCGCCTGGCCGAAGAGCTACTGGATCAGTTGGCTGCACAATATGCGAGCAGTGGCGTCGAATTAAATCGCGTGGCAAACGGTTGGCGCTTTCGCGCGCGTACAGAACTGCAAGTTTATCTGGATAGATTGAGCCCGGAGAAACCACCACGATATTCCCGCGCTGTGATGGAAACGCTTGCGATCATTGCGTACCGCCAGCCGGTTACACGTGGCGATATCGAAGAAATTCGGGGCGTAGGTGTGTCCGCTCAAATATTGAAAACGCTTGAGGCGCGTGGCTGGATTGATGTGATCGGCACACGCGATGTACCGGGTAAACCGGCGCTGTTTGCTACCACCAAGCAACTGCTGGACGACCTGAATTTGCGTTCACTGCAAGAGTTGCCTTCGCTGGAAGAAATGGGTGGATTGCTGGAGCAAAATGGAAGTTAGTTCTTTATCAATTATTTCTGTTTCCATAATAGGCGACAGTTTTACCCCTTCCCTAGCCCTCCCCTGCTGGGAGAGGGTTCTGTCCCCTCTCCCAGCAGGGGAGGGCTAGGGAAGGGGAGTGGCAACAGTGTCATGTATTTCAGAAAACTCAATAGGATGAAGCATATTTCCTCGCGCGAGAATCCTTTTTTTAAAGAGTTGCATAAACTCAGCGGATCTTCACGCCACAGAAAAAAGACTGGACAGGCGCTACTGGATGGCGTGCACCTGATTCAATCGTATCTGGATTCGGGTGGATTGCCGCAGCACTTGATATTGGTAGAGTCAGCGTTAAAAAATGTCGAAATTGCTGAGCTTCTGAAAAATCTTCCCTGTGTCCCCGTTACTCGTCTCGACGATAATCTGTTTGCCGAAATTTCAGAGCTTAAAACACTCAGCGGAATTATCGCGCTGATTGCCGAACCCACGCCTTCTGTATCGCTAGGGCAAAGCCAGTTTTGTTTATTGCTGGAAGACATCCAAGACCCCGGCAATCTGGGTTCTATGCTCCGTTCAGCTGCTGCGGCCGGGTGCGATGCGGTGTTTCTATCCCGTGGATGCAGCGATGCCTGGTCACCCAAAGTGTTGCGTGCGGGAATGGGGGGGCATTTTGTAATGAGTATTCACGAATCGGCCGATTTATTTGAGGTGGTCAAGACCTTTCAAGGGACGCTTCTTTCTACTTCACTTAATGCAAAGACCAGTTTGTACAACTATGATCTATGCGGCAAGTTGGCTTTTGTATTTGGGAATGAAGGTGCAGGGCTGTCAGAAAATTTACTGGCAGCAACACGCCACCACATCACTATTCCCATGCCTGGAAAAGTTGAATCCTTGAATGTTGCCGCAGCGGCGGCTGTGTGTTTGTTCGAGGCGGCAAGGCAGCGCAGGTAGCATATTCTTCATAACGTAATAATTTTTCGGTAAAATCTTTTCAGAAGCATAACTCATTACGCATTGAGGTTTATTAAATGCATGTCTGGAATGGGGTTTTTTTGGAATGGTGGTATACTTTCTTTAAAGCATTTCCCCTTGAACTGACTGCTGCCCTTATAAATCTGTGCGATGAATGCACTGTCTGAGTTAAACAATCGAACCCGAGCCAACAATTACAAACGGTATTGAAAATCATGAGTCAACACTATCTTAATCCCCTTTTTTCTCCCAAGTCTGTCGCAGTGTTTGGTGCCAGTGACCGGATTGATTCGGTCGGACAGATCGTATTTCAGAACATGCTGGAAAGTGGCTTTAAGGGCGCACTGTATCCGATCAACACTAAAAATCCCGAGGTGCAGGGACACAAAGCCTATAGTGCCATATCCAAGATTGAAGAGCCTGTGGAGTTGGTGGTGATTGCTACCCCGCCGCAAACCGTTCCCGACATTATCGAAGAATGTGGAAAGCATGGCGTCAAGGCGGCGGTTATTATTACGGCCGGGTTTGGCGAGACAGGTCCGGAAGGACAAGCACTTGAGCGGGCGGTGCTGGAAAACGCAAAACGCTATGGTATTCGGTTAATCGGCCCGAACTGTCTCGGAGTCATGCGTCCCGACATCGGGCTCAATGCCACGTTCAATAAAGGCGGAGCAAACACGGGCCACCTTGCTTTTATATCGCAATCCGGCGCACTGTGTACCGCTATTCTGGATTGGGCACAGGCGAATGACATCGGCTTCTCCAGCGTGGTTTCGATGGGTGCTTCTGCCGATGTGGATTTTGGTGAAATTCTCGACTATCTGGTTTCTGACCCTCAAACACATAGTATCTTGTTGTACATCGAAGGAATTCGCAATGCGCGTAGTTTTATGAGCGCTATCCGCGCTGCGGCCCGCGTTAAACCGGTGATTCTGGTCAAGGTGGGGCGCCATGCCGCAGGTTCCAAAGCGGCCATGTCGCACACAGCCTCTCTGGTCGGGTCGGATGATGCCTTTGATGCCGCCGTGCGCCGTGCTGGCGTGGTGCGGGTGCAGACCATTACGCAAATGTTCGCAGCAGCCAAGGCGATGGCAGTCGGCTTCCGTCCCACCGGCAACCGTTTGGCCATCGTCACCAATGGCGGTGGACCGGGTGTGATAGCAACCGACCGTGCCGGGGATCTGGGATTGAATCTTGCCAAATTATCCGACTCAACGATGGAGCAGCTGAACAAGGTCTTACCTCCCAATTGGTCGCATGGTAACCCTGTGGATATTATTGGAGATGCTCAGGCAGATCGTTATCACAATGCAGTCAAAGCCTGTCTTGAAGATCCCAATGTGGATGGAGTGTTGACCATACTCACACCGCAAGCCATGACCAAACCGCTGGAAGCCGCGCACGCAATCATGGATCTTTCCCAGCAGTACAAAAAACCTTTGCTGAGCTGCTGGTTGGGCGAAGCGCAGGTTGCCGAATCTCGCAAAGCTTTTAATCATGCCAAGCGTCCGAATTTCCGTACACTGGAAGCCGCTGTGGAGGTGTTCTCCTGTCTTGCTGATTATTACAAGAACCAGAAACTGCTGGAACAGATGCCTGCTCCGGTCAGTCACCATCTGGAGCCGGATATAGACGGCGCGCGCCTGATTATCGAGGGCGCGCTTCAGGATAGGCGCAAGGTTCTGAACGAAATGGAATCGAAGGCATTGTTGTCCGCTTTTCATATTCCCGTGGCGCAAACGATGGTGGCCCATTCACCCAATGAGGCGTTGCTCATTGCACAACAATTGGGCTATCCGGTCGCCATGAAAATAAACTCACGGGACATCACTCACAAGAGTGATGCAGGCGGGGTCAAGCTGAATTTGGGTAGCGCACTGGATGTGCGTGCCGCGTACCAGGAAATCATGGATAACGTAAAGCGCATTCGTCCCGATGCGCGTATTGATGGAATTGCCATTCAACCCATGATCATGAAAGAACATGGACGCGAACTGATGCTTGGTGTGACCAATGACCCGGTATTTGGGCCGGTGATTACCTTTGGTGCAGGTGGAGTTCTGGTGGAAGTGATGGGAGACCGTGCCGTGGCGTTGCCCCCGCTGAATAGTTTTCTGGTCAAGGATCTGATCAAGGGTACCCACGTATTCAAAATGCTGGGGGCTTTCCGCAACATGCCTCCAGTGAATATGGATGCCCTCGAAAGCGTGCTGCTGCGAGTTTCAGAAATGGTGTGCGAGTTGCCGATGCTTATGGAAATGGACATCAACCCGCTGATCGTGGATGAACACGGTGCCCTGGCGGCTGATGCCCGAGTGCTGGTAGAGCCGCGCCAGCCAACCGCTGACCGCTATGCCCATATGGCGATTTACCCGTACCCCACGCATCTGGTCAGTTATTGGCAACTTGCAGATGGCACCGATATTACCATCCGTCCGATTCGCCCTGAAGATGCCGAACTGACACAAGAATTTGTGCGGAGTTTGTCGGCAGAGTCGCGTTATTTCCGTTACATGAACAGTGTCCAGGAACTCTCGCATTCGATGCTGGTTCGCTTTACCCAAATTGACTACAGCCGGGAAATGGCGCTGATTGCTGTGGCAGAGGACAAAGGCAAGATAGTCGAATTGGGTGTGTCGCGTTTTAACATTAATCCTGATGGAGAAACTTGCGAGTTTGCGCTGGTTATTTCCGACACGATGCGTGGCATCGGACTAGGCCCAAAACTGATGACCGCTTTGCTGGATGCCGCACGCTCCAAGGGACTGAAAGTCATGGAAGGCGAAGTGCTGAAAAACAATAGCAGCATGCTACATTTGATGACTCGCCTGGGCTTTACCATTGAATCCAGCGAGGAAGACGACGGTATAAAAGTCGTTCGCAAGACTTTGTGATTCTGGCAGATTAATCCGGTTGATATTGCTATCGCGGAGTTCTCATCCCCTTCAAGGGTTGAGAACTCCGCGATAAGCATTTATTTAGGACTTAATTCTAATCCTGCCGGATTATTGAGCGAACATGTTGCTTCCATTGGCGCCAACAGCTGCATAGCCAAAGTGATTGGCATATTGACCACCGGAATAGAAAGTCGGTAACACAGTGTAGAGGTTAGGCAGCAAAGGCGAGTCGTTGTGAGTTGTCGTCCATGTAAGACCGTCGATACTGGTAAATATACTGCCGCCATCACCGACTGCAACAAACTCATGTCCATAAGTGACTGCATTGATCGAGTTTGACTGAATCGGATTTTGTGTCGACCAAGTAATTCCGTCCTGGCTGGTTAATACAGTTCCGTTAACACCCGCTGCGACAAAGGTCGCTAAAGGTGGGGTTTGGAGCGTGTATCCGTTTTGGGGCGTAAACAAATAGTACAATTCGGCTAACTGGGGAGCTCCATAGGCAACACTCTTCAGGTCGGGGAGCGGCGCTGGATGTTGGGTTGTTTCCTGCCAGGTGGCGCCGTTATCCGAGCTATAAACGAATGTGCCACCTGCTCCGACAGCCACGAGCATACCGGCTCCATAAGTGATTCCGTAAAGTGATTCTGTTGTCGGGGAAGATCGTGTCCAATTGACTCCGCCACCGCTGCTGGTAAGGATCGTTCCGGAATCTCCAACGGCAATAAATTCGAGTCCTATATTTGAAACGGCATAAAGATTATGCGTGTCAGCATTCGGCTCGACTGTCCAGTTTGTACCATCCGAACTAAGCAGAATTTCTCCCCCATCTCCTACAGCCAGAAATTTTCCGTTGTTAAAAGTTACTGCATTTAGATTGTTATGGGGCAAGGTATTGCCGGAAGGGGTCCATGAGACCGATCCGTCAATGCTTGAAATCAGCCCCGAAAAAAGCGAGCCATTGTTTCCGGCGGCAACAAAAACCCCTGCACTGCCTAGGATGACCAAATTTTCGGTCAATGTGTTGACCAATGGAACACCATAAGCAATGCCATGCAAGTCTTCTTGCGTATTCAAGGCTGACGGCTGTTTCCATGTTGATATTCCATTCAAATCTAAACCGCCCGCCAATCTGGGGGTAACCGAGATGGAGGTGGAACCGGGGCCGCCCGGGCCGCCGCTGGTTCTGCCATTGATGGTAAAGGCATACGCCTGCCCGTTGACTAATCCTGTGATCACTGTAGGGGAGGCAGCCTGCACGAGCGTTGTACAGGCTGAGGTGCAACTGGGGATATCGATGGAAGTGCCGGCTGTTTTCCAAATCCAGTATTCAACACCCGGCTGAGCGTCCCATGAAATAGTCACGCTGGAGTCACCGGTGACGATACTGACATTGGCTGGTGCGGATGAGGCGGAGCCTTTACCACCACAGCTTGATAACAGCAGGGTAGCAATCAGCGCCAAAATAAATACAAAAAATCTTTTCATTTCAATGACCAGTTATATGGATGCCTAATATTGGCTTTTTCCCCAAGGCTTGGAAGAGGGATGTTATTTCCAAGTGGAATGCGGGTTCTCTTTCTGTGTTCTGGGTGGCTAACCAGAAAAAGGCGTAATTAGGCCTATTAGCCGCCTTGTTGTCAAGGTCTGGGATTGTATGCGAATCATGGTTACGCATGGTAAAGTCAATACCAATATTCCAAAAGCGTGCAGAACACTTG
>Ga0364880_10557_pt1 | contig 12072 bp, 9 predicted proteins | sample ExccelJu500001D3_5_FD_206927 | JGI IMG/M metagenome (GOLD analysis project Ga0364880, IMG submission 206927) | Enriched cells from Trout Bog Lake Hypolimnion, Wisconsin, USA - BchlTB.July30.5000.01.D3 | ecosystem: Environmental > Aquatic > Freshwater > Lake > Hypolimnion/Profundal zone | place... | reverse complement strand
GGTTAAGGTTGTTATGGATTTAGTGTGCCTTATTATCTTCGAAAACGGCTTCCAAGGTTAACGCAGTCAAAACTGCCTCACCCCACGCCTCTAAATTCTGTTCTGGAGCACTATTTAATTTGTTTATTACCCAGTTTGGTAGATCACCAAAGCGATGCTCAAGTTGTTTTCTGAGCAACTTAGATTCACCTTCTACTCTTCCTTCTACTCGTCCTTCTGCTAGTCCTTCTGCTAGTCCTTCTGCTAGTCCTTCAGTTCGTCCTTTGGCAATGCCTATTCTTTCGACGCTGGTAATGTATTGCATTTTTTCGCTCTCCTCAATTGTTTCAATTACATGCCAGACCTGCTGATCTAACCATTCTGGCAGCTTCATTAGCCAATCTATTACAATAAACAAGTCTATTACGCGTTGTTTATCCCATTGTCGTTGATAAAGTATTTTAACCAAGCGTAATTTAGCCTCATAGCGTGCTTGGTTTTCCTTTCTGGTTTGCTGAGTCAAGATATGCGCTGCCGTAATCAAGGCAAAAGCATTATCCAATGCTAGCAACTGATCGACTTTGTCGTGATAGTCGGTCAACTTGGCAACGGGAAATTCCAAAGTATGTTTGCAGCCCAATACGGTAAAGCCATAAGTAGTCGGTTTCCAGTGTTTATGTTCATCTGCGAGCACAGCCATGCTGGCAATTGGCCGACGATAACGATCATAAAGACGATAATTGTAAACAAACATGCGTTCGGCAAATTCAGCTTGCCTTGTTCCCTGCACTTCAATATGGATGTATATCCAGTTCTCATCACCATTTTGCAAGGTCACTCTGACCAACTTATCAACAAAGCGTTTTCCCAATTCGGCATCCTGCACGACTGCCCGTAGCTCTTGATCTAGAAATAAATACTCCTTGGACCAATCAATCTCGGCATAAGCTTCAGGAAAATAAAACGCTATAAATTCCGGAAAATAATGCTCAACCGCCTCTTTCCATGGACTGTCGTAATTATCTTTCAATACTTCCGTATTAGCTATCTCGTCAATATCCTGTTTAGTCATATCATCCTCATTGATTTTTGGGTGATTATACCTAAAGATGGGGTTCGTGAGTAAAATAACGGCAAGCATCTCGGAGACATGTGTTCGCAGTTAGTGGGTTTAAAATTGCGACAAAGGACTTATTCATGGGTATTGAAAGCTCGAAGAGGCTGTGTTTAAGTATTTGGATATGCCGACGCAAAGAGGCGCATTATTGTGTGATGCGCTTCACTATCGTTTAGCACATAATATTAATTGTTGCATAAGTCATCGCATGAAATAAGATTGAATTATAGGTTGCCACTAACAATTAAGGGCTTTCAGTTTGTGGGAGTGGCTTTAGAGACTGTGAAAGTATTCTTATTATTTTCCCTCTTTAGCAAAGCATAGGTATCTACACAACATTCCCACGCAAGAACGATAACATTGTGGTGGAGATCGTAGGGGTGTATTGCATACGCCCTTATAAAATAAGCTCTATAACATATAGACTTTCAATGTTGGGCGTATGCAATACACCCCTACAGTGTTTTTTTATCGTTTCCACGCCGATAAGAAACTTGTGTAGATACCTATGTTAGCAAAGAGGGATTGGGGGAGATTGGGTCTATTAAAAAAATAATCATTAAATAACAGACATTTATGATTTATAAAAATCCCCCTCGATCCCCCTTTTACAAAGGGGGAAGCCAAAAATGAAAATACTTTCACAGTCTCTTTAGCCACGCCCACAGCAGACTCAACCCCACTAATAGCGGGTAGTAACCCAGTACGAGAAAAGTGCAAAAACTTTTGCAACCATTAATGCTTACAAAGCCACGGTAACGCGTTGAACTGGTGATAATTCACCATTAGCAACACCTTTATCCCACCAGCGCAAGCGGTATTCACGGACTTCTGGGGTAGTATTATCTAACAATGGGCGTTCGTCATACCAAGGTTTGATCATAGCGATACCCAAAAATTCCCAAGGACCATTGTTACGACGACTTTCGATTGATACACCGTCATGCTGATATTTAGTAAAGGTAAACTTAACGCGTTCGAAGTCTGTACCACGCTCGGTATTGGCTGTAAAGTCAGGAAAAAGATGAACGCTACTGTCCTGACTACCGATAATGCCCATATCTTGGCCTACCGAGTCATTATAAGCACTGCTAATCTTGATGCGCTGCACTAACGTGCTTATCCTTGCTAATACACCGGGTACGCTAACAGTGGGTGCGTCTGTGAAAGCAACAGCTGTAGGTAAAGGCATTACGGCATTCCCTGTACCGTTAGCAATATTAGCTTTATAGGCTGTAGCTTCTAAAGCATTTTTTTGGACGCTCGGATACCAAGTGCCGATGAGCCATACATAAAACCCCACCTCTGCTACGGTACTGGCTATTTCAGTAGCACTAATGCCTAAATCTGAACCGTGTAACGGTAACTTATTACAAAAATGTGTCAGCCAAATAACGCGTTCGGCTTCATTGCTTGGAAAATATGCTTGATTGGACATTATAGTGCTCCCCTTAAATTACAGTGTAGATTACCGGATAAGTTATGTTGAAAGATTTTATTATCCGGGGATTTTATAGCGACATTCTCTATAGGTTTGAGAACTGCCTTGGCGGGTATTACCAAACACAACACCTAGGTAAGTAGATGTAGCACCTGTATGGCTCAGTATCATACCTTTACTGTAAGGTGTAATACCTGTATTCGAATAACCTTTAGTCTATGGGTCAAACAAATACCTAGATTAGTATAGTCAATACCTTGATTGATAAATTTAATACCTTTATGGCTAAGTATAAAACCTGGCTTAGCTGGCATAAAACCTTTATCGGCTCTATTTTGGTGTTAACTATAATGCTTAACTAACAAAAAAACTAAGCTTTTTTATAAATTAATATCTGATGTTACTTAGTAAAGTCGTTTTGCTCTCGTTTGCCGCGATTAGCACCGCAGGTTTGATGGGGTTAACCAACTCACGCGGGACTGGGTTTATAACCCTGTTCTTAACGATTATAATAATGATTGAAGCATTCAGATGATTCGGTCGGGGTTATAAACCCCAACCGACTTAGTGGAGTTCTCTAAGATATTTAGTATCGCTATCGAACAGTCTGTAGAGTACTATAACAAATTTAGAGAGTTCTCTTGTAAATGTAGGTCGGGTTAGCGATAGCGTAACCCGACACATCACGATTGTGTCGGGTTACGCTATCGCTAACCCGACCTACGCAAGCTTTTGTCCCCTTGTTAAGCTGTAATCCTTGAGTTGGCATCTATGGATGGGTTGCAAACCCCGACCGGCTTAGGTGTAAACTATCAGGGTTTAGTTGGTAATTTAAACCGCTTTTTGCCCTATACCTCAAGTCCTAAATACATTTTTATGGATTTGCTTGTTATAATGCCCGTTTTTTTGTAACCGTAACATTTTGAGCTAGTGATTTCATGATTCAAGGTAGTATCGTAGCGTTAGTTACGCCGATGTTTGAAAATGGTGATGTGGATAATGACAGCCTAAGGAAATTAGTCGATTACCATATTGAACAAGGCACTGATGCCTTGGTAGCGGTAGGGACGACTGGTGAATCTGCTACCTTAGATGAAGATGAGCATTTAGATGTTATCAAATTTATCGTTGAAGCAACGGATGGTCGTATTCCTGTTATCGCCGGAACCGGTGCAAATTCAACTAAAGAAGCGATTACTCTCACCGAGAAAGCTAAAGAAATCGGGGTTGATGCCTGTTTAATCGTTACACCTTATTATAATAAGCCTACTCAGGAAGGCTTATATTTGCATCATAAAGCTATTGCTGATTCGGTTGATATTCCTCAGATTCTATATAATGTGCCTGGGCGTACTGCCTGCGATATGTTGCCAGAAACCATAGGGCGCTTATCTCATATTAAAAATATTGTCGGTGTTAAAGAAGCGACAGGACAATTATCTCGCTATCAAGAAATACGCGATCTAGTCGGAGCTGATTTTGCTATTTATACCGGCGATGATGCAACTAGTCGTGAGTTTTGTTTGTTAGGAGGTAATGGCTCGATTACCGTAACCGGTAATGTGGCGCCGCATTTAGTTCACGACATGATCTGGGCTGCCATGGCTGGAGATAAAGACACTGCTTTAGCTCTGGATAGTAAATTAGCCGCTTTGCACAATCATTTATTTATTCAGTCCAACCCCATTCCTGTTAAATGGGCTGTTGCTGAAATGGGCTTGATGAGTAAAGGTATACGCTTACCGTTAACGTGGCTAAGTGCCGATTGTTTTGATTTAGTTCGTGATGCAATGCATCAAGCAGAAGTCATTTAATGAAAACTTTAATATCTATTATCACCATAGCTGCATTGAGTTCTTTATCAGCTTGCACACAAATAAAAAGTTACTTTCCTGATAAAGAGAAAGAATATCAATACTCAGCTGAAATCCCACCGCTCATTTATCCTGCAGACTTAAAAGTCAATGTAGTGCCAGTATTGCCTGCTGCGATGACTCATGATAAAGCTGTCGATACGGCACCCGCTATTGCGACTAATGACATAAAAGCAGCGCCTGCTACTGTTAATCAATCTCCCGAAAAATCCACACCCACTGTAGATAAAGTTTATAGCGAGGAAGAAGAGTTGTCCGCTCAATTGATAACCGTTGAGCGTATTAATGCTGATAAAGGTGAAAATCGCTTACGACTCAATGTACCCTTTACAAGAGCGTGGCGAATTTTAGGCAAATCACTAAGCAGAAAAGCCCTAGAAGTTACTGTTCGTGATCAAGAGGCTGGATTATTCACTTTAAAATATGATCCTGATGAAGAGTCAGAAAAAGAACTCTCTTATTTAGATAATATTAAAGCCTTACTGGGTAATCTGCGTAGCAATGAAAAAACTTACCTTATTAAGCTAGAAAAAGACCAGCCACATACCGATGTTACCGTGCTTGATAAAGACCTAAAACCGATAGCTGATGATTCAAGTGTTAAGTTATTAAGCTTGTTACAAGAATCTATTAAAGCAGATTTGGCTACACACAAGTAACAGACCTTTTATTGAATAGTGCCTGCTCAGGCACTATGCTTTTTCGCTATTAATTAAACTAATCACATTGACTGCTCTCCCACATGTTAAAAATTTCTGGAACCTACGCTTTATCTGACTTTCGTTTAAAAAAACTATTAGCACAAGTGCAAGAGTTAAGCGCTGTTATTACTGAGGTATCGGCTCAATATATACATTTTGTTGATATTAATGGTGAGTTAGATGATGATCAAATGACTCTCTTAGAGCAGTTACTTGCTTATGGCGAAGACCATGCTACAGCGCCTCAGACAATAGAATCCATATTGGTAGTACCACGCTCAGGCACTATTTCACCTTGGTCTAGTAAGGCTACTGAAATTGCGCAACGCTGTGGTTTAACAACTATTAAACGTATAGAGCGTGGCATTCAATATAGTTTAGTCAGCGCTGCGCCTTTAACAGATGATATTAAATCTAAGCTAGTTACTTTATTGCATGATCGTATGACTCAATCTGTTTTATTAGGTCATGCTGAGCCAGATTTATTTAGTCAACATAGCCCTAAACCCTTAGTTGCTATTAAGCTTCTTGAACAAGGTCGTGAAGCCTTAGTGACTGCCAACCAAGAATTGGGTATGGCCTTATCAGATGATGAAATAGACTACTTAACTGATGGCTTTCAAAAATTAGGCAGAAATCCAACCGATGTTGAGTTAATGATGTTTGCTCAAGCCAATTCTGAACATTGCCGACATAAGATTTTTAATGCCAATTGGACGATTGATGGCGTTGAACAAGCTCAATCATTATTTGCCATGATACGCAACACGGCAACCAAAAGTCCTGAGGGGATTTTGTCTGCTTATCATGATAATGCTTCTGTTGCAGTGGGTTCTAAAGCTCAGGTTTTTATCAGAAATGCGACCACGAGTGAGTATGCTTATGTTGAAGAAGACGCGCATTTATTGATGAAAGTTGAAACTCACAATCATCCCACCGCTATTTCTCCTTTTCCTGGAGCGGCGACCGGTTCGGGCGGAGAAATTCGTGATGAAGGCGCTACCGGTAGAGGTTCAGCGACTAAAGCAGGTTTAAGCGGTTTTTCGGTATCGCATTTAAAAATCCCTGGTTACGCTCAGCCCTGGGAAGCTGACATTGGTAAACCAGAGCGTATTGCCTCAGCTTTAGATATTATGTTGGAAGGCCCTTTGGGTGGCGCAGCCTTTAATAATGAATTTGGTCGGCCTAATTTAGCAGGTTATTTTCGTAATTTTGAGCAAGTTGTCTTGGGTGCTGAAGGTCGAGAATACAAGGGCTATCATAAGCCTATTATGATTGCAGGTGGCATGGGTAATATTCGCCCCATGTTGATTGATAAGCAGCCTATACCCGCAGGCTCTTTGATTATTATTTTGGGCGGCCCTGCAATGCTTATTGGCTTGGGTGGAGGCGCTGCTTCTTCTCAAGCATCAGGCACTAGTTCGGAAGACTTAGATTTCGCTTCGGTACAACGAGAAAATCCAGAAATGGAGCGTCGTTGTCAGGAAGTGATTAATCACTGTAATTCTTTAGGGACTGATACCCCTATTATTTCCATACATGATATCGGTGCCGGTGGTCTTTCTAACGCTGTGCCAGAAATCATTCATGATTGTGAGCGGGGAGGGCGTTTTGAATTACGTAAAGTGCATAATGCCGATATTGGCATGTCACCTATGCAGATCTGGTGTAATGAAGCACAAGAACGTTATGTGGTAGCTATTAAGCCAGAATCATTGCCGTTATTTAGTTCGTTTTGTGAACGTGAACATTGTTTATTTGCGGTGATAGGTGAGGCGACTCAAGAGGAACACTTAACGCTTAATGATAGTTTATTAGGAGACAAGCCTGTTGATATTCCTATGTCATTATTATTTGGTAAACCACCAAAAATGCATAGACAGGTTAAGCATGTAAAACCTAATACTTGTGCCTTAGATTTAGCGGGCATTGATATTAATGATGCGGTAGAGCGAGTCTTATCATTTCCTGCTGTTGCAGACAAAAGTTTTTTAATTCATATCGGTGATCGTTCTGTAACAGGTTTAGTTGCTAGAGATCAAATGGTCGGTCCTTGGCAAGTGCCTGTGGCCGATGTTGCTGTAACCGCATCTGGTTTTTATGCTCTAACAGGTGAAGCCATGGCAATGGGTGAGCGTTCACCACTTGCTGTAATCGATGGTCCAGCCTCGGGTCGTATGGCCATAGCTGAGGCCTTAACAAATCTTGCCGCCGCTCAGATAGAATCCTTATCCAAAATTAAAATATCAGCTAATTGGATGGCTGCTGCGGGCTTTCAGGGTGAGGATGCCGTTCTATTTGATACCGTAAAAGCGGTAGGTATGGAGCTTTGTCCTGAGTTAGGTATCGCGATACCTGTCGGTAAAGATTCATTGTCGATGAAAACTGTTTGGTCAGAGGGCGCTGTTGAAAAAACTATGACTGCGCCTTTATCATTGGTTGTTACTGCGTTTGCACCAGTGCTTGATGTCAGTAAAACACTCACGCCTCAGCTAAAGTGGCTAGCTGACGAAAGTACCTTATTATTGATGGTTGATTTGGGTTCGGGTCGTTTAGGTGGCTCGGTGTTGGCTCAAGCTTACAATCAACTGGGCAATGAATGTCCTGATTTGGATAATCCTGCTCTTTTAAAAGCGTTATTCTCTGCACTGCAAACTTTGAATGGTTTAGGTAAAGTACTGGCTTATCATGATCGTTCTGATGGCGGTGTTTTAGCGACTGTCGCAGAAATGATGTTCGCTAGTCGTTTAGGTGTGTCATTAACCCTAGATTCATTTGGCGCTGATGTTTTGACAGCATTATTCAATGAAGAGCTAGGTGCGTTATTACAAATTCGTAGCTCTGATCGTGAATCTATTATCGCGCTATTAACGGAGTACGGCTTAAAAGACTGTATTTCTATTGTTGGTGAAGTGACTCAACAGCCACAATTAACGCTTAATTTTAAAAACGAAGTTATCTATACGGCTAGTCGTGCTAAGTTGCAAAGTTATTGGTCTGAAGTCAGTTATCGAATGCAGGCTTTGCGTGATAACCCTGATTGCGCTCGTCAACAGTTCGAACGTATCGCCGATGACAATGATCCTGGCTTACATGCCCATTTAACATTTGATATTAATGACGATGTTTGCGCAGCTTATCCCGCATCTGAGAGACCTAAAGTAGCCATTTTGCGAGAGCAGGGTGTTAACGGCCATGTGGAAATGGCAGCTGCTTTTGATCGAGTCGGTTTTACCAGTATCGATGTACACATGAGTGATATTATCAATGGCCGAGTAAGCCTAAGTGATTTTACAGGCTTAGTGGCTTGCGGTGGCTTTTCGTATGGTGATGTCTTAGGTGCGGGTGGCGGTTGGGCTAAATCTATTTTATTTAACCCGCGTGCTAGGGAAGAATTTTCGGCTTTCTTTCAACGGTCTGATACCTTTGGCTTAGGTGTTTGTAATGGGTGTCAGATGATGGCAGGCTTAAAAGATATTATTCCAGGCGCTGAACATTGGCCAAAATTTATGCGTAATACTTCAGAACAATTCGAAGCCAGAGTGGCCATGGTTGAAGTGCAAAAATCGCCTTCTATTTTATTTGCGGGCATGGAAGGGTCACGCATGCCGGTAGCTATTGCTCATGGTGAGGGTCGTGCTGAGTTTGCTGCATCACCTCAAGACGCAATTGATGCAAATGCCGTCGCTTTGAGTTATATAGATAATTACGGTGTAAAGACGACTGATTTTCCTGCTAATCCCAACGGATCTGCTCTAGGTATTACTGGTTTAACCAATACGGACGGGCGTTTTACGATTATGATGCCGCATCCTGAGCGTTGTTTTAGGAAGATCCAAAACTCTTGGTATCCAGAAGATTGGCACGAATATGGCGCCTGGATGCGTATATTTAGAAATGCTAAGGTTTGGACTCAGGGCTTAAAGTGATAAACTCTTACAGAAATTTTGTTTCGTAGTTAGTAACTGACAGGCTGGCAATGATTTTAACGACATATCAAAAGATTATATATGGCTTAGTGCTAGTGGGAATAGTCATTATGATCACTATTCCTGATGTGGTTATAGAGTTAGTAACTGAATTATTTCATTTGATTTTTGAGCTGGTATTCGAAGTTGCTGATGTTGTTTTTGAAGGAGTTGAGACCATGCTTGATCATCTGGTTGAGCATTGGTTTCATACTGGACTTCATGAAACTCAAGTTATTGTTTATTACACTATCGTCAGTATTGTAGCTTATCCACTGTATCGTTTAGCGCGTGTTCTACTCAGAATTTTGTTTCGATATTTAATGACTATTCCTGTTAAATACGCCCGTTATAAAACTGAATGGATATTGTTACGTCAGGATGTAGTTTTTTATTGGCAAAAACTACCTTTCCTTATAAAACTAAAGTGGGTATTAATTGCGACCAGCAGTCTTTATTTGGCCTCTTTTTTATTCTTTTAAATAATTTTCAATTTTATGTCGGATTACGCTATCGCTAATCCGACCTACGTAACTAACTATTGTAGGGTGGATAAGCGCCAGAGACTGTGAAAGTATTCTTTTTATTTCCCCTCTTTAGCAAAGAGGGGTTAGGGGAGATTTGTTCTATTAAAAAATTATTATTAAATATCAATAGTCTATAATTTAATAAAATCCCCCTCGATCCCCCTTTTACAAAGGGGGAAGCTAAAACCATAATACTTTCACAGTCTCGCCAGCGCATCCACCCTACAGAGCTTATATCATTAATATTAACCCTCAAGAGTTCTTAACTTGTATAGAAAATTTATAATATTTCTTGGGCCATTATTCTTACTATTGGGGTGTGCTTTGAATACCGTGCAATCAAACAACGAAATCGATTTTAAGGTTAAACAATTATTGTCCGAAATGAGCCTAGAAGAAAAAATAGGCCAGATGACACAAATTGATTTTTCAGTGATTGCAGCAGAACTCAATAGTGAAAATCCTATTGATCAAAGAAAATTAGAAGATGCTATTTTAAAATACCATGTTGGCTCGATACTTAATGCCCCGCAAACACCCAATAATCAAGCGCAAACTGTCGCCGTTTGGCGTAATGTTCTAAGTTCTATACAAGCTGTCACAGGCCAATCGCGCTTAAAAATCCCTGTTATTTATGGTATAGATGCTATTCATGGGGCTACATATACTAAAAATTCGGTGTTATTTCCACAAGCCATCAATATGGCGGCAACCTTTAATACTGATTTAAGTTTTAAAGAAGGCGAAATTACTGCTAGAGAATTACGCGTTGCTGGTTTGCAGTGGAATTTCTCGCCGGTTATGGATTTAGGGCGTCAACCCTTATGGCCGCGTTTATGGGAAACTTATGGTGAAGATGTCCATTTAGCGACCGCTATGGGTACTTCTTATATTGAAGGTCATCAGGGCGATGATTTTTCTGCGCCCAACAAAGCGTTAACTTGTTTGAAGCACTATGTAGGCTATAGCTTTCCTATTAATGGTAAAGATAGAACGCCCGCTTGGATAGGTGAAAGAATGTTGCGTGAATATTTTTTGCCGACTTTTGAGGCGGCAATAAAAGCCGGATCGCCGACTATTATGGTTAATTCAGCGGAAGTTGATGGCATCCCCGGCCATGCTAATTATCAATATTTAACAACTATCTTACGCGATGAACTGGGCTTTAAAGGTTTTACTGTTTCTGACTGGGAAGATATTAAACGCCTATATACCCGTGATAAATTAGCGGCTAATGAAAAAGAAGCCGTTAAAATTGCAGTCATGGCTGGCGTTGATATGAGTATGGTGCCATTTGATTATTCTTTCTATGATTTATTGCTGAAGTTAGTTAATACCGGTGAAGTGCCTTTAGCTAGAATTGATCAAGCCGTTGCTAGAATATTAACCGTAAAGTACCAAGCCGGCTTATTTAATCCCCCGAAACCTTTATTACCTGAGGCTGAAAATTTTGCTACCGAATTGGCGACCGATACTAATCGCCAAGCTGCTAGAGAATCTATCATTTTGGCAAAAAATGATCAGCACATTCTGCCTTTAAAAAAGAGCGCCAATATATTGATTGCAGGACCTAATGCTAATTTATTAAGCGTGATGAATGGTGGCTGGACGCTGACTTGGCAAGGTGATAATGAAAGTTTATATCCAAAAGATAAGTTAACGATTTATAAAGCCCTACAAAATAAATCTTTGGGCAAAGTTACATACTTGGAAAATAGTGTTCTTGATAAGCAAGCCGCTTTAGAAGCCTCTAAAAATGTCGATGTTATTGTGCTGTGTTTAGGCGAAAAACCTTATACAGAAACGGTTGGCAATATAGGCTCTTTAAATCTAGAGGCTACGCAAATCAAATTAGCTAATGCTATGTTAGCGACGGGGAAGCCCGTTATATTAATTATGACAGGGGGTAGACCGCGTATCATTACTGAGCAAGCTGATTTAGCCTCTGCGGTTATACTTGGCTTTCTACCGGGCATGGAAGGCGGGGAGGCCATCGCTGATATTCTTTATGGTGACTATAACCCTAATGGTAAATTGCCTATTTCTTATCCCAGAAACACCAATGACATTGTTTTATATGATCATAAGCCGATAGAGACTTATGAAAGTAATGCCTATCATCCTTTGTATGCTTTTGGTCAAGGCTTAAGTTATACCTCGTTTAAAACCAGTGATCTTAAATTGGCTAGTGATAAATTTAATATGGGCGACTCTATAGAGCTAAGTGTCGATGTTAAAAATACTGGCTTAATTAGCGGTAAAGAAACTGTTTTAGTTTATCTTAATGATGTAGCGGCCAGCGTAACTAGACCTAGTCGACAGTTAAAAGCATTTAAGAAAGTAGAGTTGGCTGCTGGACAAAAGCAAACGCTACACTTTACTTTAAAACCAGAGGACTTATCTTTTATTGGTGTTGATCTTAAAAGAATTATTGAGCCTGGTGAGTTTAAGGTTATGGTGGGTCA
>Ga0364880_10547_pt1 | contig 12228 bp, 11 predicted proteins | sample ExccelJu500001D3_5_FD_206927 | JGI IMG/M metagenome (GOLD analysis project Ga0364880, IMG submission 206927) | Enriched cells from Trout Bog Lake Hypolimnion, Wisconsin, USA - BchlTB.July30.5000.01.D3 | ecosystem: Environmental > Aquatic > Freshwater > Lake > Hypolimnion/Profundal zone | place... | reverse complement strand
CTCTAAGGCCGTCCGCCATATAACGCAAAATTGCAATACTTCAAAATCACCTCGATATGCTTAAATCCCGCTTTACGCATAATGGAAAGTTCATCTTCAAAAACCACTGGCCTGTCTTCTTTGTGATGCCGGGCAATCATCTCATTGACTTTTTTCATCGGTAGCCCATTTGTCTTCATGAACATTTTCCATTGATCGATATATCGCTTCTGTAAATAGTTGCTGGAAGAATGGAATATATCAATGTTAAGGAAAATGCCTCCTTTTGAAAGAGCCTTGGATAACTTCCTGTAAAAGAGGGGCTTCTCTTTTTCTTCAACATGGTGAAGCACGAGCGAACCAAGAATCGCATCGTATTTTTTCCCATAATCAAAATCGCGGATATCTCCCAGCCAAAAATCAATATTGGGATTTCCTTTAAGCTTTGCCTTGGCCATCTTAAGCATGTTCTCCGCCATATCAAGGCAAGTAATATGAGCGTTGGGATAAACCGAGATAACTTTTTGGGTTAAATTCCCGGTGCCACATCCTAGGTCTAGGATTTCTAATCTGTTTTTTTTATGAAACGGAAGCGCATCAACGAGCGCCTGCAGCATCTCTTCATAATGTGGCGCCACTTTTAGAAATAGCTTGTCGAAAACAACAGCTTCTTTCTCAAAATGTTCTTTTATCACCTTGAATCTGTTTTTCATTTTATCCCGTATTAGAGTCAATGACGCTTTTTAGGTAAAAAACGACGCTGGAATTAATGGCGACTTTCTCGAGCCTTTACCAACTCCTTAATGGATCAGCAATGAAGATCTCGATAGTCTAACTCCTCGCCTGTGAAAGACACGGGAGACCTTTTGGGGACCAAGGTACTTTTCCATTTTTTCGGCAACGGATCTCGGATCATGTTTCCCGCAGGCATAAATATCGAGCGCAATGTACCCGTATTCGGGATAGGAATGAAAAGCCGCGTGAGATTCCGCCAGCAGGATAAAACCCGTGACACCTTTGCCGCCCTCGTGGAATTTATGGCTTCCAGCTTCCGTGATTATGCGAAATCCGGCCTCCTTTAAGGCTGAGCGAAGGACCTTCATGAGACTCCTTCGATCCTGCAATTTTTCCATGCCCACGCCGAAAAAATCGACGAGCAAATGTTTCCCAAGTTTCGATCCGCTTTTTAAATTTGCCATATAGTTTTTGCGATCCTCTAGCATACTGGGGCTTTGGATAATTCCGGCATCCCGCGCATATTTTTGACCCATAATTCAGCAAGCTGTTCATAGAGATAAATATCATGAGCTCCGGCCGTCGTGACCCTGGTCCCCCCAAAGCGCGATTTAAACTGAGAAAACCTGGCGTAAGGATGAAAAGGATCGTTATCTGGGGCAATTCCGTAGAAATCGTAAGCACGGCAGCCCATCTCCCTAGCATCTGTCATCATGCTCCAGTGAAGGGCATAGTTGGCCATCACGGACGGCAAAAATGAAGATTGCCCTCCGTAAAGATATGTCGCCTTTTCTCCGAAAGTGATCATGATCGCTGACGAAAGGATCATGCCTTTGTACCGGGAAAAATAAAGCTTTGCCATCCCCGAGGGACCCAAGTGGCGCATCATATTTTTGAAGAAACCGCGGGATTCCCCCTGGAAGTGATGGCGGTTACAGGTAAGCTCAAACAGGGCGTAGAACTCGTCCACATCCCCCTCATTTCCGGAAGAAAAGACTTCGACCCCTTTTTTTAGCGCGAGGCGGATATTGTAACGTCCCTTCGACGACATGGAATCAAGGATCGCCTGATCGTTTTTAAAAACAGCCGCCACCAGGGTATCCGTGGGGATAAGATCGAGCGGAGCGCGCACAAGAGCCCCCAAATATCCCGGAAGGTCTCCCACGATCATGGGCTCGATCCTTATCATCGGGGCTTTCACCTCCCGGGCGATCCTCCCGAGTTCCGATCTTATCAATTCCATGCATTCGGCAGCCAGACTTCTTTGCTTCCAAGGCAAAACAGGGCCATGCGGCAACTCAAGAGGAGAAGACCCGAATGAGGATGGAACATAGTAGACCATGGCCCCCGCTAAAAGTTTTTCCTGATCAAATACGCCGATCCTTCGGACATTCTGCTTTTCAAGCTCCTTAAACCCGCTCCACGCCCAGGATTGCATAAAACCGCTTTCAGGCGTCGTCAAAACAAACTCGTCCCAAGCCTTCCTGTGAGATTCGTTCAGGTGAATGATCCTCATTTCTGCCCTTCTCCGGCCGCGCTACGGGGCGCCATCCAGTCCATCAGCAATTTCTTGGTCTCCGGCGTCATCTTGGAGTGAGCCAGGTGATAGGACAGAACGCCCTCAAGGTATTTGTCCATATCCTCGTTGCGAACCGTGTAGCCGAATTCGGGCGCCGCAGGAAATTGGCGAAAAGCGTAATAAGCCCATCCGCCGGTCGTCTTGAGCAAGATCGAACCGCGTTGGGATAAATAAACTCCGGGAGCAAGCCGGGACATAGGCATCGGCTGCGAAACGCTCGATGGCGCGGAATCGGCAAAGTTTTTGGATGCGGCGAGAATCACTTGCTGGAGAGCCTTCAGATTTTTTATTTCCACATCGTCGTGGGTCACAATAGAGGCCGGAGAAGCCCAGCTCATCCAGCGGTCATAATCAGCCAAAGCTTTTTCGAGGATTTTCCGCTGCGTGGAAAGATTGCTTGAAAGACTCTGCAAGATCTCGGGATCGGGAGCGAACTCAAATACCGGCTCCCTATTTCGTTCGTGTAAAAGAATGAACCGGTCCTTTTCAATGCGGTAGTTATAAGGGAGAGCGGGCGGAAGAACAGCATAAGCATGGCCGGCGTCCGTCAGAGAGATGGAATCCGACAGTGCATAAAAAAATTTCTCCACTATGACTTTTCCCGTATTATCTATAAAGTTAACGCCGCTTTTCTTGTGAAGGCCCCCGCGCATATCGGGCACGAATAAAGGTGAGGATGACCGGAATAACGCGCCGTGAAAATAAGATTGAGGCACCCCTGCGGCAAGGACAAACTCGGAGGTCCCTCCCCCGCCATACCCGCCGCCGTAATAGCCGCCGCCTTTGGCGAACGTATTGTCGGGATAAATGGTATTGACAAAAATGATCATGATCAGCAAGACCGAGAAAAACTTGAACGCCGACTCTGCCGTAAACACTTTGTTCTTTAAAAAATCAGGGAATTCTTTTTTAAAGGCATTGAACTCCTCGACAAGCCTCGCCGGCGCATTTCGCAGGATTTTTTCGACTTCTTCAAAGAACGCTTCCCAATCCAGAGATTCAAGGGTCTTCAGGGTCCGGTAGGACCATTCCGCCATGATCTCGTTTGAAAGCAGGGAGTCCCGCCTTAAAGCCATCCTCATTTGCCTCGACGAGAAATTATGGGAAAAATCCATGATCTCCGCAAGAGACGCGTTTTTAAAACCTGGCATATTCAGCAAACACTGCAGATCCACGGCCTCCAAGATCTCCTTTGAAAAGGAAAGGCCGAATTCGACCTCGGAAACGGGGAATTTCAAACCCTTGAGAATCGATCCCTTGTTTAAATATTGCGCCGCAAATGGAATGACCATTTCTTTTATCTCCCGCCTCAAAATAGGGGCCCGCGACGCAAAGAAAAAACCCCAGTTTCCATAGCCCTGGGAAGCAAACGACGGGATATCTACGCGAAACGGTTTGGAATACATTCTCAGGCTGCGAAGGGTCTTGAAAATAGACCAATAAGCGGGAGCCGAACGGGACGGAGAGATCGAATTGAGCGCGAATATTCCGCGCGAGGACAAGTGATCTTTGACCGTATAAAAGAAAGGCTTTGTAAAAAAATGCGCCCCGATGAGATCCGAAGGGAACGTAAGGTCGGAAATGATAAGATCATAGATCTTTTTTGTATCGAGAAGGTATTGTGCCGCATCGCAGCATAAGACCGAGACGCGCTCATGGGCCATGGAATTCTGATTCCAGGGGGAAAACTCGCCCCTGGCAAGATCCAGCACCTCCGCATCGTGATCTACAAGATCAACGCCCCCAAGATTAGGGAATTTCAAGAGCTCCCGGAGAGCCAGCCCGTCACCCCCGCCCAGCACAAGAACGTTGAACGGGCGCTTCAATCGTTCCGAAAGAATGCAGGCGGGCGGGATGACCAGCGACTCATGATAAATGAATTCATCCTGAGAATTAAACTGGAGGCTGCCGTCAATGTAAAAAGAAAACCCGTTATTTGCTTTTCGGATATCAAGCTTGGCTTTTGCCATAGGATAGATCCAGAAAATGATTTGAGAGAAAACAGATCAATGCGGGCAGAAGCGGCAGAGCGGCAGCCGTGCAGATCTGAACGAAATCATGAGGGCCTGGCGCAAATTTATAGTACATCCAGAAGCTATAGACCCAGAGGGCGGGCAAAAGCCCAGTGACAGCGATCATGGGATTGTCTTCTTCCTGAGCAACGGGATACCGTGAAACGACAAATCTTGGAATGATGGTTGCCGCAATGATCGCCAGAGTGGAAATACCCCAATAAGTCGCTCTGCTCCCCAAAAGCATGATCACCAAAGCAATAGTTGCCCACACGAATGCGGAAATGACGATCCAGAACCGGGAACGCCTCGCATGGAAGAAAACGATCAAAGCGACAGGGATAGAAGCGGCCACGCAACAATCAAACGGAACACCCATACAAGGGAAGAGAAACAAAAGAAAAAAATAAGTTGAACCTGTCGCTGAAAGATCTTTCCATTGGAAATGGGCCCTGGCTAACCGGCTTGCGACATGATAAGGATGCACCTCGAATTCGGAAGGCTCGACCACAAGCCCGTCATACGCCTCGGGATAATCCCTGTCCGATTCCTTCCATATTTCTATAGCAAGATTCCGCTTTCGCGAAGGATCGTAATAATCCCATGTGATCTTGGTGACCATCCGGCCGTCATCATCCTTGGCTTTCCCGGTATTTTCTCCGTCAAGATCAAACGATACATTTTGATAGATCATCGATTTCGGAGGAACGCTCAAAAACTCGTCCCCCGCAAGAAGCTTCACTTTCCCCTGGCCGTCATCATAACTGATGTCTGCGATCTTAATTTGGCGGGTTATGACCCAGCTGGAATGCGTTGAGCCATCTTTTACCTCGTCGGCCCTTAATAAATAAAGGACGTCTCTCTGGCGGTTGGCAAGAGTCCATTGGATCTCCTGATAATTCGCGGACACCTTGTAAGCGGTCTTATCCGTGACAACCCAGTCCTCTTGACGGTAGCGGACGGCATTTCCCCTTTTGAGCAGGTCAAGCGGAGTCTCGGGACTATTCATGCGGTTACTTTACCCCCTGGGATTCCGGGAATCAAGATGCTCTTTCTCCCGGATATTCCGATTCGCATGGGTCATCGACCCTATGCGCTTTCAGTTTTTCTATTGCGATCACCTTCCGCAAGCACATCCATACTGCGAGATTAAGCAGGAGTCCGGCAAGGGCGCCCAGCTGTTCCCTGTAAAAAGCAAGAAACTGGGTCAGAAGGATGGAAATAAGGACCGCGTGTTCGAACATGCGAAATCCTTCCAGCCTTTTTCTGCGGATCTGGAATATTCCCATAAAGACAAAAAAAGCGGAAAACCATGATGAGACGAACTCCACCCATCCCAAAAAAGAAGGGTGTGCGAATTCGGACGCAGGATTCCCCCCCATGAGCGCGTGAAACATTTTTTTAAAGCCGAATTCAGGAAAGAAAACAAGCATCACTGTGGTGAAAAGAGCAATCGCCAGTTCTGCCGAAAAGAAAACGATGATCCCGGCCTCGAACCTGGGCGACACTGCAATCCTTTTATAAGTCTCCCGAAAAAATGATTTTACTTTGCTGATCCAGGGGGGCTCTTGATGTGGTCGGAACGACGCATGACCGGCAATTTCGGAAATGGCTCCGACAAGCGGGTTTACGGGGTCGCAGCGTTGCAAATAAGCGAGCAGCCTCGCTTTCCCGTCCGCATCCAGGCCATTGTCGGCCATTTCTCCGGCCAGCCCAACGGCGTTCACCAGATATTCCTTCTGCGAAAAGGCTTTATTATGGAATAGGGCCCGCACCGCTAAAAAAATAAGGACGAAGATGAAATAGATGAGAGAGATCGAAGGTCGGAAAAAATAATTATTATCATGGGTGAGGAACTTTCCGATCTCATCGATGAACGTGCCAAAGCCTAATCCCCCAAGTACGGATGCGAATTTTAAGACCTTATGGCCCGTAAATGAAAAAAACGCCACAATGGCGGCCATCATCAAAAGGCCGCCCCACAACATATGCGCGATATGGAATCTGGCCCCGCCGAGATGCGGGTAGTGCGTGCATTTTAAAAATAGCCTTATCAGGAGAACGGCTAAAACAGCAGAAATGAGAAAGATCTCCAAATAATTCCAGGCTTCAATTCGTCTTGTGAGCCTACTCATGTACGCCGTCCCCATTTCTTCATCGTTTGACGTATTCTATAAGATCACTTCATAAAGCTTATCACCGTCATGACATAAGCCGCAAACGACTCTCCGTAGGCGTATGACGCATTTGCCTAAAGCGAGATAAAGCCTCTTTTGGCCAGGTCATCAAAACCAGCTGGTCGAAACAACCCAAACCAGTACTAGCTTATTTTCCCCTTGTTTAAAGGAGCATTTGCAGCATTTGGAAAATTGACATATATCAATTTCCGTAGTATAGTTCTTGTAGATCGCTGCTGTTACTGAATCCTGCACCTTATGGTGTAGTCCCCTTTGGGGATGCTCTTTCGGGAGCTAGGTAATAGGGCGGTCTTTTTTTATGTCCGCTTTCGCTTGTTCTGATGCGTTCGTTTCTTGGTCAATGCAATATTGACATCAAAAGTCCAGATATTAAACGGAGCGTTTGCGCTCGCATCATAATCCAGTTTTGAGCCCAAAAGTTGTTCGATGCATTTTGTCAGTGCAATCTTGGCCTCCGAAGCCCCCTGCTTCTGATGATGTCCGTTCCTCACGTATCCAATCGCACCAATCAATATGTCAACAATCTGGACCAATCCCTCCGAATGAATGCCGCTGGACCTTCTCGGCTCAACATTTGCAATAATTTCTTTGATTTTGAGGTCGCGCGCTAAAGTCGCATTGAGCGTTTTCTTCAATACATCAAGATGAAAGGGATAACGATTCTTTTTATCATCTAAAAGGATGAGGACATTGCTTCCTTCTTCTTCAATTGCCAACCGTTTAACCGATTGCGTCAGCAAATGGAAGAATACCTTATAGAAGGACTGTTCCTTGTCTCCGTTGCCATATTGTCGATATTCTCTTTTATGGGTATCAATCACATGCGCTCGAAAACGAAGATGATTAGCTTTTAAATGTTCGAAAAACCATTGAACAACGGCTTCATATTTTTGTAAATATCTTTTGCTAACCTTCCCCCACTTAAATTCACCTTCCCATCGAAGGTGATGCTTCGCCTTAAGCTCCTTTAATTCCTGCACGAGCAAAGCATGATTGTTCCGCGGTACGATCAGCGCGCCAATGATCATTTGCCGCTCCCCAAGTCCGCTCTCGTCACAGACAATCGTAAATTTCATATTTTCTTTCCTCGCTTGAAAAAACCTACAGCTCAGACATTATTTTTCGCGTAGTAAATATTGCATTTCCCCATTCGGAAAAACCAACATATCTGCATTAATACATTGAAAATCGTGTTTATTATAAAAGTGTCCCTTCTAGGACGCAAACCACCCGCTTCACTTAATTGCGCCAACACGCTAAGTAATCAACACTAGGATCACACACTAACAGTTCGGCACATTCACGGAGTTCATCCTTGGTCACATGGGTGTAAATCTGCGTGGTTGTGATAAACCTATGCCCAAGGAATTCTTGAACCTGTCGTATATTTTTCGTCCCTCTCATGAGCTCGAACCCAACAGTGTGGCGAAGAGCGTGCGGAGAATACTTCCCTTCCAGACCGGCGCGTTGGACCCACCTTTCGAGATCATGCTGAACACCGCGCGACCCAATGCGCCTGTGCTTCCGTGAAATAAAAAGCGGCGCCTCGGAAGCAATATCTTCCCCGTTCATTCTCTTCCAGTCAAGGAATCGTTGGATCTCTCCTTGAATCGCCGACGACAGAGGAATCTCCCTTTCCTTATTTCCCTTTCCGATCACGACCAAAATCGATCGATCCTTCAAATCGCCAACGTTCAAATGAATGGTTTCAGCCAGCCGTAGACCGGTTGAGAACATCAGCTTGTACATGAACCCGGAGCGTTGGGCGAGTTTATCGGGGTAATGCTTCTCAATGAAATCCAGAAGCTTTCTTTTTTCTTCAGGTGTAAAATATTTTACTCTCTGCCTTCTCATTTGACCCTCCAGTGGTGTTGATCCAGTTGATCTTGGAGGGCAAATCGTGCCTGGAAGAGACCACCTCTTCCATAAGCCTTCAGAGAAGGTTTGTCCGATCTTTCCGCGGAATGGCTTTGGCGAGACATCCACAACCTTTTCTTTCAGGGAAATTATAAACGCACCAAATTTACGATTCCAGAACTATTTGGCTCGAATGTCGCTTTGTTAGCAAGTGCGACATCCGTTCAATCCAATTGGGGACGTTTTAAAACACAAGATACGGTTCGGCCTTTTTGAGGACTTTCGTTAGTTTCCCCAGATCGCCAAGAGACCGGATCCGGACACCCTCTCTGCGAAAAGCCATGACGCGGTCAACCATGACCTGTCCCAAACCGGGGACATGAAGCATGCGCTCTGGGTCATCGGTGTTAAGATCCACGGGGAAAAACTCCGGATGCGCTTTCGCCCACATTTCCTTCGGGTCAACCGTGAGGGAAAGATTGCCGCCGGAATCGAGCGGGATTTCATCGGCCTGAAAACCGTATTTCCGGATGAGCCAATCCGCCTGATAAAGCCGGTGTTCACGGACCAGGAGATCTCTATTGGCCGTCCCCGAATTCTCTCCCGGAAGCTCTCGTGCGCCCTCGCCTCTTTGATAAGCGCTGAAGTAGACGCGGGAAAGCCTCAATTGTTTATACAATTTCCAGGAATATCCCAGGATCTCCTTGTCTGTTTCTGTCGAGGCACCCACCACGAACTGCGTAGTCTGCTTGATCCCGGCATACTCCGATCCTTTCGCGGTCAGCTTGCTGATCAACTGGATGGGCCGGATGATATCGCGTAGATAGTTCTTGGTGGTGCTGAGATGCTTGAAATTTCCTTCGCCGGCGGTCTCGATGTTCAGGGACACGGCGGTCGCAAGCGAGAGGCTCTGACGGATCGCGGCATCGGATGCGCCAGGGATGACTTTCAAATGGATATAACCCCTGAACTGCGTTTTGCGTAAATTAAGCGCTACGCGGTTGATCTGCTCCATCGTGGTGTTCGGGTCTTTTGAGACCGCGCTGCTTAAGAAAAGACCGCTGACTTTCCGGGCGTGATAGTAGGAAAGGAATGTCCGGGTCAATTCCTCGGGACTCAAACTGCACCGTCTGGCGGCCGAACCCGCCCGAAGCGGGCAGTATTTGCAATTGTTCACGCATTCGTTGGAAAGAAGGGTCTTAAAGAGGAAGGTCCTTCCGCCGTTCGGGAGAATCACAGGATAGATCCATTTGTCTTCTTGAGAGCGGCGGCGGTGTTCATCCTCCCGTGTCGCGCAAGCGCAGGCAAGGTCATATTGGGAATCCCGCGACAGGATCGCGAGCTTTTCCTCCGCATTAGGACTTCGTTGAATACTTATCATATCTGTTCCGTGAGGATGCTTTTCCTATATGCTTACTAACATTGCCGTATTTTGTATCGCAAACCTATTCGATTGAAAAGCTGGCGTTCACGACAGCCGTGACCTTCTTCTCAAGCGAACTCGTGTCGTTCATACCCCAATCCGAGATCTCGGTGGAATTGACCGGCGTGATCTGGAAGACGCCCATCTTGGCGGAGCGCATAAAACCGGTCCGGTTGCCCGTGGCCTTCACCATATTCTCCGCCCGGAGCTTCGCGTTCTCCGTCGACTTGGCGAGCATCTCGACTTTTAGTTCATCCAGCTTTGTGTAGAAATATTCCGGGCTCCCGGAATAGAATTCGATCCCCTGGTTGATCAGTTCCGTGGATTCGCGTGAGATCTGGGCGATCTTGTCGACATCATTCGAGCGCAGTTCCACGGTCTGCTTGAGCCGGTAGCCTTCGATCGTGTTTGTGTTATTGCCCTTCTCGTTCTTTTTATAAATCGTTTCGGTCTCGATCTGCCGGACGATGATTTCTTTTTCCGCGATTTTCTGACTCGCGAGATATTTTTTCACCTTTGCAAGGTCTTCACCGAGTTTCTTGAAAGCCGTCGCCATATCGATCTCACGCCGTGAGAACGCCCCCGTCCACACCCCGTAATCGCTTTTAATGTTCTTTTGCGCCGAGCCTGTCACCGAGATCTGCTCCCGCATGAACTTCGTCACCGACAAAAATCCTTTTGAGAAAATAACGCTTGAAACGATCGTGGCCGCGGCAATGCACAGTCCGAGAATAATGATCTGAGTGTTTTTAAGAAAATTGAGTCTGTTGGGTTGGTCTTCCATGGCGGGTCTCCTTCTCTTGTTGCGGCTTTTGGCGGCACGCGGGTTCTGGTTCCAGGCGGGGCCTTACAAAAAATGCGAGAGCTCACTGGGCCAGTGTTAACGGTTTATTATGAAAAAACTGAATGATAAAAAATATAGCGCATTTGATCATATGGCACCTGTTCAACGGTCTGCGTAGCGCGGTGACTTCTTCCAGCCAGCGCGGCGAACTTCTTCCACTTCGGAGCCCGAAGGGCGACGCTTTGAAGGCCTTGTTTTAAAGAGCGTTTAAAGCGGGTGTTTCCGGGCGGCAGTTTTCCGCATGGATTCACCTTTGAGTTCGATACTATAGGCATTGTGAACGAGCCGGTCAAGGATGGCATCGGCAAGCGTCGGGTTTCCGATGATCTCGTGCCAATGTTTGACCGGGAGCTGACTGGTGACGACGGTGGAAGCTCGGTTGTGCCGGTCTTCGAGAATCTCGAGAAGATCGCCGCGCTCCATTTCGGTGAGAGCGGCAAGCCCCCAGTCGTCGATTACCAGCACATGCGGTCGTACCAGGGAGCGCATGACTTTTGAGAAGCGCCCGTCCCCGCGAGCCAGCGCAAGCTCCTGAAGCATCCTCGGAGAACGTGCATAAAAAACAGGATGTCCCAGGAGGCACGCTTTATGCGCCAAGGCGCAGGCAATAAAACTTTTTCCAACCCCGCAAGGCCCTGTGATCAATACGTTGAGATGTTCCTCCACCCATTTTCCCGAAGACAATTTTCTGATGAGCGCCTTATCCAGGCCCCGGGACTGCGTGAAATCAATATTCTCCACGCACGCCGACTGCCGTAGCCGTGCCAACCGAAGCCTCGTTTCAAGACGCCGATTCTCCTGTTCCGTCAGCTCGCGGTCGATCAAAAGCCCAAACCGTTCCTCAAAATCCAGTTTCTCGTAATCCCGCGACGAATTCTGCTCCTCAAGCGCCTTGAGCATGCCGTGTAATTTTAATGTCCTTAATTTGTCTTGTGCCGGCGTTGATAACATGATTCACCTCTTTCAAAGTGTTAGTTGTTGAAATAGTTCCCGCCTCGGATATTGGGGTGCGTGATGTTCGCCGTCTTAACGCTTGCCGGAAAAACATTTTGATCCAGACCGTTCTTGAGAATGGATTTGACGCTCCGGTACGAATACGCACCGATCTTCGCCGCACGCGCGCACGCCAACTCCAGCCGGGGTTCGGAATACGCTCTCGCCAAGCGGAGTATTCCAAGACACGAACGATATCCCAACTCAGGATACTGCCGGCTGTTCAAGATATGCTCGACCACGCTGGCCGTCTGGCGGCCAATCGTGCTGGCCCTCGCAATCATCTTGCTCGGCGTCCAGGATAAGTGCTCCTGATGACTGGGCGGCATATGCTCGTGAACTGTCGTGGGTTTCCACTCAAGAAAGCTTCGCAGATGGCTTGCAACCCGCTTTTCTCGGTGAAAAATCTCCACCGTTCGCGTTGTATAGCGCGCCGTGACCTCCTGATGGACCAAAATATACGGGACGCTGTAATAATGCTTTTCAATCTCGACGTGGTAATCGATATTGACCCGGACTTTCTTCCAGCGCGCAAATTCGTAACGTTCTCCTGGAAGGGGTTTAAGGGCGGGCTCTTCAAGGTCCCGGAAGGTCGAAAGCCGGCTCCC
>Ga0364880_10499_pt1 | contig 12237 bp, 11 predicted proteins | sample ExccelJu500001D3_5_FD_206927 | JGI IMG/M metagenome (GOLD analysis project Ga0364880, IMG submission 206927) | Enriched cells from Trout Bog Lake Hypolimnion, Wisconsin, USA - BchlTB.July30.5000.01.D3 | ecosystem: Environmental > Aquatic > Freshwater > Lake > Hypolimnion/Profundal zone | place... | reverse complement strand
AGCATGGATGAATACTTTGGTTAATCCTTCCTTTTTACAAAGGTCACAGATAGCCTTTACATGACTGGTATGAGAGTGTACGCCACCATCACTTACCAACCCAATTAAATGCAGGGGTTTATTATTAACTTTTGCATAATGGATAGCCTTCAGTAAAGTTTCGTTCTGTGCAAATTCGCCGGTACGGATAGCTACATTAATACGTTGTAATTCCTGATAAACAATACGGCCGGCACCCAGATTCAGGTGGCCCACTTCGCTGTTTCCCATCTGTCCATCGGGCAAACCTACTTCCTCGCCACAGGTAACCAAAGTAGAATGGGCATATTTATTATATAGTCCGGAAACGAAAGGCGTTTTAGCGTTTTGAATAGCATCGGAATGTTTGTCTTTTCCAAGACCCCATCCATCCATGATAATCAACATTGTTTTCTTGCTCATATACTTATCATTTAAAATTTGAAATGCAAAGGTGGGTATTAGCATCCAAATAAAAAATGATTTTTAGTGGCTATAGCAACCAATGTCGTAAGAACTGCCCCAATTCCTGCCATTTATGTCGTAAGGTGAAGTAAAATTGGAGTTGCCTGCAGCAATACAGGCAGAAGTATCCTGCAGATGGAAATCGTATATATTATTGCCAAGGTCAATGTTCATAAACGCCGGTATCTGATTTCTGATACAAGCATTATTAAATATTACATTACCATTATTAAGATTATCCTTTAGCTTATAAAATACGTTATAGAAATTTACATTAAAAGCAGGTCCTGCAATCTGACTTACACTTATTTCATCATTTACTAATCCGCCTTCGCCATAAACTATACTATTATTGAAAATGCAGGTTAGACTATTAGGATTTGTACCATCATTATTACTGATACTAACTACTGGTATTTTATGAGCAACATAACTATTATCGTAACTGACAATGGTACATTGGTTAAAGAAATAATTGCCCCCTGAAGTAATAGATACATTGGTACCACAGTTGCTGAAAAGACAACTGACTGCTGTGATAGAAGCACTTGTGCCCAGAATTCCTTCGGCAGAAATATTATTGATGATACATTCATTAAGGGTCAGCATTGTATGAGCATGTGGTGCAGTACCAGTAACCACTATTCCCTGATAAGCATTATTGATATTGGTAAAGTTCATTACACTGGTATCGCTCTGATCGTATATAAAAATTCCAGGCCAGCTACCGGGATAAGTATTATAAGGATTATCCAGCCTGTCGCACTGAAAACTAATACGGTTGTTGCTATCACCCATAGCTCTTAAAGTACCATATATTTCAATAGGTGCATCGGCATGAGAATAGATAGCCGTACCCGGATTAATGGTTAAGGTAACATTGGGCATTACATATAATCCGCCCAGGATAACGATTGGTAAAGAATCGGTGAAAGCAGTATTTTGTGTAATGTAGGTGTTGCGAAGAAAGATAGCATTTCTACCATAAGCATCCAGTTGTATAAAACGGGTATTGCCATTGAATGTATAACGGATACTGTCCTGCACAATAAAAGGCAATTGTTTGTTGTTTGAATCCACGCTAACCTTTACGAATATATAAACACTATCATTAGGGGCGATTTCTATGTTAGAAAAAGTAGTACCCGATGAACCATCTACATTCATACTGAAATAAGAATTAGCCCCCCCCATCAGTTGAACATTGCTGAGAATTATATTCTGGTCATTGTTGTTGAAAATTTTCACATACTGTGTAACAGAACCTGTAGTGGTGAATACCGTATCGAAATGAAGTGTATCAGCAGAAGTAAACACAGAAGCATTTTTATCGGATATAATACCTGTTTTTTTACAGGAAACCATTATAGCCAACACACCAATTACACATATAGAAAGTAAGAATTTATTATTCATCTTAGCCCAAAAATATAGGTTTCGTATGTAAGTACTAAGGTTTTTCGCTAAATAAAATATATTTACCGCATGAAAAGATTGTTTGATGTAATAGAACATCAGCAAACCCATTTCCCAAAGCAGGATATGCTTGCTTCAAAGATTGATGGAAAATGGATAGGCTGGGAAACTGCAACTGTTCAGAATACTGTTAATCAGTTAAGTGCCGGATTAATACAATCTGGCATTGGATCCATTGAGTTTAATGCAGAACAAAGCGATAAAATTGCTATTATAAGTTATAATCGTCCTGAATGGTTGATGACTGATATGGCAGTACAACAAACCGGAGCTATACTGGTTCCTTTATATCCTACAACTCATCCCAATGAAATCGTTTATATACTGAATGAAGCAGAAGTTAAACTGATTTTTGTTGGCGATAAAATATTGTTTGATAAAGTAATGTCTGTGAAGGATCAGGTTCCTTCCTTACAGGATATTTATAGTTTCGATGCAATTGATGGATGCAGAAACTGGAAAGAAATATTTGTATCTGATACCGATAAAGTAAATCAATTTAAATCAACAATACCGGATAGTCATATTGCTACTATCATTTATACTTCAGGAACAACCGGTTACCCAAAAGGGGTAATGCTTTCTCATAAAAATATCTGTAGTTGCTTATTATATAGTAAACAAAGTTTTCCATTCAGCGATGCTCCTGATAAAAAAGTGCTAAGCTTCCTTCCACTCAATCATGTATTTGAAAAGCTGGTAAGTTATATTTTTATGTTTAGCGGACTAAGTATTTACTATGCAGAAAACATGGATACTATAGGAGACAACCTTAGAGAAATTAAACCCAATGGATTTACAACAGTTCCTCGCTTACTCGAAAAAGTATATGAAAGAATAATGACCAAAGCAGATGAACTAAGTGGTCTTAAAAGAACCCTATTCTTCTGGGCATTGAACCTTGGAAAGAGATACGATATTTCAAATAAAAATAAAGTCTATCTGCTTCAATTATGGCTTGCCAGGAAACTTATTTTTAGTAAATGGAGAGCTGCTTTAGGCGACAATGTTGAGTTTGTAGTAACCGGAGGAGCAGCTTGTCCTGTGAATCTATTAAGGATATTCAATGCAGCAGGAATACCGGTTTATGAAGGATACGGCCCCACAGAAAACAGTCCGGTTATTTCAGTGAATCGAAAAGATAAAAAAGAAAATATATTCGGTACAGTTGGTCAACCTATTGATGGTATTGAAGTAAAGCTCGAGGAGGATGGTGAGATTTGTGTAAAAGGATCTACGGTAATGGCTGGCTATTATAAACATCCTGAATGGACTGCGGAAACCATTATTGATGGTTGGTTACATACCGGCGATATAGGAGAATGGATAGATCATAAATACCTGAAAATAACCGACAGAAAAAAAGAATTATTTAAAACAAGTGGCGGTAAATACATAGCCCCCCCAACCTATAGAAAACAAATTTAAAGAACATGCTTTTATCGAACAGATCATGGTAATTGGTGCCGATAGAAAGTTTGTATCGGCACTTATAGTTCCTGCTTTTCCCATACTAAAAGGGTGGCTTCATCATAAACAAATAACAATAAATTCTGAAGATGAAATGATGAATCATCCTGCCGTAATTGATAAATATAACCGCATCATTCAGGAAATTAATCAATCATTTAGTAATGTAGAACAAATAAAGAAGTTTCTGCTGTTACCAGAAGAATGGAGTATTGAAGGAGGTGAGATGACACCCAAACTGAGCCTAAAAAGAAAGGTAGTTCTAGGTAAATTTGAGAAAGAAATAGAAAGTATGTATCAGTAAGTTCATACAGATTCAATTTCTGTCCTTTGGACGGAAGTACTCGTAGCATTGTTCATAAGTAGGATACCATCCTAATGAACTACCTCGTCAGCTCTGCTGTGAGGTAGTTCATTAAAATACTTGTTTCTATTTGTAGCTTACTGATTAATCATTTATACTATCAGGAATCTATAAGGCAATAACGCATCCTCCCCTGCATAATCAACACCTACTCTGGCAGTAGTTTTTATTTCAGTCTCTTCAAAATGGATTTCTTCATCAGCTATATATAATTCATTGCCTGTTAATATATAACTATCATGCATAGTATATATTCCTAATGCTTTAGATATTAATCCCGGACCGGATATTTTTCCATGTAATTTTTTCTTATTCAATCTTTCCAGCATTATCTTCTCTCCTTTGTAAGGTTTTATACCTCTTATCAAAACAGCATGGGGGATATTATTTACATTAGTAACAACATTAAATAAATGATGTATTCCATAACATAGATACACATAGGCTATACCTCCTTCCGCAAACATTGTTTCAGTTCGTTTGGTCCTCCTGTTATTATACGCATGCGACGCTTTATCAATTGCTCCATTATAAGCTTCAGTTTCAGTAATGATACCAGCAGTCAGTTCATTATTGAAATTAGTAACCAGTATTTTCCCCAATAATTCTTTTGCAATAAGTACTACATCATCCCTTAAATAAAACTCCCGGCTTAATTTCTTCATCTTAAAATAATTTCAAGTTACGCTAACAAAAGTATAAACTTCTTAAACGTTATAAATGAATTAAACCATTAAACCACTTAACCATTTTAAATCATACTTTTGTAAACGCTAACTAATATTTTAAATGCTAAAGGAAATAATAATTGCCATACAGGCTTACGGCAGGGCACACGACCTGATAAGGCAACACAGGCTCTGGAAGTGGATATTAATTCCAGGAATTCTGTATGCATTAATGTTTATGTTCAGCATGTTTTACTTTGCACATACTTCAAATTTATTTTTTGAATGGCTTAGTCAGAAAACAGGATTAAACAACTGGATAAAGAAAGAAGAAGTTGGTTTACTTGGGTTTATAACTACTATGAGCAGCCTTATATTATGGGTAGTAATCATGCAGTTGTATTTCTCTCTTTTTAAATTTTTTTTTCTCATAATCGGTTCACCAATATTTGTGTATCTAAGTGAAAAAACCGCAGCAATACTCAATCACGAAGACCTTCCATTTAGTTTTATGTTGTTACTCGAAGACATATTCAGAGGTATAAAAATTGCTATCCGTAATTCGCTTTGGCAAACCGTATATGTAGCTGCTATTATTTTCCTTTGCCTGGTACCTTTATTAGGCTGGTGTACTCCATTACTGGCTTTACTCATAGAATGTTATTATTATGGCTTCTCCATGGTGGATTACAGTATGAAAAGAAATAAGAAAAATTCATCCGAAAGTATATTCTTTATTGGACAACATAAAGGATTAGCCTTGGGCAATGGGCTGGTATTTTATATCATGCATTTATTGCCTTTTGTAGGTTGGGTATTAGCACCCGCATATTCAGTTGTAGCAGCTACATTGAGTATCGAAGAAATTAATACAGATTCAAAAGTAAAAGAACCCGAAATATTTTCATAATGACAACATTAGGTAAGGTTATATTAATCCCTGTTTTTTTATATGATGATGCAGTTGAAACTATTCCTGCATATATATCCCAGGCTATTGCTGACTGTTCAGTTTTCTTTGTGGAAAATGAAAGAACAGCCCGACGTTTCATTAAAAAAATTAGGAAGGAAACAGTAATTGATGATCAGGAGTGGTTTACGATCCATAAGGCTGAAGACGGTGTTAAGAAACAGTTCATTGACAGACTTAAACAAGGTAAAAACATTGGTATCCTTAGCGAAAGTGGTTGTCCGGGTATAGCTGATCCGGGACAAATATTGATAGAAGCAGCCCAACATATAAATGCTACTGTAAAGCCATTGGTAGGACCAAACTCTGTACTGCTTGCATTGATGGCCAGTGGAATGAATGGCCAGAAGTTCCAGTTTAATGGGTATCTTCCAATTGATAACCTGGAAAGAAGAAAAGCAATCAGAGAAGTTGAGATATATTCTGCTAATAACAAGTGTACACAGATATTTATAGAAACACCTTATCGCAACAATCAGTTACTGAAAGAAATGTTGGAAACCTGCCTGCCGGATACCCGTATATGTATTGCTTCCAACATAACCGGACCAATGGAATTCATTAAAACCAGGAAAGCAAAGGAATGGAAGAATCAATCTCCTGATTTGCATAAACAGCTGGTAATATTTTTATTGATGGCTTAACGAGATGAGTTGTTATTATTATTGTAAAAATTATGTATTATTAAAATATTAATCATGAATAGAACACAGGTTTTAACAGCAATTATAAACAAGTCTCAAGAAGATATTCAAAACTGGTTTACAAGTTTAGAGGATAACGATTTTATAGAAGCGACTGAAATACTGGAACAAATTGCCAGAGAATTACCGGCATATCAGACTAATATAGAGTTTAAAAAAGAGGTAGATGGAATAGCTGCTACAAAAGAACATTTTGAAGATATTTGTAATAAGGAAGCCGTTCAGCAATTAAAGTATGAAATTGAAATGGATGAAACCTTCAAAAAGCTGAAGACTGAGTTTAATGGATTAAGAGAAGATCTTATAGAGGAACTGTTATTAAACCCAGATAATGAAGGATTATTAAATATGATTAAGCAGATTATTCAGGTAGAAAAAGATCATAATACCTATAATGCCGATGAATGGCAAGCCATAAGTCACTTGTTATAAATCAAATATTATTTTATAATTCAATATTACTTAACTCCTAAACAAATCGGAGTCTTGAAAAATTATTGATTACATACTATAGCGTTCCCATATTTCCTGTAATCCCATATCAAATAGTATAAACCTGCAGGCAATATAAAATAGATTAGCCGGTTGTTTTTCAAAGCACCAGCAAAATCCAGTTTCAGTAAATCAATAAAAGCAGATGTTAGTCCACCTCCTGGACACTTAATACCAAAAAAAGTTCTCCAGATGCAAGGCAAACAAATGTCAATAGTAGTGACAGTTTTCAAAATAACAGATACCATAAAATACAGGAATACAATTACCATAAACTTATGGTCATTAATATATAAAAACAACTTCTGTCGTTTATCCTCCATTTCTGATCAGATATGCTTATAAATTTCTATAAATAGTAGAAGGTGCAGATTGAGCAGAGGCGTAAATGGTAATATCGGCAATCGTTACATGCTTCGGTGCCTTTATGGCATACAGTATGGTATCGGCAATATCTTCGGGGGTCAATGGGCTAAAGCCCTCATATACCTTGGCAGCCCTCTCGGTATCGCCCTTGAAACGCGTAACCGAAAACTCGGTTTCCACCGCACCCGGCGCAATATTGGTAACCTTTATACCATGCTGTGTAAGGTCCAGACGCATACCCTCACTAATGGCTTCCACCGCTTTCTTGGTGGCACAATACACCGCACCATTGGCATAGGTATATTTGCCCGCTACAGAACCAAGGTTTACAATATGTCCGGTTTTACGTTCCACCATGCCTGGCATAACGGCTTTGGATACATATAGCAAACCCTTTACATTACCATCCATCATCAGATCCCAGTCGGCAATTTCTCCTTCCTGTATGGGCGATAAACCATGGGCACTACCTGCACTGTTGACCAGTATATCCACTGCTTTCCATTCAGCAGGTAATGACGCTATAGAATAGCTGACTGCTTCATTGTCCCTTACATCGAAACATAAGGTATATACTTTTACAAACGGAGATAGTTCCTTTTGTAAGTCATCAAGTCTTTCTTTTCTTCTTCCACAGATAATCAGGTTAATACCTGACTTTGCAAATGCACGGGCAGTTGCCATGCCAATACCTGAACTGGCACCGGTAATTAATGCGATGGTTTGTTTATTTATCATACATTCCAAACATTTATTAAGTTCAAAAAGTTCATTCTTTCTATATACTTATTCTAACTCCTAACACCTATCTCCTAACTCCTAACTCCTAACTCCTAACGCCTATCTCCTAACTCCTGACTCCTTACTCCTTACTCCTGTCTCCTTACTCCTTGTATTTAGCTGAACAGGTATTCTATATCATCACGGCTTAGCTTCTTCACAAATGATTCTTCATCCGATATCAGATCACGCGCAAGCGACTTTTTCTTTTCCTGCAACTGAATGATTTTGTCTTCCACCGTATCGGTACAGATCATACGGTAGGCAAATATATTCTTGGTCTGACCAATTCTATGTGTCCGGTCAATAGCCTGTTGTTCAACAGCAGGATTCCACCATGGATCCACAATATATACATAGTCGGCTGCTGTAAGGTTTAAACCCACACCACCCGCTTTCAATGAAATAATAAATACTCTGCAAGTGTCATTGTTCTGAAAATTGGTGATAGCTTTTTCTCTCTCCTGTATAGTAGAAGAACCATCAAAATATTCATATACCACACCCATCTCTTTCAGCTTTTCCTTTATCAGCGCCAGCATACCCAGAAACTGTGAGAAGATCAATGCTTTGTGGTTGCTGATATTCTCCGATATTTCCCTGGTCAGTTCATCAATCTTCACCGAAACATTCGGTAAACGTTCCTCTTCTTTCAGGATAGCAGGACTATCGCAGATCTGCCTCAGTTTCATTAAACCCTGCAGGATGGTTAACTGCGATTTGTTGATACCTATTGAATCTACCAGACCCAGTATTCTTGCCCTGTAATCGTTACGGTAACCGTCATAGATCTTTCTTTGTTCGGCACCCATTTCACAATACAGTATCATCTCCTGTTTTTCAGGAAGATCTTTTGCCACCTGTTCCTTAGTCCTTCTGAGAATAAAAGGAAACAACAATTTACGCAGATGATCCTTTTGTATTTTCTCTCCGAATTTATCAATAGGTACAGCAAACTCATGTTTAAAGAAATCAATGCTTCCCAGCATACCAGGATTCAGAAAATTCATCTGGGCAAAGATGTCGAAGGTATTGTTCTGAAGTGGTGTACCACTCAAACAAAGTTTATTCTTGGCTTCCAGCAAACAAACAGCCTTAGCAATCTTGCTCGAAGGGTTTTTGATGGCCTGGCTTTCATCCAGTACCACATAATCAAAAGCTATTTCGGTAAATTGTTTTATATCGCTACGTAAGGTTCCGTAGGTGGTAATGATAATGTCGTTTTCTTCTGAATGAAGATCTGCCTTCAACCTTGAACCACCATGATGAATATACATAGTAAGGGAAGGTGTGAACTTGGCAATTTCATTCTTCCAGTTAAACATCAAAGATGTAGGACATACTACCATAGCTCTTAACTTGCCATTCTGAGTCTTGTAATATTCCAGGTAAGTCAGTGTCTGAAGTGTTTTACCCAAACCCATATCATCGGCCAGTATACCGCCCCAACGCACCTGTTCCAGATAGTTTAACCAATGAAACCCGCTTTGCTGATAAGGGCGTAATATATTTACCAGATGCGCTGGTGGAGGAACTTCGTTTATTTTATCAACTGTTCGAAGATTATTATATCTTTCTTCCAGTTGTATAAAGAGTTCTTCCTCATCGCGTTGTTCGTATAAATCTTCTATTACACTCAACTGATATTTATTCAGTTTAAGGGTATTGGTCTTTCCATCTCCAACTTTAAACAGTAAAGAATATTTCTTCAGCCATTCTTCGGGCAATATACCCAATGAACCATCCTGCAGGTTTACAAACTGTTGCTTGTTGGCAAGGGCCTGTTTAATATCAGCAACTGTTACGGTCTGATCACCGAAAACAATTTCAACCTTAGCGTCAAACCAGTCGGTATTGCTGCTGATGAATATCTTGGTAGATGGTTTGGCAGTATTGAAACGGAAGTTCTTCAGATTATCAAGACCAGAAAGTATAACGTTCATGTCTTTCAATGAGTCTATAAACAAAAAGAACCAGTTGTTCTTCAGCACATCATCCATCTTCAATGCCATTGCATTTTCTTCTTCCAGATGAATGAAGTTGGAATGCAGTTTCTCTATAGCATCCTTTAGTTTATACTCTTCTGCTTTATTTCTGTTGACAATCACCAACTGACCATTCTGCGAAAGTAGCACGGTGTCTTTTTCGGTACTGGAAAGCTGATAATCGTTATAGGTAAATAATGTTTTAAATATTAGGTAGCCACTCTTTTCCTCCAGCATCAACTGCATTTTAGGAACTATATTCGACAGCTCCTGCTTTACTACATTGCCAAAATCTATCTTGTATTTCTTAGAGAGTGGCATAATGGTATCGTTCAGCATCGTAACCCATTCCTTTTCAGGAACTACCATATGACCCGAAGGTAAAAATCTTTCCACTACGGCAATATCCTCCACGTTTTCCCATAAAAATACTTCATTATGGTGCATGAACAATATGGTAGTATTCAGATCGTTCTTCTCTATCTCCACCGTATTGTAAGGAAGCTTGGCATGGCAGGATACTATGTATTCACTGCCATTGAATTCTATCTGTATTTCGGGCACAGCCGGACGGGCCGAGAAACTGATTTGCTGTAGGTTGTCGGTAATGAACTTTTGCCCGGTTGCTAAGTAATAATTGAAAGTAGAACTATTTACTTCCTCAATGATTTTCATAATCTTCGGATGCAGAAATTCGTTGATCAGGTTTTTGGTTTCTTCAGGCAATTCTTCTCCCTGATGATGCACAATATTTTCCCAGATACCACTGAACGGAGAGTTTCTGTTGAGATACTTGTTTATTTCGGTAGGCAACAGTTTTCTCAACCATTGAAGCAGTATCTTATCATCTTCATTAAATATCTCGGTATTGATAAATTTATTCAGGTCCAGCTTCTCCACCTTGCCATCATAGCCATGACTATCCTGCAATACATCGCCCTGAATGGCTTCGAACTGAATGAATGGATACATGGGCGAATAGGCAGACAGAACTACTCCCAGTTTCTTATATAGATCTGTGTTTACTTCCTCTTTTGGTACCACTACCATGGTGGATATTTCCTCTTCAAAGTCAATTACTTTAGCAGGAGCCTCTACAGCCACTACTTCCACCTTTTTAATGGATGGATCCAGTACTCTTAGGAAAGGTCTTCCTTCGGAATAGGTAAACTCGAACTTCTTTTTCAGATTATCTTTTAAAGTATAACCATATTGAGCCAGCAATTTATTCTTCACCCAATCCCAGTTTCTGATACTGTCGAAATAATTTGGACCATGGGCATTCACCAGCTGAAGCAGTACAATCACTTTATGTACACATAAAGGATATTTGGTTTCGGAGTTGCAGGTACAACTGGTATCAATGGTTCTTTCTTCATTCTTACGCAGTATCAGCTGAAAGGTCTGTCCCATAAAGTTCAGGGTAGCCTTTACCTTTTCGTCTTTAGCCTCGGTAATCTTAGCCTTCTTGGTCTTCAGAAACTCGTCAGCTGTTTCATAGCTTTCGCTGGAAGAGAGTACCCTGATCAGTTTCAGTTCCAGTTGTTTCATCTTCACCACAGTATGTTTCTGATGGTAATGATTGGCGTTGTCGCCCAGCAATTTTTTATCTATCAGGTCCTGAAGTTTGAAGAGTGCGGCTGCTTTGTGGCGGCATACTTCCGTAATATTGTACGGACAGGTACAACGCGCCGATACTTTACCCGGGTTTTTAAAGTTATTGATATGTACCTTGTAAAACATCACATACGAGTCGTCTCTTACGCGGAAAGTAACATTGTTCAATAGTTCATCGTATTCCACCAGCTCGGTATAGCCGTTCAACATGATCTTCTTGCCACGCTTGACTACTTCATCAGAAGCGAAATTGTAAATATGTTTTATCAGGTGCGGAAGTGCCATAATTTGTGCCGGTGTTACCAATAGATTAATCGGACAAAATTAGGGTAAACAAGCCGCTAATGAATTATTGTTTTGGTAAAGTATGAAAAAGGGAGTTGATTTTTAGTAATACAAGCCTTAACCGTTTACAAATTCATTAAGGTTATTAGCTGTTACCCTCTTTTTCATTTTTATTTTCTCCTTTTCACTTTCAATTTGGGCGTTGCCCTTCGGGCCGTTGCAGCCCTTCCTATCTTTCTGCGCCTGCCCGAAAGTACCTTTTAAGCAAAGAGTTTCAGGGCAGGCGCAGAAAGGATATTCCCTGCTGCAACTAACGCAATACAACGTTCAGTTTCTTCAAATAAACCCATATCAACAACAATTTTATTGAATACAACTACTTCACTTCTTACAATTCACAACTCACGATACATTCAAAAACCTACTGTTCCCATAATAGAGCCTACTGAAGGCATTTCAGACCCGAGTCTTCCCATAATAGAGCCTACTGAAGGCATTTCAGACCCGAGTCTTCCCATAATAGAGTCTACTTAAGGCAAAACAGACCCGAGTCTTTCCATAATAGAGCCTACTGAAG
>Ga0364880_10546_pt1 | contig 12295 bp, 11 predicted proteins | sample ExccelJu500001D3_5_FD_206927 | JGI IMG/M metagenome (GOLD analysis project Ga0364880, IMG submission 206927) | Enriched cells from Trout Bog Lake Hypolimnion, Wisconsin, USA - BchlTB.July30.5000.01.D3 | ecosystem: Environmental > Aquatic > Freshwater > Lake > Hypolimnion/Profundal zone | place... | reverse complement strand
TGGGTTCGTGATACACAGCCGACGTGCCGTCTCCTCGCCCACCCTCTTGGTCGCGTATTCATAACCCGTTTTCAGATGCGGTGGCCGCGACTTGGGGTTGTGTGCATCGGTTGCAAGAAAATGAATCCAGTTACGCTCCAGCAATTCATTGGCAAAGGCTTCAGCCATCTTGCCGAAGCGCCCATATAAGGAGCTGGAGGTTACCTGGACCAGGCACCCGTTCCGCATGAATTCAGCCAGCAATTCAGGCTGGCGATGGAGTGCTGGATACCGCTCCGGATGGGTAACGATCAGGGTATAGCCTGCCGACTGCAACCTAGATATTGCCTGGGTCAACTGGGGAGGGATTGTCAAGCTGGGGAATTCGATCAGCAGGTATCCTTTGCCGTTGATAGAGTAGCGCAATGGGTTGGCCACGGCATCGATGATGTTTTCGACATTCAGGTGGAAGTCACACCCTAGGCTCAGTTGGACCTGATCCTTTAGCAATTGGCGCAACACTGCCAGGCGTTCTTCGATGACCTGAGCCTGATAGGGATACATGTCACTAGCGTGTGGAGTGCAAACTATGTGCGTCACGCCTTCCGCAGCGGCATCACGTGCCATGGTCAGGGAAGTCTCGAGGTCAGGTGATCCGTCGTCTACTCCGTAGATTAGATGATGATGAATGTCAATCATTGTGCCTGGTTCCAACTCCTGGGAAAAGAACATCAATGAGATGCAATAGCCCTAATCGTCGAGGCAAACGTCTTTCAGCCATCCGCGGACGCTGCATCTGTTTTTCTGATCTATCTAGGGCTGCGTGCCACAATCAGTTTGCTTCTGACCGCGGGGTATACCGGAAGACGTGCGGCTCAGAAACGAAGGAACAGGCTATGACCGCCCCTTTCGATTGGGACCTGTATTCGGCTCGTCCGCACTCTTAGCAATACTGTACCTCTGTTCTGGTGAAAAGGTGAGCTGATATTGATTCGTCAAAGGGTATGGCTCACTGGTTTTACTTTAAATCGGCGAATTCGGTATTACCATTTCCCGAAAATTCATCAAAATCCCAAAAATGACAGATGAGCCCAGCTCGGAATGCCAAAATCACCATCTCCGTTACATCAGATATGGGGCACCTTTCGACCCACTTTATCACCTCTGACGCGCATCTCAACAGTCTTGTACGGCTACACAGGGGCTGCCCCGCTAACACTACGGCCGGTCTCATAAGCGCCACGGGCCTAATCTTGCCGCCTGTGAGACCAGTCAATAAGGCGGGGCTTATGCTCTTCGCTGATTGATGCAGACGGTTCTAGCCGGAAGGCCGAAGCGAATGAGAGAGTGCAGCGCACGTGTCTCATCTATCCGGCCGGGGTTCTTGTGGTGAAATTCAGGCAATGGGACCATGTGCAACGCAAGAAGCCCAGGCGACGATCGCAGTTAGGGATCAGCCGGCAGCCCGCGATGCACAGGGGGGACAAATCGACACGCAGGTAAGTCCACAATCCGGATAACAAAAGGAGTTGAGGGAGTGGTATCCGTGGAATTGCTTCAAATGGGGCTAATCATGTTTCTTGGGTCTGGCGACATCTCTGCCGGGCAGCACAGGATCCTTTCCCTTGGAACGAATGAAAAAAAGATTGTGAACCATGTAATAAGACTATCTAGCTATTTACTTGACGCCACCAACCCCAATCGGTAGTGTTTTGTGTTGTGGACGAGGATTATCCCAGGACGTTGCTTGAGTTGGAGAAGCGTTTTTCCAGCGAAGATGCCTGCGCCGAGTACCTTGCGGCCTTGCGTTGGCCAGCGGGGTGGAGTTGCCCGCGTTGCGCCGCCTCCGAGGGATGGACAGTACGGCGCAGCCGTTGGCTTTGCGGGCATTGCCGCTATGAGATGTCGGTCACGGCTGGAACCATTTTTCAGGACAGCCATCTTCCCCTGACGATCTGGTTTCGCGCCATCTGGCAGGTGACCAGCCAGAAGAACGGCATCAGCGCCCTTGGTCTCCAGCGCGTGTTGGGCCTGGGGAGCTACAAAACAGCCTGGGCGATGTTGCATAAGCTGCGCCGGGCGATGGTTCGTCCAGGCCGCGACCGCCTGTCGGGCACAGTGGAAGTCGATGAAACCTATTGGGGCGCCGAGGAATCAGGCCTGATTGGGCGGCTGAGCGTGAACAAGGCGATTATCGCCGTGGCGGTCGAGGAGGACGGCAGAAAAATCGGTCGCGTCCGGCTGCAAACGATCCCGAATCTGACGCGAGCAGCTTTGCATGGCTTTATCGCCGCATCGGTTGAGCCCGGCAGCACGGTGCGAACCGATGGCTTCAAGTCCTATCTGGGGCTGGAGGGCTATGTCCACCAGCGTCTCGTGCAAACAGAACAGTCCGAAGACGAACATGTGCTGCCTCGTGTGCATCGCGTCATTGGACTACTGAAACGCTGGCTGATGGGAACCCACCAGGGCGCAGTGTCTGCCGAGCATCTGGACGATTATCTCGACGAGTTCACCTTTCGCTTCAACCGCCGCACTTCGGCGTCACGCGGAAAACTGTTTTACCGGTTGGCGCAACAAGCCGTTCAGATTGAGCCAGTTCCATTCGCGAAACTGGTGAAACCACAACCGATTGTGTCTGGTGGCGTCAAGTAAATAGCTAGATTACAGAATCCTGGGAGCCAAGTGGCTTTTTCCTCAAGAAAAAGCTACCTACCACAATCTCAAAGCGTCAACATGTGAATCGAAAATGCTCTAGTTTTAACAATCTCGCTGCTACAAGAGATGGGTAGACCATTATGATGCGTCGCGTTGCGCTGATTTACAATCCGGCTTCTGGCCAGCATTCTACGCGGCGAGCGGCTGTTATCGAGAAGGCGCTTGCCGTGCTCCGCAATGCTGGCATTGAAGCCGAAGTGCGGGCAACACAGGCACCGGGAGACGCAGGAATACAGGCACAGAAGGCAGTGCATCAAGGGTGTGACGCGATACTTGCTTGTGGTGGCGATGGCACTGTCCATGAAGTTCTCCAATGTTTGGTTGGGACGCAAGTCGCCTTAGGGGTGGTGCCGATGGGTACGGCAAACGCCTTGGCTGCGGATCTTGGCATTTCCTTGTCCCCAGCGAAGGCTGTGCGCATGCTGCTTGCTGCGAATCCGGTAAAAGTTGCTGTGGGCCGTATCTTCTATAGCGATAGCGATGGAGTAACACGCTCACGCTATTTCACCGTTGCTGCTGGGATTGGCGCAGACGCAAGCTTCTTTTACCGACTAGACGCTGAGTTAAAGCGACGGTTCGGCTATGCCCTATACATCTTTGAGGCCTTACGCGTTTGGGCTACACACCACTTTCCTGTTTTCGAAGTAGCTTTTGTGACTCATGGAGGCAGGACGCCTAGAGTGGAAGAGGTATCTCAGCTTCTAGCAGTGCGTATTACCGACTTTGGCGGAATCGTGGGCAACCTGGCCCCTGGTGCCGCCTTGAACAACAATAACTTGCGGCTTGTGGCCTTCAAAACGCGCAGCCGCCTAAGATACTTGATCTTTATGGCAGCAGTGTTGTGCAAGTGCCAAACTTCCTCCCGTGAGATCGAATTGTTGGATGCTATTTCGGTGACTTGTTGTGCCCGTGAGGGTTCGTCGGCACGCGTGTTCGCTGAGGCGGATGGGGAATTGCTGGGTACTTTGCCAGTAAAAATCGAGATCGTCCCTGATGCCTTGACCTTGCTGGTTCCGTCATGGGGCCGGCCTTGACTCCCGGTTTGAGCAAGAATGACATATGGTAGGTGTGAAGTGTTGTCAATGATCAAATGAGTGACAAGTGTGAGCATAGTAAGCGTCTACGGCTGGCTCTATTGACGGTGGATTGGAGTATATGATCTGAGGTCATGTCCACGAAGTCTAAGTGGACATGATCTCTAAATAAGATGCTGAGTTAATGGGAGCGTATGCTAGACACCATACTTGTCACCGGCGGGGCAGGGTTTATTGGCTCGAATTTCATTCTGAGCTGGATGGAATCCGTTGGTTCGCCAGTCCTCAACCTGGACCTGCTGACCTATGCGGGCAATCCTGCCAACCTGTCTGCGCTGAATGGAGACCTGCGCTATCAGCTCACGCGCGGCGACATCTGCGACGCGGAGCTGGTGGGCGCCCTGCTGGCCAAACATCGCCCACGGGCCATCGTTCATTTTGCGGCGGAGAGCCACGTAGACCGCTCCATTGCTTCCCCAGAGGCATTCCTCCGGACCAATGTGCACGGAACCTTCATTCTCCTGGACCAGGCAAAGCAGTACTGGTCCGGGCTTAGCGAAGCCGACCGCAACGCATTCCGCTTCCTGCACGTCTCCACTGACGAGGTGCATGGCTCGCTGGGCAAGGACGATCCGGCCTTCACTGAGACCACGGCATACGCTCCCAACAGTCCCTATGCGGCGTCGAAGGCGGCTTCAGACCACCTGGTAAGGGCTTATCACCACACCTGGGGTCTGCCCGTACTGACCACCAACTGCTCCAACAACTACGGGCCGTTTCAGTTTCCTGAGAAGCTGATGCCGCTGATGATTCTCAACGCACTTGAGGGCAAGCCGCTGCCGGTTTACGGCGACGGCAAAAACGTGCGCGACTGGCTGTTTGTGGACGATCATTGCGCGGCGATACGCGCCGTGATGCAGAATGGCCGCATCGGGGAAACCTACAACATAGGCGGCAACAGCGAACGCACGAATCTCGACGTGGTCACTACTATCTGCGACCTGGTGGACGAGATGAGCCCCCGTGACGGAGCCGGTCCGCGCCGCGAACTGATTACCTACGTCAAAGATCGGCCGGGACACGACCGGCGCTATGCCATCGATGCGTCCAAAATCGCACGCGAGCTGGGATGGCAACCCTCGGAACGCTTTGAAAGCGGACTGCGCAGAACGGTGCGCTGGTACCTGGACCATTCCTCATGGGTCGACAGCGTGCGCACCGGCGATTATCTCAAGTGGATCGCGGAGAATTACACGGAACGGGCGGAGCTATGAAGGGGATCATTCTTGCCGGAGGTTCCGGCACGCGTCTCTATCCGGTGACGCATGTGGTGTCGAAGCAGTTGCTGCCGGTCTATAACAAGCCCATGATTTATTACCCGCTCAGCACTCTGATGCTGGCCGGGCTGCGCGAGATTCTGCTCATCTCCACGCCGCAAGATACGGGCCGCTTTGCCGATCTGCTGGGCGACGGGAAGCAGTGGGGCATCGACATACACTATGCCGTGCAGCCCAGTCCCGACGGGCTGGCCCAGGCCTTTCTCATCGGGCGGGATTTTATCAGGGACGACACCAGCGCGCTGATCCTGGGTGACAACATTTTTTACGGCCAGGGCTTTTCCCGCCAGATGCAGACGGCGGCGGAACTCAAGCAGGGAGCGACTGTTTTTGCCTATCCGGTGGAGAAACCCGAGAGCTATGGAGTGGTGGAATTCGACAGCCATGGCCACGCCATCAGTCTGGAAGAGAAGCCGCAGGCGCCCAAATCGCGCTATGCGGTCACCGGGCTCTACTTTTACGACAACGACGTGGTGAAGATTGCGGCGTCCTTGAAGCCATCGGCGCGCGGAGAGCTGGAGATTACGGACTTGAACCGCCGCTACCTTGAAGCGGGAAAGCTGAATGTAGAGATGATGAGCCGCGGCATGGCCTGGCTGGACACCGGCACACACGACTCCCTGCTTGAAGCTGCACTGTTCGTGCATACCATTGAAAAGCGCCAGGGGCTGAACATTGCCTGCCCGGAAGAGATTGCCTACCGCCAGGGGTTCATCACGGCAGCGCAGTTGGAGCAACTCGCTCAGCCCATCCTCAAAAGCGGCTACGGGCAGTACCTGCTGGCTCTGTTGCGTGAGCCCTACTTCGCCTCGAAGGCGGCGCAGCTATGAAGATCATATAGATATTTTGCCAGAAGTGCTAGTGTGGCCACGACCTGGCCCGGCTCCGCCAATCTCTCCGCCTCCTGCTGAGACTCAAACGTGTACCATCCCCGCTTCGCATTTGTCAATCATCGTTTCCTTATCGCAATTTAAGCAACTCGCGAAGGGGCTCCTTTTGCGGGGCAAGGTTAATTTGGGCCAAAATTCGTTGTAGTTACGCAATTACTACAACCCATTGGCAAAGATGGCGGTTTTGGAAGTACATTGAAATTTCCCGTATACTGTATGAGAAATGGCGCTTGTCCTCCATCGGAGCAGATTGGATACAATTGAGTGGGCACACCTTGATCGTCTACAAACATATTTCCCGAAATGCTGAGATAGCCCACATTGTTACCGCTACTTTGATGCAGACGGATTCCGCAGTAGTTTCCTGAAGCGCCGATTTGCCCATTGTCCAGAAACTGATTATTGGCAATTAACCCATACAGCGGCGTGCCAGATGTTGAATCGACAGTCACTCCATCAGCGCCATAGTTTCGGACATGATTATTGATAAATTGCCAATCCTGGGCGTTCTGAAAGAAGTCCACTGCCGTAGTGTTTGAACTGTTACCAACGAAGGTGTTCCCATCAATCACCACATGCAGCGATGGGCTTTTGGTCAAAGTATTGTGCACGCGGATTGTGGGCGCCCCTGTCGTACTGTCCTGCCAAAAACTGTTGTTCTGTATCGCCACATCCCGTGCTGATTCAACATAGGATGGCCCGGCGTCTCCGACGCAATAGTTATCATGAAACTTGATGCCAAATGCGTCTGCATATGTCCCGCCTCCAGATCCGTTGAAGTCGAAGCACTGGTAGGATGATTGGCTGTGATTGTTTCCAAAATCAACGTACTGTGAATTGTCGCCCACTGAGTATGCAATCGAGGGTGCAGTAACAAAGTTGCCTTGCACGTTAACATGCGACGACGGATAGGCAGAGCTACCTTCAACGCGAATGCCTAGAATGCCACCGTAGGATGGGGTTCGCGTTGAGTTGATGTAATTGCCGTTGATCGTTGTATTTGTCGCACCAAACAAATGTATCGTAACCAGCCCTACAGAGATGCTGCTCACATTGAAGTTGCAGCCTGTCATTGAAACATTGTTTGTCTCGTCGATCTCGACTGGTCCCTCGTAGAAATTGCCGTACGAACTAAGCGGGGGATTGGCATAGATTGTTGCCATCGCAACCGGTGTGTCGCAGACCAGCGCCACGTTGCTTTTGGTGATGAGGATTGGTTCGGAAAGCGTAGCTGCCGCCGCTAGGGGTGCAACTTCAATCTTGCACCCGAGCTTGGATGAGCACGAGTTCAGCGCTGTGTTAATGGGGACCGCAAGATCGTTGCCGGAATTTGGGGAAACTACATATACCTGATTTAGTACAGGTACATTTAGTGGCCCGGCCATCGCTTGAGGACTGGGCAGGACGGACGAAATGCCGTTCAGGTTAGCCAGCCCCTCAGCGGCATTTGTTGCTCCGGTGCCGCCAATCGTCGTCGCAACAGGCGTGGAAAGGCTAAGAGTCACACTTCCGCTCGAACCGCCACCTGTCAGGCCGGTTCCCGCTGTCACGTTGGTGATTGTGCCAGGATCGCCGCTGATGCCAGGGCTGCTGCTTATCCCCGGAAACGTCTGCCCTGGCGCAAATGTGATTTGCCCATTCGGCGCGATCGAGAGCCCGGTCGGCGTGGGCGTTGCAGTTCCTGATCCGAAGAGCAACGACAGGTTGGCCGTGGGGCTGCTTGTATTGTTTTCTGCGCTTACCGCCTGCCAGACAAAGTTCTGCGCCACTGACGCGTTGGTTGCGCTTGAATACGTACTTGCTCCCAGTTGTAGAGACGGCGAATTGATTCCGGCTGTAATGGTGGCGGCAGTAGCTAGTAGGCTCACCGCTCCTCGCAATGTGCTTGCTCCGTTCACGTCTAACATAGTAGCAGGCGTGAATGTGCCAATGCCGACATTCATCCCTGATTCAGCGATTAGCGATGTACCGAGAGTCGATGACGTGGTCCACACAGGAAGGTAACCGGCAGTTCCAGCGGCTAGCTGGCTCAGAATTGGTGTATGAATCGTTACGATCGAGCTAGCCTGGATCTGGTCAGCGACAGTCGACTTGAGTTCGTCAACAGTTACGTAGTCTTCGGCCGCACGCCCGGCCAGGGTTTCGGCGTCCATGGACTTGAATGCATAGGGGACAGCCGCCAGCAGGTTCCGTGGGAGCGGAGTCTCCTTGGTTGCTTGGGCAACCGCATCGTTGTTCGAACCGGCGATAGGAAGTGTATCGAGGGGTTGTACCTCGATCCACCGTGCATCGCCAGCATGAAACAGCTCCTGCGGCAGTCCTTCCGAACTGGTTGACCCGAGCAGCACAGAGTATCGCCCATCAGCGCCGACCTTCACCGACTGCGTCTCGCTCCACAGCGCAAGCCCTTCGGCCTGATCTTGGTAGAGCCTAAACCGTACCTCAACCGTGCGCCCAGCCGCATCCGGGAGGCTCCCGGTCCAGCGAACAACATTCCGCGTCGTCGCTGAATCTGTGGCTGAGAAGACCTCAGTACCGGTGTTTTGTGCAGCTGCGGTCAGAGTAAGAGCGACTGTTAGCAGGCATACCCAAGTCCTGGGTGCCCAGAAGGGAGACAGCTTCCGGGACCTGCAGTCAACTTGACGACGTTTCTTGCGATGCTCGATCCTTACAGTAAAAATAAGTTGCGCAAGAATTCCAAAAGATGCGAACATTATGCACCTGCCTCAACGGTAAGTTCCTACAAGAGGGTTCAGAGATCTTTCAGCCTGTGTCCCGTCACGTTTATCGGCAAAGTTAGCCATATGTTGAGGAGGTAGTTGTCGTCGAAGTCCTTTTGATTTCAATAGTTAGAGGCTGAAATGCTAAGAGAATTCTAACAATATATGATTCACAGGTGAGTTTGGCTGCGCGTTGATCCTCTTGAAGCATCTAGGAGACTGCTTCTAGAAATTCAAGGCCAAAGCGGCTGGGATATTCAATTGATATCTCGCCGCCTTCGAAGCGGCCGACTGCTTTACATGACCGGATTACTGATCGGATTGAATCTCATGTCAATGCAAATCTGAATCGATGCCATCGCCAGGGACCCTGCCGCTTCCCACTGGGCCTCATCGGACTCTTCTCTAGCGGCGGAAAAGATCGTCGGCGCGGCTGCCTAGTTGTTGATTTGTTCATCCAATGTGGTCCCTGCCGCGCCAGGTTTTGTTGTCGTACCGCGTCTTTTCATGGATCTAGCGTAAGCGTCCTGTCTTCCCCTCTGGCATAGATGCAGGCTGAGCGTTGACGCTTGGTTCATGGGGAAGACGCGCAAGCAGTGGCCGGTGGAAGAGAAGCGGCGGATTGTGGAGTTGACGCTGGAGCCCGGGGCGAGCGTTGCTCATGTGGCGCAGGCTGAAGGCGCGAACGCGAACCAGGTGTTTCAGTGGCGGCGGGCGTATCACAACGGGGATTTGCAGTCGGGCAGTTCCACTGCGCTGCTCTCGGTGGTGGTGGGCCCCGAGGCTGCCTCTGTGGCCGAGCTTGAGCTGGCGCCGGAGATCACGCAGGCCGTGTCGGCGGAAGCATTTGCGGCACAGCCATCGGGCGCGATTCACATCGAGTTGCCTGGCCGTGCCGCGATCAGCGTTGAGCGCGGCGCGGACCGCGCGTTGCTTCGCACCATCCTTGAGAGTCTGAGCCGGTGATCGAACTACGCGCAGGAACGCGGATATGGCTTGCGGCCGGCGTGACGGACATGCGCCGCGGTTTTCCGGGTCTGAGCGCGCAGGTGCAGACGGTGCTTGAGCAGCAACCGTTCTCCGGTCATGTGTTTGTATTCCGTGGACGGCGCGGCGACATTGTAAAAGTGCTGTGGTTCGACGGCGATGGGCTGTGCCTGTTTGCGAAGCGATTGGAACGTGGCCGCTAATGTTGTGCACAACATTAGCGGCCTTATGTTGAGTTGCCGTAATGTTGCGCAACAGGGCGTATAGCACCTATATGGAACCGAGGAAATTCGTTAGAGAAGCTGATGGATGCCATCGTTTGGAGCGTGGACTGGACATGCCAGTGGCTTTCCAAAAGGCTTCGAGGGCGGCACATTTCAACTTCAGATTGCTCGTTGCGTATCTTCCAGTTGTTGCTACACTCACGTGTCCAAGTTGATCTCGGATGGTCACCAGGTCTACGCCGGCTTGTAGAAGAGCGACCGCACAGGAATGCCTCAACAGGTGAGGGGAGACATTGATAGGCACGCGCGCGTCGGCCTTGTGGGCTACCGCCGCTTGTTGGCCGAGTATCCGATAGGCTCCGTGTCTTGAGAGCGCGCGGCCACGGGCATTTTGAAACAGGGGTTTCTCTGGATCGACCTGTGTCGAGTGGCTCATTGCTTTTATGGCCTTGACTGTTTCGGGCCACAATGGGCAGACACGTTCCTTCTTGCCTTTTCCTACAAGGTGAACGGCAGGTCCGGGCAATAGGTCCTTGTGTTGAACGCCGACGGCTTCACTGACACGAGCGCCAGTGTTATAGAGAAAGAGAATCAGAGTGTAGTCGCGCTGTCCTGAGGTGGTCTCCCGATTGGGCGCCCGAAGAAGTACCTGCACGATCGGAGGATCAAGGTATCGAGGCGGTGCTGGGGGATGGCGCTTCGATGGCAGTGCGAGGATCCGGCTCAAATGGGTTGCTTGATCGGGATGGCGCCGCAGCACGTGAGAGAAGAAACTGTGCAATGCCGCAAGCCTACAGTTGCGAGTGGATACTTTGTTGTGGCGATCACGCTCGAGGTGTTGAAGAAAGGCAGCGACGAGGTCGGCGTCGAAATCAGCCAATCGCAAGCGATCAATCGAGGTGTTCCTTGCGCGTGATGCATAGTCAAACAGCAGGCGCAGAGCATCCCGGTAGCTCGCTAGCGTTCTCATGCTTGCCCCTCGGAGCAGCTTCATGTAGTCAACAAAGAAGGTCTCGACTGATTCGAACAATGGGTCAATGGTTTTCATGGCTCTCCCGGGTTGAATCCAATGCTGCGTCTCATACGCTTGGAGGCCGACTCCAAGATCTCCGGCGTGGCTCGAAGATATCGTTGTGTTCCGAGTAGGTTGACATGTCCCAAATAGGCGGAGAGCCAGGGCAGGAGTGGATTCGGATCCTCACCTGCGCGGTACCAGCGTTGAAGCCTGTGAACAGCGAAGGTGTGCCTGAGATCGTGAACTCTTAAACCAACGCGGCCGCTGCCTCGCGGAGGCTTAAGTCCGCAATGGCGAAAGAGAGTGTTGAACCGCATCCCGGCGTTCCAAAGGTTATCCGGTCGGCCGTCTTCCCGCTCGAACAACGTCGTCTGCGGTGTAAGCGTGAACCCAGCCTTACGGCGTGCATCCAGCCACGCGTTCAGTTCATGAGACAGATCTTTTCCAAACGGAACCACCCGGACCCTACCTTTACTCGGCCCAATGCGAAAGCATGCCTGCTTCAGATCGAGGTCAGCAACGCACAAATGGAGGGCTTCTCCAAGTCGCAGGCCGGTGCAATACAGAACCAGGAACAAGGTTCGCATGCGCTGGAGTCGCAATGGCGGACCTTGCAGATCCGCTATGCTGTGCAGGAGAAACGTGATCTGGTCGGGTGTAAGTATGCACGCTTGGAAATGTCTCTTTACCGCCGCGACGGGCAACATCTTTTCCGGCACAAACCCTTCGGGGTCGAACCTCCTTCGATATAAACAGAACTGTCGGATGGCAGTGAGATCGTTACTCCTGGTCAGCGGATGGCGGTCCGGAGCCGAGTTGATCCAGGCAGCAATCGCGTCGCGTAAGGAGAGACGCGGTTGTGACGCTGCAAATGAATCGAACCTCCGGAGTTGGGGCGCCGGCCATGGAGATGTAAGGTAGGCGCGCCGGAAGGCGATGAACTCGCCGATCTGTTTGCTCCAACGGCTACGAAATGGCCTTTTCACTTCGGCACCGGAAGGGCAAGTTGCCGCAGTCTTCCGAGTGCGGATCGAACATAAATGGACGTGGTCAGAGTGCTTCGGTGGCCGAGGATATCGCAAATGAGCTTTAGCGACACACCACGCTCCATCTGATAAGTCGCAAAGCTGTGCCGGAAGAGGTGAACCCCGAGGTAAGGTGCGCGGACGTCAGCACGTTCAGCCCAGTTCTTGAGTCGCTGACCGATCGTGGACACGCCAAGTGGACCAAACGGAATGCAGTGTCCTACGAATACATGCCTGCTCTCGGTGGAAGGCCGGCCGCACCGAATATATGTTGCAATGGCCTTAGCCACGCTTGGAGATAACGGCAGATCGACGGTTGAGCCGTTCTTCAATCGTCTTATGTGAAGCACTCCGGCACCCCAATCG
>Ga0364880_10447_pt2 | contig 12372 bp, 11 predicted proteins | sample ExccelJu500001D3_5_FD_206927 | JGI IMG/M metagenome (GOLD analysis project Ga0364880, IMG submission 206927) | Enriched cells from Trout Bog Lake Hypolimnion, Wisconsin, USA - BchlTB.July30.5000.01.D3 | ecosystem: Environmental > Aquatic > Freshwater > Lake > Hypolimnion/Profundal zone | place... | reverse complement strand
GAAATCAAAAAATCATTTTTATTTTTGGGCCGATGCAAAGTAACAATCAAATAAAAGACGTCTACATCACCAATACATCTGTTTTTCTCCCAAATGAACCAGTTGCAAACAATGAAATGGAATTGTACCTTGGTTTTATAAATGGTAAACCTTCCAAGTCCAAAGAGATCGTCTTGAGGAATAATGGTATAAAAACAAGGTATTATGCTTTAACAAATGAAGGAAAAGCAACGCATACTAATGCACAAATGACTGCCCTTGCTGTAAAATCTCTTTTTGATATTGATACAGAAATTCAGCTCGCGGACATAGAATTGCTGTCATGCGGCACCTCTTCACCAGATCAGTTGATGCCTTCTCATGGAGTGATGGTGCATGGGTGGTTGCCTGAATCCCGTTCCATAGAAGTAGTATCTACAGCTGGAGTATGCTGCGCGGGTATGCATTCACTGAAATATGCTTATCTGGCAATAAAGGCCGGAGATGTCAAACTTGCCGTTGCCACCGGATCAGAAAGGTTCTCTGGTGCTATTGTTTCAAATGTATTTGAGGAAGAATCAAAAAAATTACAACAACTAAACGAAAATCCATATGTAGGGTTTGAGAAAGAATTTCTCCGCTGGATGCTTTCTGATGGGGCCGCCGCTTACCTTATCATTGATAATGTTTTCACTGACAGATTTATCATACAGGTATTGTTCGCGCTTCCTGATAGCCGATAAACCGAATGAAAACGGACCGAGCCTGCGCATTGAATGGATAGAAGGTGTTTCCTATGCCAATGAAAAGGAGACATGTATGTATATGGGTGCCGACAAACTTTCAGATGGCACTTTGAAAAGCTACATGGATTATTCAACGGCTGAAATTATGGATAAATCTATTTTAAGTATTAAACAAGACATCTCATTATTGAGCAACAATATTATTTCGCTCGGAGGTAAAAAAATAAAAGAAATATTTGACCGTAAAGGGCTTGATGTTGATGATATAGACTATTTCCTGCCACACATTTCCAGTGAGTTTTTCAAGAGCAAAATTTTCGACATCATGTCTGTGCTCGGAAAAAATGTCCCGTATGAGAAATGGTTTCTTAACCTGAGCACAATGGGTAACGTTGGTGCTGCATCGGTATATCTTATGGTTCACGAATTGTTTCATAACGGAAAATTGAAAAAGGGAGAAAACATCTTACTGCTTGTTCCCGAAAGCGGGCGCTTCTCCTATATGTATGCAATGCTGAAAGTATGTTGATTAGTAAATCCTCGAATTGCCATTACCTAAAGATATTAACATCTGATATTCTTGAAAGTTTGGCACTTTTCCCTTTAATTTAAATTTAAAATTATCTGCATTTAATAGCAATAGTGAACTTTGCATAATTCTTGAAATAAGTTACATAATTCACGTTTTAGGCCTTAATAAGTCCTTTATGGCAAGGTCTTTAATTAATTTTGGTAAATTCACTAATAAATTAGAATGAATTTACTGAACTTAAAAGTTGCAGATCGCAGCAAAAAACACAAGATCAGCGGAAAGTAAAATGGAGTATATAAAATTAGGAAACGCCCCCCTCAGTTACAACGACTGTTATGAGATACTGATCAATAATAAATTCATTGAGCTTGATGATGATGCAATGGCTGAGGTTTATAAAAGCCATTCTTTTTTAAAGGAATTCATTAAAGATAAGGTTATTTATGGGGTCAATACTGGTTTCGGGCCTATGGCTCAATACAAAATAAATCAGGAAGATCAGGTGCAGTTGCAGTACAACCTAATTCGCAGCCATTGTTCCGGCAGTGGAAATCAAGTTGCCATTTTAAACATCAGGGCATTAATGCTGGCAAGGTTAAACACTTTATTGCTTGGTTATTCCGGCATAAATCCTGATGCCCTAATACTCTTAAAAGAAATGATCAACCGGGAAATCTATCCGGTTATTTACGAGCATGGCGGCCTTGGTGCCAGTGGCGATCTCGTGCAGCTGGCGCATCTTGCACTTGCCCTTATAGGTGAAGGCGAAGTACATTATAAAGGGTACATTGTAGAAACAACTGTGGCATTCGGCTCAGAAGATCTGAAACCGCTGGCTATATATATACGGGAAGGACTCGCTTTGATGAATGGCACATCAGCAATGTGTGGCATTGGGCTGGTGAACCTGATCCATTCCAAAAACCTTTTAAAATTATCAATAGCTGCTACCAGCATGATAGTAGAATTAGTGGAATCTTATGATGATCATTATTCTGCCGAACTCAATTCTGTAAAGCGACACCCGGGGCAAAATTATGTCGCCAATGAGATGAAGCTGTTTTTATCAGGAAGCCGGCTGATCAGGAAGCGCGAACAATACCTGTATGATAAATCTGTCAGTGAAAACATTATCAATGATAAGGTACAGGAAAATTATTCTATAAGATGTGTGCCACAGATATTAGGGCCTGTGGCCGATACTATAAACTATGCTGAACAGGTAGTTATAAATGAAATTAACTCAGTGAGCGATAACCCGATTATCGACTACAAACACAAAAACGTATTTCATGGAGGTAATTTTCATGGCGACTATGTAGCGTTGGAAATGGATAAACTCAAGACAGCAATTACAAAACTCTCTATGCTCTGCGAACGGCAGATAAATTTCCTGTTCAACGACAAATTGAATAATAAGCTTACTCCGTTTATAAATTCCGGCACACTGGGGCTAAACCTGGGAATGCAGGGAGTACAATTTACCGCAACTTCCACTACTGCCGAAAACCAAACCTTGTGCTTTCCTATGTATGTGCATAGCATACCCAGCAATAACGACAACCAGGATATAGTAAGTATGGGCACCAACGCAGCGCAGATAACCCAAAAAGTAATTTTCAACACCTACGAGATAATTTCAATTGAGTTCTTATCAGTATTACAGGCAATTGATTATCTGAAATTGAAAAATACAATTTCAAAATGCAGTCTTGATTATTATTCAAAACTCAGGGAATTGGTACCTGCTTTTGAAAAGGATACAATAAAATACAAAGACCAACAGAAAATAATAACCTGCTTAAAAGAATGCATTTGATTTTGGGTAGTTAATAAAATTATATGGAAGCAGCTTTAGTTACAGGATCATCCAGGGGCTTGGGAAAGGCGATAGCAAAACAACTTTCTGCCGACCACAAGTTACATATCCTGGTAAATTATGTTACCAATCAGGAAGCCGCACAGGAAACACTGAACGAAATAATATCAGCTGGAGGGTCGGGTGATATTCTGGGCTTCAATGTGCAGGTAAAAAGTGAGGTAGATGAAGCCTTGAATAACTGGCATAAACAAAACCAGGACAAACAAGTAAGTGTATTGGTGAATAATGCGGGCATTGCAAAAGATAACTTATTCATGTGGATGCCGGAAAGCGACTGGGATGAGGTATTAAATATTTCAGCCAAAGGCATGTTTAATGTAACCCAGAATATCCTTCAGCCTATGCTCAGGAAAAGATCTGGCCGCATAATTAATATCGTATCGCTCTCAGGTCTGAAGGGAGTGCCGGGGCAAACCAACTATTCTGCAGCAAAGGGTGCAGTAATAGCAGCAACAAGGTCGCTGGCTCAGGAAGTGGCAAAACGCAACATAACTGTAAATGCGGTAGCGCCCGGTTTTATTCAAACGGATATGACAGCATCGCTTGATGAAAAGGAATTATCAAAACTGATACCTATGCAACGTTTTGGCACGCCAGAAGATGTTGCCCATCTGGTCAGTTTCCTGGCTTCTGAAAAAGCCAGTTATATAACAGGTGAAATTGTAAACATAAACGGAGGGATACACTCATAAAACAGGATGCGATATGCGATTTACAGGAGCCGATAAAGTTCAGTTTTGCAGCGCAGCAGAAATTGATGTTATACAAAACAGAGAATTAAAAAAAGTAATCACTCACCTGAGTAACTGCTCCCCTTTTTATAAAAGGATGTTTGCTTCCCATGCTGTAAATACTGCCGCTATCAATACAATTGAAGACCTTAAAAAACTCCCATTCACAACTAAAGCAGATCTCCAGGCTCACAATAATGATTTTCTTTGCGTACCCGCAGGAAAGATAATCGATTATGCGGCCACTTCCGGCACATCGGGTACTCCGGTCACCATTGGCCTTACAGAAAATGACCTCTTAAGACTGGCCGCAAATGAATGTAATTCACTGAAAATAACCGGAGGCAGTTCGGAGGATATTTATCAGTTAATGACAACAATTGATCGCCAGTTTATGGCCGGCCTGGCTTATGCCATGGGTGTCCGAAAACTTGGCGCGGGTATGATAAGGGTTGGAAATGGCGTACCTGAACTTCAGTGGGATACAATAAGGCGGCTCTCCCCTACTGCTATAATATGCGTACCGTCTTTTATTCTAAAACTGGTAGCTTATGCCGAACAAAATGGGATAGATTACAGGGCCAGCAGCATTAAGAAAGCTATTTGCATTGGGGAGCCTTTGAGAAATAAAGATTTCTCTCTGAACAATTTAGGTCGGAAAATAACTGAAAAGTGGGGTTTGGAATTATATTCCACTTATGCTTCCAGCGAAATGGCTGCTGCATTTACAGAATGTAAAGCTGTTAATGGCGGGCATTTACAGCCCGAACTGATAATTGCGGAGATCATAGATGAAAATGACCGGCCGGTTGATGTGGGTGAAAGCGGAGAGCTGGTGATAACCACTTTAGGTATAGAGGGAATGCCACTGCTGAGATACAGAACTGGAGACATCTGCAGTATAGAAACTTCCCATTGTTCTTGTGGCAGGCGCACACCCCGCATCAGTCCTATATTGGGAAGGAAAAACCAGATGATAAAATATAAAGGAACTACCTTATACCCAAGCTCAATGTACGATATCCTGGAAGGAGTAGAACAGGTAAAAAACTACCAGGTTGAAATTTATACGAATGATATTGGAACTGATGAAATTCTCATCAGGCTGGGTTGTGATCAGATAAGTGAGCAACTTGAAGCGGAAATAAAGGACCGGTTCAGGGCAAAACTGCGGGCGGTTCCCATCATACAGTCAGTTGACCCGGCTCTGCTCCATAAAATGATATTTCCGGAAATCAACAAAAAGGCCAAAAAATTTATTGACAGTCGGACATCGTTTCAAAAGATTGCAGGTTCTGGCGTGAACTAACAAAAGTTAAGCATTTAGTATACAAAACAAATGAAAAAAGAAGAACTTCCGCAAGATCCTTCAGCCCTTACAGGAATAACACGGGAATTGTGTTATGTGAAAGACAATAGCGGCAAATACACAACTGGTCTGAGTAGCGGCTGGCAGGTCAAAAAGGATGCTTTGGAAAATGCATGGGATGCCATAAAAGAAAAAACTGAAGCTGCGCGTTTGATGGTAAAAAATGGCCAGAAGAGTCCTGTATATTATTTCATGGAGCTGAAGCTGATGGATTTCCCTGTATTGTCTGGTTACACCGGTTTTTGGATATTTTCAATAAAGCGTCATCTGAAACCAGCTGTTTTCGACACCTTGAGTGAAAAGAAACTCCGTATTTACGCAAATGCATTTGACATCACAGTTGAGGAATTGAAAAATTTTAAAGGATAGAAATTGGAAAAAGAATTTAATCACCTGCAGACAGCTCACTGCGAAAATGGCGTTGCCACAAGCTTGCTGAGATATCATGGATTGGATTTCATGACGGAGCCTCTTGCTTTCGGCATGGGTTCTGGTTTATTTTACATTCACCTGCCTTTCCTGACTATAAGCGGCGGACCTGCAATCTCCTATCGCACAGGCCCAGGCTGGATATTCAGCAGAGCAAGCAAGGCGCTGGGAATAGAAATAAACCGGAAAAAATTCAGCAATGAAGCCGAAGCACAAGATTACCTGGACGACAAGATTAAGGATGGCAGTCCGGTGGGTTGCCAGGTAGGCGTGTTTAATTTACCCTACTTCCCGCCTGAATACCGTTTTCATTTCAATGCACATAATCTGATAGTATATGGCAAAGAAAACGGTCAGTACTTGATAAGTGATCCGGTAATGGAAGGAGTCACTAAATTATCTGAAAATGATATGCAGAAGGTTCGGTTTGCAAAAGGCCCGCTGGCGCCTAAGGGACTTATTTATTATCCTGTAAATATAAAACCGGTAACCAAAGAGATAATCAATAGGGCTATTGTAAAAGGTATAACGAAAAACACAAAAGATATGCTGCATACACCGGTCTTTTTTTTAGGTGTTTCAGGTATTAAGTACACTTCAAGTCAAATACGGAAATGGCGCGATAAGCTAGGGCCACGTAAAGCAGGTTTATATCTTGGTCAGATAGTAAGAATGCAGGAAGAGATTGGAACAGGAGGCGGTGGATTCAGATTTATATATGCTGCTTTTCTGGAGCAGGCCGCTGCAATCTTGAAAAAAGATGAACTGCTGCCCGTCTCTGAAGACATTACACGCGCCGGCGACCTGTGGCGGCAAGGTGCGGTTCAGATGGGCAGAATTTATAAAGGCCGCATCAATAATGAGCAACAGGATTTCAATGTTTGCGCTGACCTGCTCCTTGAAATCGCAGATATAGAAAAACAGGCTTTCAAAAAATTGGACAAAATGAAATTTGATTAAAATTCCCTATCATACCAGGCTAAATAGTATTACCGAATCAGTTTAATAATAACAATTGAATGAAAAATGTTTTAGTAATCTATTTCACACAAACCGGCCAGCTCAACAGGGCTGCCAGAGCTACTTTAGCGCCACTCGAAAACAATAAGGATATTACCATACATTATGAATTGGTAAAACCAGCAAAACCCTTTCCATTTCCCTGGAGCTATATGCAGTTCTTTGATGCATTTCCAGAAACAGTAAATGGTGTAAAGTGTGAACTGCAACCATTTTCTTTTAATACTTCTGTTAACTACGACCTCATAATCATTGCTTATCAGCCCTGGTTTCTATCCATTTCCATACCCATCAACACTTTTCTGCAGACTGCAGAAGCCAGAAAAATACTGAAAGACAAACCTGTCATAACAATTATTGCCTGCCGAAATATGTGGCTCACAAGCCAGGAAAAAATGAAAGTCCATCTGAAAAATCTACAGGCAAACCTGGTTGGCAATATTACATATGTCGACAGGGCCGCCAACTTGGTAAGCTTAGTGACCGTATTCGCTTTTGCTTTAGGTGGGGTTAAAGATAAATTCCTTGGTGTTTTTCCTAAATATGGAGTTTCCGACAAAGACCTTATTGAAGCAGCACCTCAATACGGAGCAACACTTCTTGGGCATTTACAGTCGGGCGATTTTAATACACTGCAAGATGAATTAACTAAGCAGGGCGCAGTAACCATAAAATCAAACCTCATGCTATTGGAGGGCAGGGGCAAAGTGTTGTTTCCACTATACGCCAATTACATATCAAAAAAGGGAACTGCAGGAAGCGAAGAGAGGAGAACTCGCGTCCGCATATTTGGTATAGTTCTGCCTGTAGCCATCTTGATTTTATCGCCTATCATTACTGTAATCTCCAGGCTTGCACCGTTACTATTCCCTTCCAAAATAAACAAAGCCAAAGAATATTATTCCGGCATTAAAATCCGTTAGCTGATTAGTAAACTGTGAATAATGTAACTAATTACTCAAATTATGTAAAGCTTACCGATGCTTAATTGCTGAAATTTGTAATGCGGTATTCCTTCGCAAATTACAAACAACATAAATGGATACATCCTAATAAGAATGAAGTGAAGGATTCAACAAACCGCATTCAGAAACCAACCCGGTCTAGTCCGTTTTATCGGCAATTCAAATTTCAGATTTTAAAGCAATTTTACAAAACATGAGCAACACTGTATACATTAACAGGATATCGAAATACTTTCCCGGCGAACCTGTCAACAATGATTCAATGGAAGATTATCTGGGTTATGTTGGCGGTGATATAAAATCAAAATCAAAGCCCATTATTTTAAGGAACAATAAAATAAAAAACCGGTATTATGCTTTAGATAAACATGGCAATAGTACACATACTAATACCGAACTGACTGTTGAGGCTATAAAAGGGTTGACCGACGAATATTTTTCACTGGAAGACATAGAATTGCTTACCTGCGGTACTACTACCCCCGATCAACTGCTACCCGGTCATGCAAATATGGTACATGGCGCGCTTAAGGCCAGACCCATTGAAGCAATCTCATTTTCGGGATCTTGTTGTGCGGCCATCAACGCCTTGAAATATGCCTATATGTCGGTTATGACCGGTTATACCACCAATGCGGTGACCACTGGCTCTGAAAAATTTTCACAATGGATGATCGCTAATAATTTCACTGAGGAAGCTGCAAAAATAAAAAGTGTAGAAAGCAATCCGATCCTGGGTTTTGAAAAAGATTTTCTGCGGTGGATGCTTTCCGATGGCGCTTCTGCCGTACTGATTTCTGATACACCCAACAAAGATGGGGTTTCATTAAAGATAGAATGGATCGAGATCTGTTCTTATGCCAATGAGGTGGAAACATGCATGTATTCTGGTGGCGAAAAACTGGAGAATGGCGACCTGAAAGGATGGGCCACATACGAACAAAAAGACTGGCTCGATAAATCTCTGTTTTCTCTGCGCCAGGATGTTAAACTTTTGGATGGTCATATAGCGCAGCTGGGTACCAAAAAATATGCAGAACTATTCAAGAAGCATAATGTAGATCCGCAAAGTATCGATTGGTTCATACCGCACATTTCGTCAGAGTATTTCCGCTCCAAGGTCGATGATCAGATGAAAATTTATGGGGTACAGTTGCCACAGGAAAAATGGTTTGTAAATCTTTCAAAAGTTGGCAATATAGGTTCCGCATCTATTTTCATAGCTTTGGAGGAATTATTGAATTCGGGCAAACTGGAAGTAGGCCATAAGATTGAAATGACTATACCGGAAAGCGCCCGGTTTTCTTTTGCAAATGTATTATTAACAGTTGTCTGATAAAATCAATCAGCAGTAGCAACTACAATCATAGAACTTTGTTGAATGAATATGCGCACTAAATTATGACGCCCGACTACGCAATCAAAATTGATCATCTTAGCAAAAAATACAAAGGCGCTGTTATTCCGGCTGTTAACGAGTTATCATTAAATATAAGCAGAGGCAGTATCTTTGGTCTTCTCGGCCCCAATGGCGCTGGCAAGACCACTTTAATTTCTATGTTATGTGGCCTAATAAAACCTTCGGGTGGCAGGCTTTCGATCTTGGGGTTAACACCTGAAAAAGACCTGGAAAAAATCAAATACAAGATCGGCATTGTGCCACAAGAAATAGCACTTTACACAACACTCACCGCTTACGAAAATTTACGTTTCATCGGCCATATGTATGGCTTAAAAAGCGATCGGCTTAAAAACAAAATCAGCGAATGCATGGAAATTGCCGGGCTACAGCCATTTGCTTTCAAACTCGTACAAACATTTTCAGGTGGTATGAAAAGAAGGCTCAATTTAGTTGCAGGTATTCTGAACGATCCGGAGATACTCTTCCTCGATGAGCCCACTGTTGGTGTAGATGTTCAGTCAAGAAATGCGATCACCGAACACCTGAAGTTATTGAACAAACAGGGCTGTACTATCGTTTACACTTCCCACTTAATGGAAGAAGCTCAAAACCTTTGCACAGACATTGCTCTGATTGATAATGGAGTCATTATAGCCCGGGGAAACCCTGATGAAATGATTAATGAAAACGAAACCGCTAACTTAGAACAGTTGTTTTTAAAATTAACAGGAAAAAAATTGAGAGACTAAAGTGCTGAGGTTATATGCCACTATCCAGAAAGAACTGTTGATCCTTGTGCGTGACAAGGCTGGCATTGCTATTCTATTTCTTATGCCCATGGCAATGATCATCATTATGGCGCTGATACAGGATGCGCCATTTCGCGATTACCAGGAACTCAATATCCCGTTATTGTTAATTAATAATGACAAAGGCGACCTGGGAAAAACCATAGAGAAAGGACTAACAGACTCGAAAATCTTTCGGATAACAAAGATTCAAGGTGACGATAGTATATTGAAGCAAAGCGTCAGCAAAGGTAAGTATGAGATCGGCATCCTCATTCCTCAATATTCCAGCCAATTACTAAATGCAAAGATCAAACAATTTGTAGCCCAAAAACTAAAGGAGGCCGGATTGGCAGATCCGTTCAGCCCTCAGATGTTGTTTAAAGAATTACAAATCCACATAGTATTTGCACCCACCACCAAAAAATCATTCAGATCATCAATTCTGGGGTCCCTTAATCAATCGGCTACTCAACTGGAAATACAAACTCTTCTTAACGACTTCAGTAAAACCATAAATAAAGACCAGTCAGCCCCGACTGATTCGGTACCATCAATGGACTTCATAAAAATCAGCGAAATCAGCACAATTGAAACACCAAAAGAGGCTCTGCAGCTTAATTCCGTTCAGCACAATGTGCCAGCGTGGACAATTTTTGGCATGTTCTTCATCGTTTTATCTCTTGCCGGCAGCATCATCAAAGAAAGGCAGGACGGCAGTTATACCCGATTACGCACCATGCCAGGCTCCTATTCAACCATTATAACCGGCAAGATCTCGGCTTATCTCTTTGTTTGCCTGATCCAATGCGGCCTTATGCTGTTGGTAGGCATGTACTTACTGCCTCATTTAGGGCTTCCGCAACTGGTTATTGGACACAATTTGCTGCTTATAGCTGTTATTGCACTCTGCACTGGTCTAGCCGCCACCGGGTATGGAATAGTTATTGGAACTTTGTTCAATACGCAACAACAGTCGTCTGCCTTCGGATCCGTTTCAATTGTGATACTGGCTGCCTTAGGCGGCATATGGGTCCCCGTTTATGTAATGCCGCATATTATTAGGTTTATAGCCGATTTTTCGCCGTTGTATTGGGCTCTGAGCGCATTTCAGAAAGTGTTTCTGGGCCAGGGTACCATCTCAGATATTCTTCCATCACTGGCGAAATTGATAGCATTTTTTTTACTCTCCCTGGTTATTGTAAATTACTATAACAAATTAAAAAACAGATAAAAATCTTGAGCTTGAAAATTTACATAGCAGCTGATAATATTACTTCACCCTTGGGCTTTACCACGGAAGATAACTTTGATCAGTTGAAGAACGGACAAACAGGTATTCAGTTCATCGAACATTTTGGGGTTTTAGCTCAGCCATTGTTTGCTGCTATTGTTGATACTGATAAAATAGAACAGGCATTTCATAAGATAGAAACAACAGAAAAATTTACCCGGCTGGAGCAACTGGCTATTTTATCAATACATGCCACACTTAAAAAAAACGCAAGGATAGATATAACCAGCCCGAAGACGTTATTCATACTTTCTACTACTAAGGGCAACATTGATTTGTTAGAGGTTTCAAAGGCAGGTTATTTCGATAAAAACCGGATTTATCTCTGGGAAGCAGCAAATGTTATCGCAAACCATTTTAAAAACCCTAATGAACCATTGGTTATCTCCAATGCCTGCATATCCGGTGTACTGGCAATTATTACTGCTAAAAGATTGCTTGCGGAACAACATTATGAGACAATAATTGTAACAGGTGTGGATATATTGACCCCATTTGTGGTTTCCGGGTTTCAATCTTTCAAAGCAGTAAGCAACCATATCGCCAGGGCATACGACAGAGATAGGGATGGCATATCATTAGGTGAAGCAAGTGGCACAATTATACTAACCAATAATAAAGAATTACTGAACAATACTGAGCTCATTATCACTGTAGCAGGTGGTGCCAGTTCTAATGACGCCAACCACATCTCGGGCCCTTCCCGCACCGGAAACGGATTATTACTGGCAATACAAAAAACGCTGAAGGAAGCAGCTATGCAACCCGCCAATATAGATTATATATCCGGGCATGGCACTGCTACCACATTTAACGACGAAATGGAAGCACTCGCAATAAATGATGCTAACATGGAATTGGTTCCGGTAAATAGCCTGAAGGGTTATTTCGGACATACTCTCGGTGCTGCCGGGATTATTGAATCTATAATAGGTCTGCAGTCTATGAGAGAAAACACGTTGATTGGCACCTATAATTATAGCAACCCCGGTGTTTCCAAACCAATCAATATTATTAAGCAAACAACACCTGCTCGTATTAGCACTTGCCTTAAAACAGCCGTTGGTTTCGGAGGTTGCAATGCGGCTGTGTTATTCACTAAGAACTAAAATAAGATTACCCCAATGCAAACGAAAAACTATATAACAACATCTTGCATGATCAGATCGTCCGAAGTATCTGTCAATTCATTGATAGATTTTACCTCACGCGAACAAAACCCAAAGGCATTCCTT
>Ga0364880_10544_pt1 | contig 12468 bp, 12 predicted proteins | sample ExccelJu500001D3_5_FD_206927 | JGI IMG/M metagenome (GOLD analysis project Ga0364880, IMG submission 206927) | Enriched cells from Trout Bog Lake Hypolimnion, Wisconsin, USA - BchlTB.July30.5000.01.D3 | ecosystem: Environmental > Aquatic > Freshwater > Lake > Hypolimnion/Profundal zone | place... | reverse complement strand
CACATTTCGACGTGGCGACCGGTATTTTCCAAGTGAACGGACGAGGCCAACACATCCATCAATTGCATCTGACTTCTGGTATGTTGAATGCGAACGGTTCGTTTGATGCGAGTGCTAACGGGCAGTTATCCGGTCAGCTATCTTTGGAGTTAAAAGCACGCGGAGGTCTATCACAATTGAGTTTATCCGGGACTCTGAATGATCCGGTCTGGCGCTTGGAAAAATAACCTTAACTTCGATACCTTGCGGGCTAATTTCGCGGACTCAAGCAATAAAAAGCCGTCATTCAGCTTTCGCGAAAATGACGGCAAGAGGAGAAAAATAACAGATAAAGTTAGAACAACGCCAACAAGCTAGAAGCACTTGGGACGCCCAAACCTGTAGCTGCATCGTAGCCTTTTCCCGCTGTGCACAATGCGCATGCCTTGCTGGACGTATCATCATTTCCGGAGGTAACATCAAACAATCCTGTTGCATCAATCTTGGCCTGATAAATAAGCCCGTTAAAGCCACCAGCGGTAGACTTAACCAACGAGGGCATTGTTGACTCTTTCTTGTTAACCCGATTTTGCGCAAGCAGGGCTACAATTCCAGCCCATTGAGGAGCTCCTGCGCTGGTTCCTCCCATTGCGAACCACCCATTTCCAACAACGATGCCAACCGGGCTCTTGTTCGGATCCGCATTATATGAAACGTCAGGAATTAAACGCTTTGTTTTGTCCAATGAATATACTGTGGCACCAAGCGTAGTTGCATTTTGATAGGTTGGTATCGCCTCAAATAAACTTGCGCCACCACCGCCATCAACCCAAGCCAATTCTGTTGTCACGGATGGCAAGTTATAGGCTACGGTTGCGATAGAAGTACCACCAACTGCGGTCACATAGGGAGAAGCAGCAGGCCATTGCTGGTTTGAGCCGTTATTACCGGCATCCCCAGATGACGCCAATAATACGATGCCTGCACCTTGAATTGTTTTTAAAACTCCGTCATAACTTGTACCCGTTTCACTGCTGAATTCAGAGCTACCCCAACTCATTGAAATGGCCACAACACCTGGCTGTGCCGCTGCAGTTTGAGCTGCCGCGATCATATCTGTCATACCAGAGCTTTTTGCTGTTACAAGAATAATGTTTGCATTGGGTGCTATTGCATGAGCCCATTCCACATCCAAGGCCACTTCTTGCTTCCAGTCATTGGTTGAGTTGGCAACGACTTTTGCACCATTGCTTAAGTCAATTTGCTTGAAGAACGGATTTGAAGATGTATTCAATGGCAAATTGTAGTACGAACTGAATGTGTTCAAGTCTGATGAAATAGCTGCACCGTACACTGATCCAGGGGCATCCACGATTGCTATAGTTGCTCCGGAGCCGTTTAGAGACGAAGGAATACTATAGTGAGACCGCAAGTCAGCGGGACTTAGTGTAGAACCCTTGCCAGTCCCGGCTAAATTACGCACATCCTGATTGAGTGTGGTCAGCTAATTTGATTGCCTGATTTTCACGTTCGGTGATAGTTGTTACGGCAAAGAATTTCAAGCAAAACGGCGTCCGTTTTTTACTAACGCCGTTTGTCATTCAGTGATGACGCTGATCAGAATGGCGGATCATCCTTATCCCCAGAGGAGTTTGTCCGGACGATATTGTGACGGGATCGTTCGTAGTAGTAGCGACCAATCTGATAGCCGTACCGGATTTCGAAGTCTGTCATGAAGGTCTGCATGAAATCGAGTATTTCGACAACGGTCTCATCTGAGAGTTGTGGCAGTTGAATGCATTGGAAGCAGGGTTCGGAGCACATAGAATTCCTCAATGAATGATCAACGGCCAGGCACTTTTGTGCGCTGCGTAGGCAGATTGGGTTGCGCAAAGACATCCAGATAGAGCTTCTCGTCAAGCACAGGCAGGTCTCGTTGCGCGGCGGCGGCGAGCAGTTCGGCGGCCAGCGTGGTCAGGATGCGGTAATTGCCAGCGGCGTGATCGCACAAGGTATGGCGCAATTGGGGCGTCATCAGGCTGGCGTTGCCCGCACCGGCGAGCAAGTGATCGAGGCAAGCAATCAGCTCATCGCGGCTGGCGAACTCGGTGCCGAGCCGGGTGCGGATGCGGCTGCCCAAAGGGATGAGTTCCTCGCGGCGCAGCTTCTCGACCAGTCTTGCGTCACCTGCGATAACGATGCACAGCAAAGGCTGGGAATCGAAGCGGGCGCTGGCCAAGAGGCGAAGTTCAGACAGCACCTGCGGTGTCATTTCCTGAGCTTCATCGATGAGTAGAACAGGTCGGCAACGGCTCGATTCGAGATGGCTGAGCCAGCGTTCACGCAACGCTTTGAAGCCGCCCCAACGATTGCTTGGCCTGAGTGGCACTGCAAAGATGTCGCCCAGCTCACGATAGAAATCAGCTAGGTTGCTCTGCGGGTGGTTGATTGCGCCGACGGTAATATCGGGGAGTTTTTTAAGCCGTTCGGCAAGCAGGCGCAAGACGATGCTCTTGCCGCTACCCGGGTCGCCGTGGATCATGGCGAAGCCGCCCTCGCGTATCTGTGCATGCTCGATGCGCCAGCAGAAGTTCTCGATCTTCTGGGGCACGTAAATCGCATCGACAGGCAGTTCTGGTGAGAAGGGATTCCATTTCAGCCCGTAGAGGGCGAGTAATTTCTGGTTCATGCTGGTTCCTTGTCGGTCGTGGGCAGATAGGCGGGCGGCACACCCGTGGCGGCGTAGTCGGCAAGCAACTCGGTCATCAGCGCAGGCAGGGTCGTCGGTTGTAACGGTGACAGGTCGGTGACAGCCTGCGCCAAACGTCGGCGCTGGCCGTTGGCATTGGCGGATTTATCGAGTGGTTTGACTGCACAAAGAATAGCGCCGGTACGCGGATCGACTATATCGACCCGCGTCAGATCCCAACGGGCATACTGCAAGTTCACATGTTCGAGGTGACGGTAGCTCGCCGGAATTTCGAAGCGTCCACCTTCGAGGCTCACCGTGCCATCGGAACGTCGTTGTTTGCGCCTCACCTCAATGCGGAACGCTGCCGACAGCACGGCAGCAGCAGGGCATTCGCGCCGCACACTCGGGCCGGCGAGATAATGAGCCAGCGGCGTTGCGTTGATTTCCGTGTGTCGTGTCCGGTGATACTCCTGCTCCGTCCAGGCTTGAGTGGCGAGGTTGAGCGCATCCAATGTCAGGGAATCCTCTCCTTCGAGCAGCGCCATCAAGCGCCCTTCGATGCGGCCCCAGAAGGATTCCTGCTTCGCGTTTTGATAGGGTGAATACGGCAATGTGGTTTGGTGCAATACGCCCAGCTTAGCCAAACCGTTGGTCGTTTCCGTAGCCAGCATGGCCGCACCATTGTCTGTCATCAGGGCTCGTGGCAAGCCTCGCTTCATAAATGCCTGGCACAGGGCGTGGATCAGGCTCTCAGCGGTTTCGTCGAGATACCACTGCAAGTGGCAGATCAGACGCGAGCGGTCATCGATCACGCCCATCAGCATCGGCGTCACCCACTCTCCCTTGCGAGTCAGCACACGGCGCGAGCCATGATGGAAATCCAGATGCCATAAGGCACACACATGATCCACCTCGAAACTGCGTACTTCGAGCCGCTCCAGGCGGTCACGCGCGGCCAGCGCACCGGCGGTGGCGCGCTTTGGTTTTGACTGGCGGAACATCCCCTGCGCTTTGAGATAGCGCCTGATCGTGGGGTAGGAGGCTATCGTAGTGTCGCTCCCCTTGAGCGCCGCACGGAGGTTGTCGAAATGGAGCTGCGCTGTCCAGCCCTGATGCTCGCGATACTGGGTCGTCAGCGTCTCGATAACGAGGGGTGTCAGGCTGGGGAAGCGACCGATGTCGCCGCGCAAGCGATCCTTCAAGGCAGAGACAGGATCGTTCGCACGGCGCGCCATGTAGAACCAGCGTTGCAGTGTCGATACGCCAAATTCGACATCCAATCCGGATACCGGATGACGCCATGTCTTCGCGGCAAGTTGCACCAGTGCGGCATGCAATTCTCCAGGAGCGGGCGGTGCTGCCAGCAAGAAGCCAATAATCGAAAAGCGCAGCCGCGCCCAACGGTCGCGTTTGAGCGGATCGGTTGATGTGTTCAGTGTGTTCAGTGTGTTCAGAAAGCTCTCCCGGTGATGCGCTACCGACGGCAACGCTTGTGGGATTGGAGATTACAAACCTTCTGTAAACTTCGGTAGAGTCAACTTCTGCGTGTGATTAATACCCCTCGTTCAGGGTGAGCGGATACCCGACGGTCAAGGGGGAAAGGAAGCACAAGAATAGCTGCATCGACTTCTCAATCGAGCCTGTAAAGCGTTCGGCCAGGCTGATGGGAAGCATGCGCAAATCGACTGGCGGCATGAAGCGGGCGCAGGTTGCCTGCCACAGCGATGTTAGCGGAAACTGCCCTGCCCACCAGCTTCTCCAGCGTTGGATGGTGCGCATGGGGATTCCCATTGCCTCACTCATCTGAGCCACGGTGCCTGAGGCTTCTGTTCGGCGAGCCGACATCAATACTACGGCCAAACCAAGATATACCCGCCTGCCTAAAAAGCGAACCGACACCGATGTTGTACGCTTGCGGCAGTAGTTACAGCAGAAACTGAAACGCAACTCAAAATCAGCGAGAACCTCAGCCAGACAACAGCGGGGTTGGCGGGGATAGTTGGCGCGATGGAGCCGGCCACCACACAGACATCCAGCCGCGTGCGCTTGCGCTGCCAGCTCAATATCAATACTCAATAGAAGTTGAAAAAAATTTGGATTTTGCAGAAGGGCGTGGCACACTTTGATGGTCTCTTGTCTTGGAAAACCAGAGACTCCCCCAAAGGGTTCGTTTGTTCAAGTTCCTTGAGGGGGATCTTCAACTCCAGATCAATCTGCTTGACCGCCAACGCCGCGATGACAACCGTGATCGGTGGCCCTACTCAACATGAATGTTGAAGAGCTTGTTGCCTTCAATGCCGTTATGTTGGAAGAGCAGTGGAATGAGCAGTACAAAGCCGATGAATGAAATCTTACTATACGTGAAACAACACGGTGAGTGCCTGGATTCAGAAATCGCTAGGGCTACAAAAATTCCAATTGATTCCGTGCACCTTCAATTGGTGGAACTCAAGGCCGCAAATAAGGTAATGCTGTGTGATTCGATTACCTTTGTGAATGGTAAGGAAGTCAGGTCAACAATTTGCAGAATTTCTGGATATATTCCGCCAGCCAAGCCGGGTGCAAAATCGAAGAAGCAACTCATGTTATAGCCGCAGAGTTACAAATATCACACCATCTATAATATTTACCAGTAATCACGGGCAAAGAAATCGCCCCAAAATAGTGCAGCCTCGTATAACGCTCTACAATCGATTTTCTTAGTCACGGATAGGCTAACATACGTCCGAATGGGGAAAGCGGCCCTATTGAATTCCATTATTTACACATATAATCATATAGTAATAAACATGCCGCTCAGGTCTATGCCTACCCCGCTTCCGGCAGCTTCCTCCTTGAACGTTATTGAACTTCCTCGGACTATCCGATCTTGGGTGAGAAGTTGAGGGTTTGCTGAGGTCGGTGGAATTGGGGGGGTAGGGATTGAACAATCCAGAATGACCCCCATCTCATTCACCTCAGAATTGAACAAAGAATCGAGAAACGATATGCTGAAAATCAAGAACTACTTGCGTAAACATGCAGAATGCCTGGATACGGAAATTGCAGTTGCGACTGGCATACCATTGAACAGTGTACATCAGTATCTGAACGACCTGACTGCAAAAAGAGAGGTGCTAACGTGCCATGCCACCCGATATGTGGACTGCATCAAAACTGAAGTATTGATTTGCAAGGTATTGGAGAGTGGGGCTGGCAAAGGACAGTCTGTTTGACAAAACTTATTTCGAACTTCGATTTTGTTACGTCGGCGAACAGGTAACGTAACAAGCCAACCTTTCTAACTTATTGAAAGTATTGGTTGTTACGTTGTTACGTCTGTTACGTTAGAAAAGATATACATCCCAAATCAAATTCTTCAGATTTTTTTGATCAGCCTCTAAGCACTCAAAATATTTCTGCAAATTCTCAAACCAACTATCCCCTATTTTCGACGTAACAGGCGTAACAACGTAACAAATCATGTAATCAATAAGTTACAAATCAATCCTTGTTACGCCACTATCAATCAACGTAACAAACTAAGCAGCCAAGACGTGGCCAATGTCATTATCCTGGAGAATGATCGATCTAATTACATAGACACGGGCTGTGCCACCAATGCCCGGAATACGTTTACCGCATTGTGATTCTCCCTGAGAATTGGGTATCAGAATTTCACGCTCCCTTAACACCCTTGTTACCAGCTTAGGATCAAAGCCATGACAAATCTCAGTTTTGTACATTTCCGGCAAGATCCAATACTCGAGTGAACCATCGTCCATGACTTTCTTGAACCCAGTTCTGTTAATAGTTCTCTGAACTATACCTGTGCTTCCATATCCATCTGGCTCAATTAAAGTAAAGCGTGATTCGCCATTACGTTCCAGATATTCCCTTACCTGTGCCAGTGCCCTAATATCCTCAGAAGCAGAGTTATCACCACGTGATTCCAGCCAAGCTAAATAACATTCACGGACTCCCCAAATAGCATGTCCTGATTCCCAAGGAAGTATGCCAATTGAAATGCAATATTCGCCCACACCAGCAACTGCACCAAATCTCATTGCTGCACGTGTTACTTGTCCGTGAGCATCTACGGGAACATATTGCTTAACAAATTGCTCCTGTACTTGCCTGATATATGCCACAGCTTGGTCCAGTTCTCCTGACTTGGTAATACGAGTAAGTAAAGCATCAGCCGGAGATCCATAATAGGTTTCAGATAAAGCTTTCAAACTATCAGCAAAAGCAGCCGGACTGGGTGCACCATGAATATTTTCAAATACACCGTAACCAGCTCTGGCATCTGCCGGAATATCTAGCATTCTGACTTCCATACCGGCCCTGATTCTTCCACCACTTGCAGCAATGTGTTCGGCTAAGCCAATTTCTCCGGTAGAAAGAAACAACAAACGCCAAGTAACTATGCTTTTTGCATCGCCATGAATATTTGCTCTGGCCTTTCCCTGTCCATTACCCAGCATATAGGCAATATTGCCAGCTTCCTGAGATTCAACTTGTTCAAGCTCATCCAGCAACAGAACCGTATCATTATGTTCACGGGCCATTGATTCAAGGGCATTACCTGTAGATTTCCAACTATTTAACATCTCGCCACTGCCGTAAATACTGGCGGCAACCGATTCAGTCTTAGTTTTTCCGGTACTGCTTGCACCACGGAAATGAAAGCCACCATTTTCCAGATTTAACGGATTCAGAAATGGCCCTGTTAATGCAACACATACGGCAAGGATAATTCTGGAATTACCAAAACATAAAACACCGACGTTATCTTTCCACTCAGTTAATGAGCCACGTACACTATAAGAAGGAGTCTTTTTAGCATTAGCCGTTTGCAGAATGACTCTCTCATGACTTTTGCCGTAGGTCTTTTGGGGAAGAACGAAGACATGACCATTCCAGCCAATATTACTGACACAGAGCGATCTGGGTTTCGGCTTGGCATCAAGAAAATATTGCGTCAGTTTGTCCTTGTTACCTTTGCCAACATAGATGTCTGCTCCCCAGGCTAATAGCACTTCCCTGTAAGCATCTCCACCGCCAGCCAGCATCTCTTTAGGCATGGCCCATTCGTGGACAATACCATCATGATCTTCGAATCTTAGTTGTAACCCCCAGTTCTTACTGTGATCATCACGGGTTAAAGCTACGACTTCAATGCGTGACGAAATCTTACTAAAAGACTCTTCACCATCCTTGTAAATTACCTCGTAAATTCCATCCTCTTTGACCATGAAGTTTTCGACTTGATAATTATCAAACTTGTATATGACCAAGCGGCATAATCTGCCGAATACTTCACCAAAGTCATTCACAGACCAACCTTCTGCTACTGCGTCGGTAGCGTTGTAATTGAGAGGCAGTTCTTTTTTTCTTGGCTTGAATTTCCAAGGGTAATCGTTCAAAGGTTGATACATCAAAGGGCTCAATTTACAAATAACTGCCTTGGGGTTTGTCTTGAACAACTTTTTAATCACAGTTCCGGCCAACTTTTGACCAACCTCACCGTGATCAGGCCAAATGAAAACGGTGTGACCGTTAAATAGGGTGAAGTCTAATTTGTCGATAGCAGCGCCGTTTCTGATTGCCAGGCATAAGAAATGTGGCAACAGGAAATGTGAGGCATATCCAGCTTGTTCACCAAATGATAGAAGAATGGGATCTTCTGAATTATGTTCCAGCAACTCAGCTCCATACAGGGTATTGGGATCAGTGTTTGTTGGGCTTATTGTTTCGTCTGGATAATTGTCGTCTAGCCAGTCCCAAAGCCAATTGGCTATATCCATGATCGGTGCGTACAAAGTTAAAGATAAGTAGCTAATTACGCCGCTACCTGATTTATGTTTCCATGTTTCAGTCAGGTATTCCAGAAGACCTGGCACCCACGTTGGAGCCTCGATGGCTATTGCAGTCTCGTAGAATGATTTTGATTCCTTCAAATCTAGCGACCATGCACTTGTTACAAGGTCAAACTTGTACATGGCAATTGTGCCTGCTTCGGTGCAGGCAAAGAATTCATTGCCGGATTGTTTTTTTACTTTGAAAGCTTCATCGAATATTTCTGCGGCATGCAATAAGGCACGAGCTTCGATGTCCATTAGGTTCAGCTTGGCCACAGGCTGATTTTGATTAGTTGGCGGTTTAGTAATTTCGCCAGTTGTAATAACGTCGATTGACGACATGATAATTTCCTTAAATTAGTAGAGCTAGTTTTGACGGTTGGGCACTCGCCCTCATGTCATTTCGATGATCAAATGTAGTCATCGTTTTAACTATTTTAAGTTATTTAAAAAATGTTACTTTGGGGCTGATTTGAAGTTCAGGACGGGCCCATCCCTCCCTTCAATCAGTTGCTACTACCTGCCATCAAAACGTATCGTGATCAGCTACAAAATCTTTTTTGATCGCAAATTCCCAACGAGGGCGTGCTTGAGGCACATAACCATTTGTCAAAATGGCCGATGATGTAATCGTCTCATTGAGTGATTTGAATGTGTCGCTAAGCAGCTGGTCATCATCCACTGCGACACTTGCAAGTTGCTTCAAGTCCAAAATTACTTCCCAAGAACCGTTAGTGAATCCAACCAATTTCAAGGGAACACCACCGGCCTGAGCCAAGTCCACAGCCAAGTCACGAACTCCGATAAACTCGGTGTCACTTGTTATTCCATCCTTGCTAGGGACGATGAACTTCAAGGTTTTAGTAACTAAGTTTTCCTTGGTTGCGACCTTGGCAGCAGTAGCCTTCATGGGGCGGAATGAATCCTTGTTACGTTTTACTTTCACGGCCACACGATTTATCTTGGCTTTCTTGGTAGAAGTAGCTTCGGCACTAGCTGGAGTTGCCGCTTCCAAAGATACAGGTAATTCAGTTACCGCTGATTCTGAGGATACAACTTCCAGAGTTGCAGGTGTCTGAACTACTGTTGGAACTGGGGACACATCTTCCAGAGCTACAGTTGAAGAAGTGGCGGCGTTTACTACGTTTTCGATTGCGTTTTCCATGTTAATTTGCTCCATTGATTTGGTTATTGGACGAGTTGATACGTGATTGAACAAGGCTGAAAATAGCCTTGGCATCCCATCCCACACACCGCTTCGATGTTATTGGGAATTGCTTTGGGAAATTGCCATTTTGGATTTCTGCATAAATCGTTGATTTTGACAGGCCCGTCAATTCTTGAACTTTTTTCAGTCGCAGGATTTGAGGGGTCGTATTACTATTATTAGTTGCCATTATGTTTCCTTTTCAGACTTGACCACTTTCCGCTGAGGGGGGAGCCCTCGGTCTTGCCCGAACTTGTTTGGATTGGTTCGGAAAGTGAGCGAAATGTAAAATACGGTGAAGTATTTTTAGATCTCAACCGTATTTAGACTACGTAGGTATAGGGAAAAGCAAATTGGGAGACGGTGGGAGCCGCATTTGTCCACCGTATTAAGCGTGATGCTGCCGTGACAATACCTTGTATTCCGCTGCCCACTTGAGGGAAGAAGTGTAATTTCGGAGGACTGAGGGGGAGAGTTTGAGGTGGGCAGTACAGTTTTAGAAGTGGCTATTCGGAATGATCTTTAGTTTAATTGGTTCCATGAAGATTTTCTATCCAAGTAATCCTTCCACTCCTCAGCCCAAGGTGCAAGGTCTAGATTTCTATTAAATGCTATTTTTAGTAGCATCTCATTACTGTCTTTTTTTTCGATAAGTCGTGTTGCGATTTCAAACGGATCCCAGATTGCATCCCCATTTTTCCCTCTTCTTCCTTTGTGGATTCGGGTGGCAGCAAGCCAATCCGGAGGGTCAGCCAAAGTGCTCTTCCATTCATCGAAATCCATTGAAATATCCTGAAACAATAATGCAATTCTCCTTGTCGGAAGCCCAGCTTTCGGTTTGTTGTCTGAACAGATTTTAGTGAGGGCAGTAGGCGAAGCATTGTAACCGCAATGAGTTGATTGAATTGTCTCTTCTTCATCCACTTCATTAGACTTTGCTTCTTGAATGCCTAAAGATAATCGAGTTACCCAATCCTGCATATCTTTCTTCTTTACGAAAAACATATCGCCCTTAAGAGCATCATTAAACGTAACTCTAGGTTTAGGTATGATGAAAAATGTTTCGTCTGAATTATCAGAAATGCCAAAGTCGTTCGTTAATCCCAGATAAATTCCTGCTCCATGGTTCCCCCTTAGAAACATATCAATAGAAAGCTGCGAAAGAGGACGTGAGCCAACTACAGATTGACAATAAATGAATCGGTACTTTCCTTTATTGGGATAATATGAGAAACGGGGTATGTAAATTATTTCTTGTATGTCGTCAGGTTCGATGCCGATAATTTCATATGAAAGCTTTTTAGACATTTCGATTGCATCTATAAGCGCATCATCAGTTATTTCTCCCTTTAGCTGAGGATATATAACCCTAAGGTCTTTTTTATCTTCATCGCTTAGCTGATTAGCAGATTTATTCGGAGTTCGAAGTGCTGCTTGCGTAACAGAACAAAGCCATCGAACATCCAAAAGATGGGGGGGGCGAAGCCAGATAGTTAAATTACCAAGTTCCGCTTCTTTGAAAATGTTGCGTTCATTTAATTTGAACTTTTCATACACTTCATTAAAGCTTATCTCATCCCGGTCTAGATCGGAATCTGTTTTGTACAAAATCTCCCCCCCAATCCGCTGTAACAAAATAACCGCCATTTCCAAGAAAACAATTGTATGCCTGATAGCATTGTTTTGGCGATGAGTTTTGCGTGGATATTATGCGGCTTTGAAGGGGATTATTTCTGCCCCAGCCTTGAGTTTATCTAAGTAGTCTGCCCAATGTTGCATCATGGCTGTGCGTTGTTCCAAATATAGGGCGTGGTTATATGATGCACTCACCTGGTTACGCTCGGCATGAGCGAGCTGCAACTCAATGTGTTTATGGTCATACCCTTGCTCGTGCAACGCAGTAGATGCTATCCCTCTAAAGCCGTGGCCTGTCATTAAACCTTTGTAACCCATACGACCTAATGCTATCAAAATGGTGTTATTGCTCATGCAACTATCTTTTCCTGTAACTTGACTTGGAAACATAAAATCACTCTTGCCTGAAATGATTTGAAGGGTTTTAAGTAGCTCAACTGCTTGCTTTGATAATGGCACAATATGCGGGGACTTCATTTTCATTCTTTCCGCAGGAATACGCCACTGAGAAGTCATTAAATCTACCTCACTCCAACGCCCGCCGATTAGCTCGCTGGTACGGACAAATGTCAGTGACATTAATTTTATTGCTATACGTGTGAGCTGGCTAATGTTTGCGGCTTCGACAGCTCGTAACAAAGTGGGAAGTTCTTTTATGTCTACCCGAGCGTAGTTAACCTTTCGACGTGACTCAATTATGTCGCTTGGCTGAATATCTGTGGCGGGATTACGTGTTACCTTACTTTCATCGCCATGAGCAATTGCATACCGAAATATTTGACCGATAGTCTGGTGAGAGCGTGTTGCCATGTCCAAAGCACCTCGCTCGGCGATTTTCTTGATTGTCCGTACAACATCGGGAGCTGTTATCGCAGTGATTGCCATGTCGCCAAGTACTGGATAGATGTCAGCTTCAAGTCGCCTTTCCACATATCCTGCGTGACGTGGGCTTTTACCAACTTTCCAGTGTTTGTGCCAGCGCTCCGCCCAAAGCCTGAACGTAATTGTCAGTTCTGCCTTCGCTTCCTTTCGTTTTTCACTGGGATCGATTCCTTGAGCAAGAACCTTACGTGCTTCTACGTGTTTCTCTCGTGCATCTTTCAAGCCGATTT
>Ga0364880_10542_pt1 | contig 12483 bp, 4 predicted proteins | sample ExccelJu500001D3_5_FD_206927 | JGI IMG/M metagenome (GOLD analysis project Ga0364880, IMG submission 206927) | Enriched cells from Trout Bog Lake Hypolimnion, Wisconsin, USA - BchlTB.July30.5000.01.D3 | ecosystem: Environmental > Aquatic > Freshwater > Lake > Hypolimnion/Profundal zone | place... | reverse complement strand
AACCCGGCTCATCGGTGTTTCCATGTTCGACTGGCCCGAGCAGAGCCAAACATCGCCAAACAGAATATTTTTTAACCGGATACGGTTGCTGCCGGCAATCTCCATTTCATAGGGGCCTCCTGCTTTTTGCGCCGGCAGGGTGATTAACCATTTCCCGTCAGAAGATGTCGTGGTGTTATAGTTTAGATTGTTGAACTGAAGCGACACTTTTTCTCCCGCCGATGCCCAGCCCCAGATTTTTGCAGGCACATCGCGCTGGAGAATCATCCCATCCTGAATGAGCCTTGGCAGTTTTACCTGGCCAAACGCGGAGATGGAAATGAGCAAAAGAAACGTAAAGAGCAATTTGCCGACCTGATTTGAAATTCCTGAGCGCTGTTTCTTTGCAGTTATTAACGTTTGTCCCATTATTCTGTCCCTTCAATTGGATGAATGGTTCCGTCAGCATTGTATTGCAGCTCCACCACCTTTACACTCCGCAGCCAGGTTTTACCTCCTGAAGGTTTACTGTCGTGATAGAACAGGTACCATTTTCCTTTAAACTCAACGATGGAGTGATGGGAGGTCCAGCCAACGACAGGTGTAAGAAAAACTCCCTGAAAGGTAAACGGTCCGTAAGGATTATCGCCGATCGCATAACATAACTTGTGGGTGTCACCCGTTGAGTAGGAAAAATAATATTTACCCTTGTATTTGTGCATCCAGGAAGCCTCGAAAAAGCGGCGGTCGTTATCCCCCGATTTAAACAGATTTCCATCTTTGCCGAGAATCTGAATACTTCGGGCGCTCTCAGTAAACTGAAGCATACTTTTGCTCATCATCGCAACCTGGGGACTCAGGGCCGGATCATCGCCAACAGGTTGAGTGCCACATTCTATCGCTTTCCCGTTGCGGTAACGCTGCAATTGTCCTCCCCAGATCCCTCCAAAGTACATATAGCTTTTCCCATCGGTATCGGTGAATACAGCCGGGTCGATGCTGAAACTTCCGATGATCGGATTGGATTCCGGTTTGAACGGACCTTCAGGTTTATCGCTTACTGCAACACCAATTCTGAAAATGTCCGTTTTATCCTTAGCCGGAAAATAGAGATAATATTTCCCGTTTTTAAAGGCTACGTCAGGCGCCCACATCTGCCTTCCTGCCCATGGGACCTGTTTTACATCAAGAACAATACCGTGATCTGTTACTTTTCCATCGGTACTTTCCATCGAAAACACATGGTAATCGCGCATGTCGAAATGATCACCATTATCATTTTCCGGGATTCCTGATTCAATATCGTGCGAAGGGTATACATAAATTTTCCCGTTAAACACGTGAGCGGATGGGTCGGCAATGTAAAGGTCATTCACCAGATATCGTGGTTTATGATTCATCTGTGCATTTGCCGGAATTATTGTAATTGCCGTCAGAATAACGGGGAGGAGGCAAAATCTTTTCAATAAATTATTTTTCATTTTATTCTATTTATTGGGTTTATATTTTCTTCGATTCCAGCGGACCTAAATACGAAGGTTTTAGTCCGCCGCAGTCGATTAGGATGCGCTGAAGTACTATTCCCGGATCGATCATCCAGATTTTGAGGGTGTGTTTTCCCGCTTTTTCAAGGCGATGTTTTGTTTTCAATTCAACGATGTTTCCGCGAACCGATTCCATCCAGTCCGGATTGGTCCTCCCTTTGTGAATATTTACAATCTGGGGCTGCTGACTGTCGAACGAAACGGCAAAACAAAGACCCTCGTTATTGTAAATGTTCAAGGTCGGTGATATCAAAGCCGAAACCGTAACCTCCCCGGAAGTGTTGAACAGGACGTCGAAATCCATTCGCGGAGAGTTTTGATCCAGCGTCAGCGACGGAGAATTAACCGGAACCGGCATCATCGCGGAAAGGGTTCTTCCCAGTCCGGGAATCTTTTGCCATCCGGCTTCACCCTGACTGACAAGCTTTGAATAATGTTCCGCCTCAAAGGCAATAAAACCATTGCTTTCGGCAAAACCATGCTCTTTTGGGTTGATATTCAGCAGCGGATTCAGAACCGCGGCCACTTCAACCATTTTTCCGGCTCCTGTAATGGATATGGGAACCTCAGTTATGTTTTTTGGTATATTTTTCCAGTCGGCTTCCACCCAGATTCGAGACTCTTTTTCAATCCTGACTTTTTCAGCGGAGACCTTCACCAGTTTTGAAGAGGGCTTAATCACCACATCGAACGGTTGTGATCCCCGGTTGAACACATCAATGTAAAAATGTTGTTTTTGAATCGGGTCAAGCTCCGGAAGTTTGGCTTTCTCTTGACTTTCGGGCCACCACTTGTCAGACCCTTCAATGGAAACGCCCATTTCAGCGCCTTGCTTCAAGGCCACGGTTTCAACTTTTGGCATCGAATTTTTGACCGGCTGCTGCCAGTAAGTATACCCAATATGGGTTTGATCCATCATGTGATTCCACTTTCCACCGGCAATTTTGTGATTGTACCGGTCTGAAATAATTGAATCGTTGATATAATATCTTTTGGCCTCCTCAGATAGGCCATTCGCTGCAACCCTTCCCTGAGCTGCATATAACCTGTTTTTGCCAACAGTAACATACAGGTTATTCAGGTTGGCACACGCGATAATCGGGTGGAGAACCAATTCGAAGAAGGCATCTTTATAATTCTCAGGCATTTTTTCATAAAGTGAATTTGCCTTTTTTGCTAACTCGTTGTATTCATTTACAATGCGGTCGGCTTCTCGGTAATTAAGAAGGCTGTAGGTAGTTGGCTCCATCAGTTCGGGCTTCCGCCGGCTGTTGAAACGGGTATAATTATCAATCAGGGAAGCAATTTGGGTTGAGTATTTTGACCCAAACTGATTTTCGGCCCATTGCCTGGAATATTCCGTCAGTTTGTTAACAGGCATTAGATCGGGATTCCAGGCGAAATCGAGGAAGAATTCGGTTGGAAATTCCATCGGTTTGAGGTCGCCCACATTCACCACCCAGATGCGGTCAACGCCATGGCGGTAGGCCATGTTCATCTGCTCCCAGGTACGTTCGATCTGATTTGTATTCAGCCATTTGTAGTTACGTGGATCGCCCACATAGTCAAAATGATAGTAAATGCCATATCCACCGGCACGTTTTGCTGCGCCCGGTTTTGGCAGTTTACGGATGTTTCCCCAGTTATCGTCGCAAAGCAGCAGGGTGATGTCGTCCGGAACGCGCATTCCGTTGTCATAATAATCCTGCACCTCTTTGTAGAGCGCCCAAACCTGGGGTGTTGCGGTGATTGGCTTTTTGGTAACGTCCAAAATGATTTTGCGCTGATCTTCAACAATTTTCTGAAGCAATGCCACATTGGTCCCGGGCGACATGGCCATATCGCCATCGCCCCGCATGGCAAGGGTCACAATAGTTTCTGTGTTTTTGGTCCGTTCAATCCCTTGGGTCCAGAACTTGCGCAGTTGTTCCGGGTTTTTCTCGTAATTCCACTCCTTGCCTCCAAAGGGCTTCCATTCGGCGTGGGCGCGGTTCATCGGTTCGTGGTGAGATGTTCCCATCACAATGCCCATATCATCAGCTAATTGGGTGTTTTTTGGATCGTCGCTGTTGAAGGCTCCCCACCACATGGCAGGCCATACAAAATTCGATTTCATGCGCAAAACCAGCTCGAAAAGTTTCTCGTAAAACTGGCTGTTAAACCCCTTGAATTTTTCGACAGCCCACCTGCCGAGCGCAGGTTCCTCATCATTCAGAAAAATGCCACGGTATTTAACGGCCGGTTCACCCAAAGTAAACCGCTGTGCTTTCACATAAATATTTTTTTGAGTTTCAACAGGAACATCGGCCCACCAATACCAGGGCGAAACGCCCATTTGCTTCGACAGTTCAAAAATCCCGAAAATGGTTCCGCGCTTGTCACTTCCGGCGATTACCAACCCCTTTTTTATTCCCGGAAACGGATTTTCAACTACCTGAATGATGAACTGTTCCCATTTTCCGTTCAATACACTTAACTCAATTTTCTTTTCACTGACCAGCTGGTCAATTAGTTTGCTATGCCCGACAGTCCCTGCAATAACCAATGGGGTTGCACCCGGAAGCGCATCAGCATCAAGTTGAGGCTGGTTTCCGGAAACCATTTTCAGGTCTGACCTGAAATAATTCATGGCCCTGGCAACTCCCGGAAAATCGTTGGAGGAGTAGGTTAGCGCGGCCGATTTACCGTTAAGGATGAGAGCAAATGATCCTTTGCCGGGTGTTGTGGTTATTTGGATTCCAGGTTTTCGGCCTGTTTCATTCGCGGCCAGCAGAGATGGAATCGGTGCGAATATCGTGAACACCAAAAATACGATCAGCGATCTGTTGAAAGCCAGAAATCGGTTAGCGATCAAGGTTGATTTGGATTTGCCGGCCATTTTAATCTCTTGTTATTAAGGTGTAATTCAGCGTTTTTCCAGGAAAAAGAGAGAGGGAAACGAACGATTGATAACCGGACGATATCCCTCTCTGATTATTCGCTAACTATTAATATTCCTGTAAAATAAATAACTTATTTTCAGCAGATATTTGAAAAACTATCCGGAAAATTAATATCCGGGGTTTTGATAAGCGGTTAACTGGACTGCGGTCAGTGCCGTCAAAGCATTGATTGTGCTTGTTGGTATCGGGCGCAGATAGGCTGTTGCAGGAATGGTGCGTGTTACTACCACCGGAATATGATCCCCGGTAGATCCACCTGCAACGTCGCAAATCTCGTAGGTGCCTGCGCGTGCTGCCCATGTCTGGGTACGTACCAAATCGAACCAGCGATGAGCTTCACCAAATAATTCACGTGAACGTTCGTCCAGAATATAGTTAATATCAATGGTGGCTGGTGTAGCAGCGGTCATTGCGGCGCTATTGTCTGCAACCAAAGCTGCATTCCCGTTATTTGACCAGTACCATTTTCCGGCGCGTGCACGAAGGACATTAATCAATCCTCTGGCAGTTCCGTCATTGGCATAGGTTCCGGCTACAGCTGTGACAGCTGCACCCTTTACAGCTGCTTCTGCAGCAACAAGGAATAATTCAGAGAATTTGGCGATCGGGAATGGGCGGGTATTTCCGGCATTCTGTTGTCCCAGTCCGGTGCCATTGTCGGTACGGTATGGACCAATCTTCCACAGGGAAGGATATGAAAGCCTGCTAATCCCTCTTGGTGCAATCACCCAATCGGCTCTCCCTGGCATTACTCCACCGGCAACATTGCTGTTACCTAATGTTCCTGCGGCAGGATAAACAATTGTACCCGGATCAGAGTCGAGGAAAGTCAGTACAGGATCACCATTAACAATCGGCATATTGTTTGCATTATACATTGTTGTAACGGTGCTGCCGGCTTGTTTCCAGTTACCGCGGAAAACAGTACCGAAGGTGCCATCATAACGTGAATCATTGGTCTTATCGGCAAATGTGTTTGTAAAGATGGCGATTGGAGGTGCAATACCACACCATGGACGCCCTTCAGCCTGTACCACATAACGCTGAACCGTATTATATCCGGCAAAAGAGGATGAACTCGTGGAACTTTTAATGTTCGTATAGTTCCATGTGGTGAGCCAGTTGGAAAAGTAATCAAGAGGTCCGCCTGTACTGTAAGTAAGGCTTTGTCCGTTGGCTAATTCGTTCGACTGGGTATGATCGATCATCATCATCACCTCCTTGTTGTAGTCCTTTGCACCTACGTTGACGTCATAGAAATAGGACTGTAAACCGATTGCTGACGGAACATTGGCAATGGCGGATGTTGCCACGGTGTATGCCTGCTGGTAATAATAGGCTGAAGTTTTTCCGTTAGGATCTGTCCGCGTGGTTGTGGGATAAGTGGGGATGTTATTTGGGTTATCGAGCCACCATGCGTAGGTCAGGTAGGCTTTTGCCAAATAAAGACTTGCAAGGGTTTTTGTTGCACCACCCGTTACACGTGCTGTGGCAGGCAAATCGGTGATCGCTTGCAGCAGGTCAGGGAATATCCCGATGGTATAAACTTCAGGTACCGTATTGCGCTTGGAAGTTCTGGAAGTTGTTATATTAAACTTCAGATTACCTGCGCCCAAATCGAGCGGTACTCCACCAAATGTCTGCACCAGCATAAAGTAGTCCCATGCACGGAAGAATCTGGCTTCTGCGATCAGAGAGACAGAAATAGTTCCCGATGCAGTTGCATTTTCAATGATACCGCTGGCGGTGTTGATGCTTGGAAATGCAGCATTCCACAGTACCTGGGTATTCGAATTGTCGGGGGTTGTTGATCCTGCGCCTGAAAAGTCCAGGTTCTTGGAATCTGAATTCACATTCTGGCCCCATGTTCCTTCATCGGTACCTGCCTGGCAGGTTGCATAGTAGTAGCCATTGGTTTGAAGATAGCGCAAGTGGTAGTACATGTAATTCAATCCGCCCATTACACCTGCATTGGTTTTGAAATAATCAGGAGTATATATGCTGCGAGGTGTTTCGTTCAGAATATTTTTGCACCCCCCCAGGAACCCCATGATCAGGGCTGCTACGATTAATGATTTTATCTGTATATGTTTCATTTTTTATCTTATTTAAAATGTAAAATTAAGACCAATAATGTAGTTGCGGGTTGAAGGCGTGTTCGTGCCTATGGTCAGCAAGCGTCTCAGGTTGCTGGCCATTGGTACTGCAGCATTTTCATTGCCGTATGAGTTGGATTCAGGATCCATGCCAGACAGTTTGTTATATGGGGAGAAGAATACAAATGGGTTCTGCACGGTACAATAGAGGTGAATTTTGGTAATACCTGCATTTTTAAACCATTTGGTATCTTCAAAGTTATAACCAAGTGAGATGGTGCGAATCTTCAGATATGATCCGTCGATATAGGACAACGAATTCAGATATTTTGGTGAATCACCACCGATTCCGCCCGGTTTAGGAAACAGTGCAGCGGTGTTGGTCGGTGTCCAGTAGTCAACCTTTACATTGCCCCTGCGACCGGTTAAAATATTCATGTAACCAGCCGATCCGTATGGTGTGGCGATAAGTAAGCCACCATCTTTAAAGACACTTACCACACTCAGGTCAAAACCTTTATAAGCTACGCGGGTATTGAAACCGCCCTGGAACTTTGGTTCGATGCTCATGATTTGCTTGTCAACGTCTGCAATTTGCCTGGTAGGTGTACCATCCGCGTTGTAGGTACCTGTATATTTCACTTTTATCATACCTACGTTGCCCCCTGGCTCATATTTTGTTAAGTTGGCATCTGTGGCCTGCCAGATTCCTACGGCCTTGTAGTCATAGATTACATCGATCGGATGGCCAACAAACCAGTTGTTGGTTTTGTCTACTGTTGCTCCCGAAGCAAGCGCTACGAGTTTGTTGTGATTGGTATACATGTTCACACCAGCTTCCCATGTCCAGCCGTTAAGGTTATCCAATATCTTGCCGTTAAGCGAAAATTCCAGCCCGATGTTTTGTGATTGACCTACATTCTGGGTGATGCTGTTCACCCCTGTTGTGATGGGCAGTCCAACATTCAGGAGAAGATCTTTAGTCTCTGTTTTATAATACTCGACAGTGCCCGACAGGCGATTTTTCAGGATGCCAAAGTCTACCGCATAGTTCATCTGGCGTGAGATCTCCCATCCTAAACTAGGGTTAGGCAACTGGGATACGTAGTAACTTGTTGTATTGGTTGTGCCCAGGTTCATCGCATTGGTCTGTAAATACCCAAGCGTGGAATAGGCGGTAATCGCCTGATTGGAGGTTACCCCATAGCCCAGACGCAATTTCAAAAAGTCAACCATCGAAATATCTTTCATAAACGATTCGTTTTTGATATTCCATCCGGCCGATATTGCAGGATATGAAACCCACTTGTGTCCCGGGGCCAAAACTGAAGCGCCATCTGTACGGAAACTGGCCATAAACATAAAACGGTTGTCGTATGCATAATTCACGCGACCCATATAAGACATCAGGCCGGTCTTGTAATAGCCTTGCAGAAGTGGGTCTATGGTAATAACGCCGTTAGCCCTTCCCAGATTGTAGAATTGGAAAGCATCTGCGGGAATATCCTTTGCAGTAATGTTTGTGCTGTTGTATGAGGTCTGCTCGGCAGAGTACAAAGCTACGGCACTTAACTGGTGTTTCCCGTAGGTGTGGTCGTAGGTTAACATGTTCTCAATTGCCCAGCTTGTAGTAAGTGCACTACCAACAGTCGCCTGTGATACGGTGGTGGCAATGGTTTGGAATACTCCCTGTCCCTGGTACTGCCCTAGGTTGCTTTGACGGTAGTTCAGGCCAAGGTTGACACGATACTTTAATCCATCAACATGGGGAATTTTTACCTCGGCGTACAATGAATTATAGGTACCTAAAGCCTTGGTCAAATCGATCCACTGGTCTCCCAAATGATTTACAATATCCCTTGAATAGGTCCACTGTTCATCGGCAGGCATCTTAATGGTTCTTTTCCAGGTGCCGTCGGTATTCTTAGGATTGGCAATAGGTGATAAACTTACGACACCGTAAATCCCCATGTTGTCACCATTGGATATGGAATAGTTATTGTTTGAGCTGAAGCCGATGCGGAGATATTTGCCTAACTCCTGATCCATCGCTGCACGGATCGAATAACGGGTGAAACTCTGTCCCGGGACTACCGCCTGATCATTGTAATAAGTGGCACCGAACATATAGTTGCCTTTTTCGGTACCTCCTGAGATGCCAACATCGTGGCTTGTAACCTGACCGGTTCTGTAAAACAGATTCTGCCAGTCGGTATTGACTTTTTTGTCTTCATCCGTCCCGTCGGTAGGGTATGTGCCGGAAATCGCGCGGAGTTTATTAAATTCCGTACCGTTCATCATAGGGTATTTCCCAAATACAGTTCTTGGTCCATAATACCCGTTATAGGTGATCTGTGCTTTTTGTCCTTGTGTACCTTTATTGGATGTCACCAAAATCACACCGTTGGCGCCGCGTGATCCGTAGATGGCAGTTGCCGAGGCGTCCTTGAGAATATCGATACTCTTGATATTGCTGGTGTTGAGGTCGCTGATAGATCCTGCAAAAGGAATCCCGTCGAGCACAACCAGCGGATCATTGGTGGCAAGAATTGAACGTGTACCACGAATTCGTACTTGCATCGAAGCATCCGGTTTGGTTGAAGTTTGCTCCATATCGACACCTGCCACACGGCCTTGTAAAGCCTGAGTGATATTAGGCGCGGGCACCTCGCGAATCAGGTCCCCTTTAACGGTCGCAACTGATCCGGTCACCGCCTCTTTTCGTTGGGTTCCATAACCTACCACCACCACTTCATCCACCTGCAAATTGTCTGGTGCAAGCCTGATGTTGATCTCCTTTTTATTGCCTACCGGTACCTCCTGTGTTTTTTCCCCGATAAAAGAGAACGAGAGTGTCGATTTGGAATCGGCTTCGATCTGGTATTTTCCTTCAGTATCGGTAACAACTCCAATAGTTGTCCCCTTTACAACCACATTTACACCCACCATCGTGGTCCCGTTCTCGTCGGTTACCCTACCCTTTACCCGAACGGACTGGGCATAGGTCCAAAATGACAATAGCAACATAGGCAGCATAATGATTGCAACCCGTACTAACCTGTTTTTTTTCATTGATTTAATTTTAGTTAATTAATTATGGAAATAAATTTAACTTTTTATCGGCAATTTTTCCGATTACGACCTGTCTCTGGCTATCCAGACTTAAGAATAACTGCTCTTCTTTTTATGCATGATTGGTTTAGATTTAATTATCATTTAACTCATAAATTGCTGCTCTGACGAACTCAATTAAACTGCAGGAATTTCCTTGCGTCGTGGCTGTCTGCTGCCACCAAATCCACAGGGTGGAGGTTTAGACGTCACTTTATGATGTTCCCTTTTGTGGATCTGTTCATGGTTAGCTTCAATGAAACAGAAATGTGTTACGCAATAAAATCCGGTCGTTAGTAATTGTATGAGGCAAAAGTATAGCCAGCCTGAGGTAAAGACTTTCGAAAATAGATATTTGATTGTTAATTTTGGGTAAATTTTATAGGCTGTTGTTAATTTTAGAACAAATTTAGTCGCTTTTTAGTTGTGGAAATTTACTGCCAGGGCGACAATTTTTTAGCGCTAAAATCTTGAAATGTAATTATTTAAAATTGCAAACCGCAAAGAATTAGGCGTTCCAGCCCAAAACGCGATTATTAGTTGCTGCTGATGATTACCAGGCCGGTAATTCTTTCGGAAAAAGGGGGGTGGTTTCAGAATCAGGATACAATAAGATGATCGGGAGATTAGCAATACCCGTTCGCCTATTCTGAAATTTCGGATGGTGATTTCCCAAAGTGTTTACTGAAAACCGTGCTGAAATACCCCAAACTGGCGAAACCGCAAAGTTCACTGACTTCAGTAACGGTGTATTTTCGTGACTGCAACAATTCAACAGCATGATTAAGCCGGATGGTTTTGATAAAATCGGTAGGCGATTGATCGGTTAGTGACTTAATCTTTTTATAAAGTAGCGACGAACTAACGTTCATTTCCGAAGCGAAAACTTCCTTGTCGAATTCTGCATTGGGTATGTTGGACTTGGCAACCTCAAGCATTTTCTTTATAAATTTATCGTTGAGTTCATTACTCAGTATATGTTCGTTTGAATCCCCTTTGATCAGCTTTAGTGCTTTTTCCCTGACAGCCTCCCGATTGCGGATAACCGATTTGATCCGTTGAATCAAAAGATTCATGTCGAAAGGTTTGGTCAGGTAGTCATCGGCGCCAAGCCCTAAACCGTGCAGCTGATCAGTTATTTCAGAGAGTGCGGTAAGCAAAATAATGGGGATGTGGGAGGTTTCATAGGTCGATTTCATGATTTTGCACAATTCGAAACCGTCCATATTGGGCATCATGATATCGGAAACAACCAAATCGGGGATCTGTTTCGAAATGAACTGCCAGGCCTTAGCTCCGTCAGCGGCTGTAAAGACCTTGAAATCACTGCTGAGCGTACTCTTCATGAAATTTAGAAGATCCTCATTGTCCTCAACAATGAGCACTTTCATCTCTTGCGAGGTTTTAAATTCTGTTTCAGGTTCAGTTCGTGGGGTGAGGACTTCAACCTGGCTCGCAGCTACCGCTATTTCAACAGGTGTACCCGGTTCTACCAATGTCCTCGACACCTGTTTAAACGGAATTACCACCTGAAATGTTGATCCTTCATTTTCCTGACTGGTGCAACTGATCGTACCTCCGTGCATGGTTACATAATTTTTAACCAATAAAAGCCCTATTCCTGAACCGACAACCTGCGAATTGATCGCATTTTCTCCCCTGTAAAACTCTTTAAACAGCTGCCGCTGAGCTTTTCTTGAAATGCCGATGCCATTGTCTTTGACCTGAAGTATCCATTTTTTATCATCGCATCGGAGATCGATGTAGATTTGACTGTTGCTATGCGAATACTTAACGGCATTTGAAATTAGGTTGTCGATGATTTTCTCCATTTTCGGCTCATCAACAGCCGTGATGTAACTCTTACGGTCGGCAACAAACATGAGATCAATGCCTCTGCTTTTGGCATACGAAGCGAGCATGATCCTGCGGTTTGCGACAAATTTCACCAGATCGGTCATTGAAAGCAGCAGATGTTCCTTGCCAATGTCTACTTTCTGGAAATCCATCAATTGGGAAACAACCGAGGTAAGCTGCCGTGCCTGTACAATTGCCAGGTTTAAGTAATACTTCCCCGACTCTGTTAACTCTTTTTCCTTGCTTAATTCCTCGACCGGGGCTTTGATTAAGGTCAGCGATGTCCGGATATCGTGCGCCATATTGGTAAAAAACCGCACCTTCTCCTCGGTATGGTGCTGCTTTAGCCGGTTAATATAGTACAGCAGATAAAGAAAGATAATTATGGAGAGAACAATAATGATAAGCATCCAGAACCACCCTGTTCTCCAGAATGGCGGGATCAGGTTTATTTTCAGTGACCGTTCGGCTAAAATGGTGCTCAGGGAACTGTCGTAAAGCCTTATTCGTAAGGTAAAGTGCCCGCTGGGAAGGTTGGTATAGGTAATCACATCATTTCCGGTAGGCTGACTCCATTCCTGGTCGAACCCCACCAACTTCCAGGAAAATTTTGATCCTGAAGTCTGTCCCAGTGAAAGTAATTCAAGGTTAATGGTATTCTGAAAATACCGGAGATTGATCTCCTGTAAACTATCAATGGGTGTCTTGAGGTTAAACGACAGGATATCCCTGATTGAACGACCTGCCACGGTCAAATCCTGAAAAAAGATTTTCCCCTTGGTCGAGGATTCATCCACCAGGTTTGGAGCAAAAATTACCGCCCCATTATTCGTCCCCCAGGCCAAATGACCATTTTTAAATCTGGCATGCGAACAATTATTAAATGAAGTTCTCGACAGTGAATAGATCGAAGAATAAGTCAGCGCATTTTTATTTTTGGGATTAAACCTGCAC
>Ga0364880_10538_pt1 | contig 12588 bp, 11 predicted proteins | sample ExccelJu500001D3_5_FD_206927 | JGI IMG/M metagenome (GOLD analysis project Ga0364880, IMG submission 206927) | Enriched cells from Trout Bog Lake Hypolimnion, Wisconsin, USA - BchlTB.July30.5000.01.D3 | ecosystem: Environmental > Aquatic > Freshwater > Lake > Hypolimnion/Profundal zone | place... | reverse complement strand
TATTTTTTTTGTACGGTAAATTGAATATCGTAATATTGCGATCACAAAAACATATGGGCCTAACTAAATCAGAAATATTTACCGAAAAGCAAAATAGCTTAGCAACTAAATTAAAAGCATTGGCGCATCCTGCCAGGATAGCAATCATTCAGCATTTAATTAAGGCTCAGGCTTGTATTTGTGGTGATCTGGTTGAGGAATTGGGATTAGCCCAGGCGACCATTTCTCAACATTTAAAAGAGTTAAAATCAATAGGGATTATCAAAGGATCGATAGAAGGTGCAAGCGTTTGCTATTGTATTGATGAAAAGGTATGGAATCAGCTAAAAAATGAATTTGAAGCTTTTTTTATTGCTTATGATAATAAGACAAAATGTTGCTGATTTTTTTTGAATATATCTATCGCAATATTGCAATGTACCAATAGATTATTTTAAACATTAAATAGTTCTTTTATGAAACAAAATGTATTGTTTGTTTGCATTCACAACTCTGCAAGAAGTCAAATGGCTGAAGCTTTTTTGAAAGAATTTGGTAATGAATATTTTGAAGCTGAAAGTGCCGGGTTAGAACCTGGAACATTAAATCCAAATGTAGTAACTGTAATGAAAGAAGAAGGCATTGATATAAGCAAAAAGCAAACTCAAAGTGTATTTGACCTTTTTAAAAAAGATAAATTTTACAACGCAGTAATTACTGTTTGTGATGGTGCCAGTGCTGAAAGATGCCCTATTTTCCCTGGAATGAGTAAAAAGTTGGCTTGGTCATTTACTGATCCATCCTCATTTAATGGAACTAAAGAAGAAATCTTAGAAGGAACCAGAATAGTTCGTGATGAAATTAAAGCAAAAATCCTTGAATTCATTGAGGAAGCTAAGGAATTACCCTATTGGGTTAGTTAAATGAACCTTTTTCTTTTCAAAAACATATTAAATTTATAACTATGAGTACCGATGAACAATTAAAAGAAATAGTAAGAAAAAAATATAGTGAGATTGCTTTACAGGATAAAGAAACAAACCTGTCTTCCTGCTGTGGCGCAGGTGGATGCAGTTCAGAAGTATATAACATTATGTCTGAAGATTATAGCACATTGAAAGGCTATAATACCGACGCAGATTTAGGTTTAGGTTGTGGGTTACCCACTCAGTTTGCAAAAATTAAAAAAGGTGATGTGGTAATTGATTTGGGAAGTGGTGCAGGAAATGATTGTTTTATTGCCAGAGCCGAAACTGGCGAAACTGGTAAAGTAATAGGAATTGACTTTACACCGGCCATGATTACGAAAGCAAGAGTAAATGCTGAAAAATTGGGATTTCATAACGTTGAGTTCAGACAAGGCGATATTGAAAACATGCCGGTTACTTCAAACATTGCTGATGTTGTGGTAAGTAATTGTGTACTAAATCTTGTTCCCAACAAATACAATGTTCTGAAAGAAATATACCGGGTGCTGAAAACTGGTGGTCATTTTAGTATTTCTGATATTGTTTTGGAAGGAGAATTGCCAACAGCATTAAAACAAGCGGCAGAAATGTATGCCGGTTGTGTTTCCGGTGCTGTTCAGAAAAATGTATACCTGGAACTGATAGAAGCCACTGGTTTTAAAAATATTACTATTCAAAAGGAAAAAAGTATCGTAGTGCCCGATGATATTTTAATTAATTATATCAATCAGGAAGAACTGAATACATTCCGGAACAGCAATATGGGAATTTATAGTATTACAGTTTATGCTGAAAAATTACCAGCTGAAAAAGAAGCATGCTGTGCTCCAGGATGTTGTAACTAAAAATATTAAAAATACTGTATGAGTGCAAACAATTGTGCCCCCGCGCAAGAAAGAAAGAAATTGAGCTTTTTAGACAGGTTTTTAACCCTATGGATTTTTTTAGCTATGATAATTGGTGTTGGAATAGGTTATTTTATTCCTTCCTCATCAACTTTTATTAATTCTTTTTCCAGTGGTACAACTAATCTTCCCTTGGCTATTGGTTTAATATTGATGATGTACCCTCCCTTAGCCAAAGTGAGATATGAAAAAATGAATGAGGTATTCAAAAATACCAAGGTATTGGGTGCTTCTTTATTTCTTAACTGGATTGTTGGGCCCATTCTTATGTTTTTCCTGGCTATTACTTTCCTGAAAGATTACCCGGAATATATGATTGGCTTGATACTTATTGGTCTTGCCAGATGTATAGCCATGGTAATTGTATGGAATGAACTGGCTGAAGGTAATAGAGAATATGCAGCCGGGTTAGTGGCCTTAAACAGTATATTTCAGGTCTTGTTTTTTAGTGTTTATGCCTATGTTTTCATTACAGTATTACTTCCTTTATTTGGTTTAAAGGGTTCGGTAGTAAATATAACAATTGGTCAGATTGCTAAAAGTGTTGCCATATATTTAGGAATTCCTTTTGCTGCAGGTGTTATCAGCAGGTACACTTTAATAAAGATTAAAGGCGAAGAATGGTTTCAAAAAAAATATGTACCCTTTATCTCTCCTATAACACTCATTGCATTATTATTTACAATAATTGTGATGTTCAGCTTAAAAGGCCAGCTTATTGTTAAAATTCCATTCGATGTCATCAGAATTGCCATACCCTTAGTCATTTATTTTCTGTTCATGTTCCTTGTTAGTTTCTTTATCGGAAAAAAATTAGGTGCAGACTATTCCCGTAATGCTTCTATTGCATTTACTGCTACAGGAAATAATTTCGAATTAGCTATTGCAGTTGCTATTGGTGTATTTGGTATTAATAGTGGTGAAGCTTTTGCGGGTGTAATTGGTCCATTAGTAGAAGTTCCTGCATTAATTGCACTGGTTAATGTGGCTTTCTGGCTTAGAAAGAAATATTATTTAAAGTAGTTTATCTATATCAATTAATTATTTCAATATTTATAACAATAACATTAAGTAATATGAGAATTGCATTATTCAGTGATATTCATGCAAACCTACCGGCATTAGAAGCTTTTTTCAAAGATGTAGATCAGCGAAATCCGGATTTCATTTATTGTTTAGGTGATTTGGTTGGCTATAATATCTGGCCTAATGAAGTAATAGAGGAAATACAAAAAAGGAAAATTCCAACAATTGCTGGTAATTATGATTTTGGAATCGGGAGAATGAGTAACGAATGTGGCTGTGCCTATAAGACAGATCATGATAAGTCTAATGGTAATATTTCAATTTCTTTTACCAACTCGATTATGCAGGAAAATGAAAGAAAATATTTAAGAACCTTACCCGCTCATATTAAAGTTGAATTTCAATTAAATGAAGATAAACTCAATCTTTTATTAGTACATGGAAGCCCCAGGAAGATCAATGAATATCTTTTTGAAGACCGTGAAGAAAAAAGTATGCTCCGTATAATGGAACAGGCAGATGCTGATATTCTTTGTTTTGGGCATACACATAAGCCCTATCATCGCATCTTGAATTCAGGAACCATGGACACTCAGAACCATTACAGGCATGCTGTTAATATTGGTTCTGTGGGCAAACCAAAAGATGGTGACCCAAGAGGTGGTTATGTACTTTTACATATACATGAGTATAGTAGTATTCTGCATCCTGAAAGTATACAGGTTGAGTTCATCCGTTTTGAATATGATGTAGATAAAGCTGCAAAAGCTGTTGAGGATAGCCCATTACCAAATGAATATGCAGATATGTTACGAAAAGGGTTTTAGAATTAAATAAATTCCATTGATTATATTACTCAGTAAAAAGTATTATTAAGATTCTGTTTAGCATCAATACATTTGACAAACTATAACAGGCTGCCTTAATATCGGGCAGCCTGTTTTTTTAATTTATTTCAATTACAATTATTTAATCTCATCCGATGCATTGGCTATTACTTTTTCACCCGCAGTAATATTGCCAAAAATCTCAATCCTGTCCTGATTCTCATTACCTGTACTTACATTTTCCTGCACATTTTTGCCATTCCGGATTACCCATACATATTTTTTTTCTGTAGAAGTAACAACAGCAGATTTGGGGACACTTAATGCATTCAGGTTGCCCTTTAGGTGTAATATCATTTCAGCATACATACCAGGGCTCAGTTTGTTATCCCTATTATCTATATCCAGCTCTATTCTTTCTGCCTGGAACTGCGCCTCTATATTGTCTGATTTCCGACTGATGATACCCTTAAAAACCTGTCCGGGATAAGCTTTGAAAATAAAGGAAACAGTATCCTTTACTTTTAATTGAACGGCAACATTTTCTGCAATATCTGCTTGAAGCCTCAGATGATTTACCTGCTTCAGTTCCAGCATCGGTCTTGTTTTATCTGCTGAAGTAATTAAAGCTCCCGGGTGCACAATCCTTTCTGTAATCACCCCGTCAAATGGTGCTGTTACTTTTAAATAGTCCAGCATGGTTTCCTGTAACTTCCAGTTGGCTTTCTCTGCATTGGCAATCGCACTGTCCGCTTCCATATTGGAGGCCGCCAGTTTAATATCTAATGGTGAAACTGCACCCGAAGTTTGGGCCGCTTCATTTAAACGCATATAACGGTCCTTCTGTGCAAAGAAATCGGCCCTTGCTTTTGTATATTTTTCCCTTGCCTGCAAAACAGCCTGAATCAGCTCCGGGGCTTCAATTTCCAGTAACAGGTCTCCTTTTTTTACTGTAGAACCAATATCAATATAGACTTTTTTTACAAATCCATTTACCTTAGGAAATATACTTACCTCCTGAAAAGCTGCCAGTTGTGCTGGTATTTTCTGAATACTGGCTACGCCAGATGCTTCTGCAATGGCAGTGTCGTAATGTGTTGCCATTTTTTGTACTGCTTTAATCTGCTGATCCTCTTTTTTTTCAGAAGAACAGGAGTATAAAGTGATGGTTAGGATACAAACCAATAAGTATTTCATAATCTATTTTTTAATCTTTTTGTATTGGGTTAACGGGTAAAAGAGAAGGGTCTTCAAAGCTGGTATTTTGTTTAATCCATCCATAGACCAGGGGCACAATAAACAAAGCTGCAAAAGTGCTGGCGAATAGGCCACCTATAACAGCTCTTCCCAATGGAGCTGATTGATCGCCTGCTTCACCTAATCCACTTGCCATGGGTATCATACCTGCAATCATGGCCATGCTGGTCATCATAATGGGCCTTAATCGTATACTTGCTGCAACTTTTGCAGCTTTCAACGGATCTCTGTATTCCAGTCTAAGTGTTTCAGCATTGGTAACAATTAAAATGGAATTGGCAACAGATACCCCAACTGCCATAATAATACCCATATAGGATTGCAGGTTTAAGGTAGATCCTGTTGCAAACAAGGCAATTAATGCCCCCAGTAATACTGCCGGTACAGTGGATAAAACTGCTACTGAAGTGCCAAAGGACTGAAAATTGGCTGCCAGTAACAATAGAATAACAATGATAGCAGCAATTAATCCACTTTGTAAAGAACTAAGCGTTTCTGTTAAAAGGTTAGACATTCCTTTTATTTCCGCAATCAGGCCGGTAGGCGGTTTGCCCATTTGACTGATTGCCTTACTTACTTCATTTGTAGCATACCCCAGGTCTTTTCCGGATATATTGGCACTGATGGTAATAAATCTCCTGGGTCCTGCTCTGTCATATTCTCCCGGTAAAGAATCCACACTTAATGTGGCTACATCAGAGAGGATGGGCCTGGTTTGCCCTTTTACCAATGGAATCGTATTCAATGCTTCTGTGGAATTCATTAAATATTCTGGTATCTGTAACTGTGTCTGGTAGGTATAGGAGGTCTTATCATCCAGCCATAAATTTTTATCGGTAAACCTGCTGGAAGAAGTGGCATCTGTAATACTTTTAGAAACTTTGTCCATCGTTAGCCCCATCTGTGCCAGTTTAGTCCTGTCAATATTTATTTCAATAGTAGGAAACTTTAATGGTTGTGCAATCTGTACATCCCGCAGGCATTTTACTTCCTTCAGTTTTTGTAAAAGCTGCTGTCCGTAATGCTTTATATCCTGCATGTTTTTACCGGCAACCCTTACTTCAATAGGAGTGGAAGCCCCCTGAGCCATTAGTTTTTCAGTTAGTTCAATGGGTTCAAAGGATACTCTTAATTCAGGATAATCGGCTGCAATAGCTTGCCGCATCTTTTCTTTCAGGTCTTCAATTTTGCCCTTATATGCTTCATCCAGGTTAATCTGAATCAGGGCTTCATGCGTACCGCTGGAAAAAATATAAAGGTTACTGGTTCCAAAATTACTGGGTATAACCCCTACATGGGCAGAGGAAATTGCTACATGCCCATCTACTAAAGAATCAATAAGGTTCAGTATTCTTTTAGTCACCCTTTCTGTAACTTCCAGCCTGGTACCATCCGGTTCTTTAATTCTTACCTGCAACTGCGGGTTATTGGTCTTTGGTAATATATCTTTTCCAATTAATGCAAAACAGAAACCAGCTGCAGTGAGCATTATAACCAGGTAGAAAATGACTATAATCTTTCTCTTTGGCATCAGCTTTTCAGAGAAAGACCCAAACCTGGTCTTTAACTTTTCAAAGAAATTATTTTCTTCAGGGTGTTCCTCATCTTCTTTCAAATGCAGGTTTACTTCCTGTATTTCGTTTTCATCCAGGGTCATACCTGCATGTGCATGAAAGGATCCATGTTTATAGCTAAACATTTCTTCTTTTAAAATCCAGTTAGAAATAATGGGCACCAGTGTTTGTGCTGTTAAATAAGAAACAATCATGGCAAAACCAATGGCTAAAGAAATAGGCATAAACATGGCCTTTGGTACCCCTGTCATTACCAATGAGGGGGCAAACACAGCCAGGATACACAATAAAATCAGTAACTTAGGAAAACTGATTTCACTACAGGCATTTTCAATAGCCAGTTTTTTGTTTTTACCCATTTCCAAATGCTGGTGTATGTTTTCAATGGTTACTGTTGCTTCATCCACCAATACGCCAATGGCCAGTGCCAAACCACTTAAGGTCATAATATTAATGGTTTGCCCTGCCAGTTTTAAAAAGAAAACTGCACCTGTAACAGATAAAGGGATGGTTACTATTACAATCAGGCTGCTGCGCCAGTCTTTCAGAAAAAGCAATACCATTAATCCGGTAAGTATGGCACCCATAATCCCTTCTGTCATCAGACTTTTAGCAGCATTGATTACAAATACGGATTGGTCAAATTCATAACTGATAGATACATCATCCGGCAAAAGACCCTGCATTTCTGGGAGTTTTTTACGCAAGTTCTGCACTACATCCCAGGTGGATGCATCTGCTGTTTTAACTACCGGTATATAAACAGAACGTTTGCCATTTACCAGTGCATAATCTACTGTTATATCTGCTGCATCAGCAACCCTGGCAATATCTTTTACATAGATATTGGAAACACCATTACTTTTAATGGGAATATCTTCAAATTCCTTAACTCTATCTTCCAGAGAATTGATAGAAGTAACATACATCGTATTGCCAACCCTCAGGTTCCCGGATGGGGTCATGGTATTGTTTTTAGCAATAGCTTCTACCACTTCATCCGGTGAAAGGTGATAGCTGCTCAGCTTTGCCAGGTCAGCATTGATTACAACGGACCTTGCATTGGAACCAAAGGGCGGGGCAGAACTCATACCCGGAATAGTTGCAAATAAAGGCCTGATGCGGGTAAGGGCTAAATCAAATATTTCATTTAAAGGCCTTGTTTTACTGCGGAATACCAGTTCTCCCACCGGTAAAGAGGATGCATCAAAGCGGATTACCTGTGGTGGTAATGCACCCGGTGGAAAGAAAGCCATCGTCCGGTTTACCTGCAGGGCCACCTGTGCAGAAGCTTCTGCCATATTGGTATTCTCATAAAAAGTAAGTTTAAGAAAAGACAAACCCTGTATATTTTTACTTTCTATATTTTTAATGCCGTTTATGTACAGAAACTGGTCCTGCATCCTTGTGGCAAAGAACCCTTCCATCTGCCTGGCACTCATGCCGCCATATTGTTCCATTACATAAATGGTAGGAAGGTTTAGCTGCGGAAAAATATCAATGGATATATTTTTAATAGCTACTATCGAGAATAAGACCAATCCGATATATAATACAATAATCGTGATGGGTCTTTTCAGTGCAAATTTTACCATTCTGATTATTTTAAATTGTTAATGAATTCATCCAGTTTACCCATAGCTGCTGCCTGGTCTAACCGGGCTTTAAACCAGTTACTCTGTGTTTCTATATAGTCTGTTTTAGAACGGTACAATACAAATGCAGCATTGGTCAGGTCAATTAAATTAATCAGCCCTGCTTTGTATTGAGCCAATTTCTGATTCAGTACATCAGTAGCTGCATTTACCTGGTTAGGTAATTCTGCCAGATTGTTTTCTGAAGTCCTGATATCATTGGCCGCCTGCAATGAAGCATTTTCCAGGTATAATTTTTCCTGGTCCAGCAACCGGTCCATTGCCTGTAACTGAAAATGATTAATTTTTAGTTTGTCTTTCTGGCGGATGCCATTAAATAAATCATAAGAAACGGAAATACCGGCCATATAGTTAAACCGCTGATAGCCCAACCCTTCTCCCAGGGATTGGTAATTATCATTGTACTGAATACTGGAACCCCTGGCCCAGGTACTACCCGCCACATATAATTTAGGCAGGTAATTCTTTTTGATTACCGCATCATTACTGTAAATATACAGTTGCTGTTGATGGATATAATCAATAAACGGATGATTCAGACTGTCTTTATATAACATAGCAGATGCAGTAATCATAGGATTATTGCGGACAAGTTCTGTATCCAGGGCTACCATTTTTAATTGTGTTGTATCCAGTCCGGTTAAATAGGAAAGTTGTTGCCTAAGATTAATAACCGTACCAATTGTATTGATATAGGTTGTTTTGGCCTGAGATAATTCTGCTTTAGCCAGCGAAGTATCAGATCCCGGCTTTAAGCCACTGTTTACCAGTGCCTGTATTACCCGGTAAATATCTGTATACCGGGTCACATTATCTGCATCTGCATCCGACTGGTAGATGCTTTTTATCAGGTTAAAATAAAGGGTACCTACCTGTTGTTTTACAAAATAACGGTCCTGCTCCAGTCCGGCCCTTTCAATATTTACAGCAGCATTGGCGGTATTAATCTTTGCTTTTTTCAATCCGAAATTATACAGTTCATATTCACTGTAAAATACTGCCAGGTTACCAGTTGCAGGCTGTCCGGAATTATTTGCCCGTATACCTCCCGAAACAGAAGGCACAGGACTAAATGGCAGGTAGCCACCACTGATGGAATTTGCCGAACCTATATTTACCTGGTCGTTTATGCCCATTAAAGGCAGGTAAGCATGTCTGGTATCTGTAACTGTGGCTTCTGCTGTTTTTATTTTAGCTTCATCTACATTCAGTAATGGGTAATGCTGTAATGCGGCTTTGGTTAAGTAAGATAAGGCATAGTTTTTTTGTTGCGCTTGTGTATTATATGCAAGCAACATTAAAAAGTAAAAGAAAACGAATCCGTTTCTTTTATTCAAAGAATTCATGTGTTAAATTATTTGCGTAAAAAATAGTGTTTCAAAACTGTTTATACAACAGGTGGTCCACGCAAAGAATAAGGGGAGATGAAAAAACTATGCAGTGGTGATTTGTAGGAAGAATAATCCAACTTAATTACAAAAAATGTAACAACAGCCGCTTCAGATAGTACCCGAACAGCAATATATTTTTCCGGATGAAATCGTTTGTTTAGCCTTAATTTTTGACCATTGATATGTTGTCTGTCAACTCTGAAAGCAGACCAATCTGATATGGCATTTGAAGAAGCAAAGGAAGTTACCACACTTGAGGATGATTCCCTGTGGGTACTGATATCAAAATTAAAACCCAGCTCTACCAGAAAAAATGCTGCATAAAGCACTACCAAAAGAATTTGGCAGCACTTATGGTAATAAGTATGTTTTTGTTTCAGCATTTATGGAAAAGTAAGAATAATGATCAGAATGATAACATTTTATTTCTTTTTTATCAAAAAGCGTTCCAACATTTATTCTGAAACAGATAATTTAATTCCAAATATTTCCATAATAATATCCCATACTGCCACTTTTACAGTTTGTACAGACAGACTGCCCAGAGTTAACAGTTCCAAATCGGATAATCTCAGGCCGGATTTTACAAACCTGCAAACTATATAGTAAACAAATATTACTTAGATGAACAACATGTGTACGCCTTCGCCTTCGGAACGATGGTAGAAATCACCAACTGTAATCACGGCTTCCACACCATCAATCAGGTCTTTTTTTTCGTAATGGAACATATCCATGGCCAATTTACAGGCCCATATTTTAACACCCGAAGCAACCAGAATGTCCAGAAATTCTTCTACACCCGGCATGTCTATTTTATCCATTTCCTTTTTCATCATATGGGTAGCGAATGCTTCCATACCTGGTAATCCACCCAACATGGTGGGTATATGCATTGCTGGGTTACCAACTGTAGCTACGTGCAAATTGTTGAGTTTCTTTTTATGAATCGCTTCCAGTCCAAAAAAAGTACAGAACAATTCAGCTTCAATGCCTTCCATGCGGGCCCCGTTGGCCAGCACGAAAGCAGCATATACATTTTCAATAGTAGCTTTAGATAAGATGATCATCATCTTATTAATTTTTCCGTTACTCATAGTAATTCAATTTTAGTGTTAAATACAACTGGCGGGTTTAGGAACACCAGCTATTTTAGTAGCAGTTTTAAGTGGAGCATTGGGAAATAATGCATAAAATTCTTTAATATCCACTACTCCACTCTTGCCAATTTTCCGGATACTGAGCGGGCTTTCTTTTTTAACCTCATCCTGAATATAATTAATTACTTCCCAGTGGCGGGGAGTTAATTCAATAGCATTTTCTTTAGCAATTTCTTCACCAATGGATTTTTCCCATTGCGCAAAATTGGTCAGGTAACCTTCTTCATTTACGGTAACAGATTTGCCAGCAATTATTTTTTCCATAAAAAGTTTTTATTTGTTATTTAAGATTTAATTAAAATGTTTTCCTGCTTCCTGCATATTGGCAGAGACAAAGGGTATATGAGTGCCTTTTAAAAGCACATTCCAGTAAATCCAGCGGAAAGCCAGTTTACCCATATGATTCATCCTGCTTTCTTTTAACAGGCGGAGTGGGCCCAGTCCGGGAAATGGGAAAGTACCTTCCACCGGTTCGTGGGTATAGTTAAAGTCGATCAGTAAAGCCTTACCACCACCTGTTTCAATAAAACAGTTGGCATGCCCGTCAAATTCTTCCTTCAGCGGTTCTCCTTTGATATAATGAAGTATATTTTCTGTAAGGATTTCTGCTTCAAAATGTGCTACAGATCCTGCTTTACTGGCAGGTATATTGCTGGCATCGCCAATTACAAAAATGTTAGGAAAAGCTTTTGATTGCAATGTGGCTTTATTAGTAGGTACAAAATTCAATTCATCACCCAATGAAGAACGTTCCATCAGTTCATCGCCTTTATTGGTAGGTACGGTTACCAGCAGGTCAAATGGAATTTCCTTACCACCATAATCACGCATCACTTTCTTTTCATTGTCAATACTTTCGATGGCAAAATCACCTACAATAGCTATATTTTTTTCTACCAGCAAATGTTCCAGTGCTTCAGTAGCTTTTGGTTTGGTAAAAGCACCGCTCATGGGTGTTACATAAGTAATGTCCACTTTATCCCGCATATTTTTATGCTTGAAGTAGGAATCTGCCAGGAAAGTAAATTCCAATGGAGCTACCGGACATTTAATGGGCATTTCTGTAATATGAACTACCAGTTTACCGCCAGGCCAGTCTCTCAGTTTATTTCTTAAATTCAGTGCCCCTTCAAAAGTATAAAAGTCAAATATGGAATGATACCATTCTTTTCCTTTCATTCCTTCTGTTTCTTCCGGTGCAATTTTTGCACCAGTAGCAATAATCAATAAATCATATGTAATAACAGTTCCGTTTTTCAGTTGAACCTGATTTTTTTCAGCCATTACTTCTTCAATAGGTTCATTGATAAAGTTTGCTGCTTTGGGAATAAATTCTTCTATGGATTTAATGATATCTGAAGGCTCATACATATCAAAAGGGAGAAATAAATATCCGGGTTGGTAATGGTGTTCCTTTCTTTCATCAATAATGTCAATGCTCCATTCTGTTTTATCCAGTTCATGTGAAAGATGGTTGGCCATCATTGTTCCGGCTGTTCCTGCACCCAGTATCACAATTTTTTTCATAATGCTTATTTTACCTTGTTTTCATATTAGCAGAACAAAATTATTTTGAGGGTATAAGGTGGTCTGTGATAGGAGTTACTTATCGATATGACTTTTATCAGCAAATAAATAAATGTTTAAACAAAAAATTTACAACGATCGGTTCAACCTTAAATATTACAAAGCTTTTCAAAAAAATGGCTTACTACTTTCAAATCTTCTTTCGGAAGACTACTGATTATTCTATCCAGTTGCTGACTTTTAGAATCGAATACATCCAATACCATCTTTCCTTTTTCTAAAATAATTACATCTATCAAACGTTTATCAAATGAATTTG
>Ga0364880_10533_pt1 | contig 12668 bp, 7 predicted proteins | sample ExccelJu500001D3_5_FD_206927 | JGI IMG/M metagenome (GOLD analysis project Ga0364880, IMG submission 206927) | Enriched cells from Trout Bog Lake Hypolimnion, Wisconsin, USA - BchlTB.July30.5000.01.D3 | ecosystem: Environmental > Aquatic > Freshwater > Lake > Hypolimnion/Profundal zone | place... | reverse complement strand
TTTCAATTTAAGCCATTGCAGGAATGTGGTGGTTTGTATTCTTTCGGAGTCTATCGACACTGGAAAGTCGTACAGGAAGGCTAAATTATATTGGGTAAGAGATTTATCTTTCTCCCACTCGAAATAAATACCTTTCTGACTGTCAGATAAAGGATAAAACTTGGTTTCCATAGTTTAATTTTTTATGGACTATTCCTGCAAATTGAAATGTAAAAATCTCCGGTTTTAATATAGTGGCTGGAGATTTGATAGCCTTGACCAGGAATATCCGGAGAATTGTCCTGTAATATTTCACGCGGGTCACAATTCAATCCTGTGCCACGCCATTTTACGACACTTTCCTTCCGGGTCCAGAGCTCAGTAAAATTTTTCGCCTGTATATTAGGGTCTGAAGACCAGCTAACCCTAAGGTATTCGGGATCACTGCATACAGCCTTTGCCAGTGCGTCATCATACGGAAAGACTGTCTCAACATCCACACCAACTTCGCGATCCGAAAGAATAATAAATGCTTTCGAAAATGTAATTAACGCCCATCCTATCATTAAAGTAAAACTAGGGATGAAAGGAGAGGAGGTGGTCCAATATTTCTTGGAGGAAGATCACATAGAGATCAACATTCAGAATGTCAGGGAGTCGGAGATGGAAGGTATTATTTCCAGGTTCATTCGTCCATTTGATTTGATAGGGTCTGCGCTTTACCGGATTGAGCTCTATCAGACAGAAAAAAAAGTATATGTACTTTTTGACATTCATCATATCCTATTCGACAGATCTTCGGTAGAGATATTCAACATGGATCTTGTACGTGCTTATGAAGGGGAAGTACTGACCAAGGAGTATTTTACCGAGTATGATTACGCAGATCTGGAATACAGTAGGAAAGGAGATACAGAATATCTTGAGGCTGAGTCCTATTTTGAGAAAAGACTTAGCGGGATTACTATGACCAGGGTCCCAACCATTAATAACAAGAAGAATGAAGTCGGATTTAAGCAACTGTTGTCGGAATTTATTGATCAGGATCTGGTAAATGAATTCTGCACCAAACTTAGAATATCACCAAACAACCTGTTTGCCGGGGCAATCGGCATATGCTTGAATCGCTTTACCAGGGAACAGGAAATCGCATTTTGTACTGTACATCATGGCCGCACTGATGAGCGATTACTTAACAAAGTGGGAGTGTTTGTCAAGACTTTGCCTGTGGTTATAAAAGTGCTTCCGAACCAGAAAGTAGTTGATTATCTGGCAGACATTCGCACCGATTTGTTAGAGCTTTGGAGTAAGCAAAGCTTTCCGTTTTTCGAAATGGTGAAAAAATTTGGAGCATCTATGGAGGTTGTATATACCTTTCAGAAAGGATTGGCAGAAGATTTCGGGATGGAAGGAGGAATGGTTCATATTACGAAGTTAAGTACAGCAAGGACTAATGAAAGTCTGGTTATCTATATTATTCAGAAAATGCACCACTATGAGATTCGATGTGAATACAACGATAGTCTCTATAGTCAAGAGTACATTAAAAGATTCAATTCCTGCATTAAAAATACGGTTTTGAATATGATGGCAGATGAATACAGGGTTTGCAGTGATATCTCAATTCTCTCAAAACAACAGGAAGCGGAAGTTCGAATTCAATCTACAGGAATGAAACTTGATTATGATCGTACAGTTTCTCTGGTCGATCTATTCAGGGAGCAGGTTCGAAAGTGCCCTGACAGTGTTGCCGTTGTGTTTGAAAAAGTGAAGTTGACTTATGCAGAGTTGGACCTGATTACCGATAACCTTGCAAAAAAACTCGCTTCGTTAGGAGTAAGGCGTGAGAAGGTTGTCGGGATCATGATTGGCAGAAGTGAATTTATGGTGATTTATCCATTGGCCGTAATGAAGGCTGGCGGAGTCTATATGCCATTGGACTTTACTATGCCTGCTGACCGTTTGAGTTTTATGATCAGGGATGCAGGAGTCGGATATATTCTTTCCGAGGGTTCGCGTGTGGCTGACACCCTTCCCGGATTTAAAGGAGTTGTTATAAACCAGGAGGATATCATAATCCAACAAATGAACGATGATTATGATCTGCCTCGATCTGCACCTGAGGATAGTTTTGTTCTTCTTTATACTTCCGGATCCACAGGCACCCCTAAGGGCTGTATTCTTGAGCATAGGAATATTGTCAATTTCTGCAAATGGTATATCGAAGAGTTTAATGTAACTCCACAGGACCGGAGTGTTGCTTATGCGAACTTCGCTTTCGATGCTCATATGATGGATATTTATCCGATGATTACTGTTGGCGCATCGGTTTATATTCTGCCATCAGACATGAGAATTGATCTGATCAGAATGAACCAGTATATGGAGGAAAATGGGTTGACTATTGCCTTTCTGACTACCCAGATTGGAAGGCAATTTGCTGAGGATATTGAAAATCACTCATTAAGACTTCTCTCAGTTGGCGGAGAACGGCTCATTCCCACCAGGAAGCCACCATATCGTTTCTACAATGGATACGGTCCAACCGAATGTACCATTTATTCCACTTTTTATAATATCAGGAACGATTATTCCAGCTCAGTGATTGGACATCCTGTGCGTAATGTCTGTAATTATATTATGGACAATAATCTGCAGCTCCTTCCAATCGGTGTTGCGGGAGAATTATGCATAGGTGGAGCGGGGGTCGGTCGGGGGTACTTGAACAGGGATGACCTGAATAAGGAAAAATTTGTTGAGTGGGAAGGGGAAAAGCTTTATCGTACCGGAGACCTTGCCAGATATAATGAATCGGGTGAGATTGAATATTTCAACCGCCTCGATAACCAGGTCAAACTTCGAGGTTTGAGAATTGAGCTTGGGGAAATCGAGAATGTCCTGTCAGGGTATGAAGATATAACTTCGGTAGTTGTGGATGTGAAGGAGTTTGGCGGAGTTCAGCACCTCTGCGGTTATTTTACGTCGAAAAGCCGGATTGAGACCTGGGTGTTGAAAGATTTTTTGAGAACAAGACTTGCAGAGTATATGGTGCCTACTGCATTAATTCAGATGGAGCAGTTCCCTCTTACCAACAATGGAAAAGTCAACCGCAAATTGTTGCCGGATCCGCAAATATTAATAACGGAAATTATTCCACCTGCCACTCAAATGGAGAAAAATTTATTCGATATTGTTTCGATGATACTCGGCACAAACGATTTTGGTGTCAGTACGAATCTTTTCTCGCTCGGACTAACCTCAATCCTTGCCATTAAACTTTCTGTCACTATCCGGAAAAAGTTGGGGATTATCGTAGAGACAAAAGATATTCTGAAATTCAAAACTCTTCAACATATAGCCCGGATTGCAGCACAAGTTGCAGGAACGACCCCGCGAGGGACGATTCCTGTTGCGGAGATCAGAGATTTTTATCCACTGAGTGAGAATCAGATGGGCATTTACTGTGAATGGGAAAAGAATCCGGATGCCCTACAGTACAATATTGGTGCCTCATTACGTTTCTCTGATCAGATTGACGTCAAAAAGTTGAAAGACGCTGTAAATACTGTAATTGATGCTCATCCTTATCTTAAGACTACATTAGCATTTCGAGACAATGCCATTGTACAATTACGAAGGGACAATCAGCCGGTTGAGATCCTTGTCGAAGAGAATATCGAGATAGAGATGAATTCTGCCCTTTCATCCTTTGTGCGCCCCTTCAACCTATTCGGTGATAGTCTCTATCGCGTTGAAATTCATCAGACAGAATGTTATACCTACTTTCTGTTCGATATTCATCATCTGATTTTTGATGGTGGATCAATGAATGTTCTCTTTAATGATTTGGAGGAGGCCTTTAAAGGACAAACCCTGGCCCGGGAAGTGTTTACTGCTTTTGACCACGCATTGGAGGAGGAGGCTCAATCAGGGTCTGAAAAGTATTTGGAGGCAGAAGCTTATTTTGATAATTTGGTTGGACATTCATCTTTAACCGAATTCCCATTCCCGGCACCGCACCAGGGTTCTGGAAAGGCCAAAATGATAAATGTTGATATTGCTTCAGACGGGATTCCTGAATTTTGCCGATCTAGTGGCATTACCGAAAGTAACTTCTTCCTTGGCGTTCTCGCGCTGGAACTAAGTCGTTATACCAGGGAGGACCAAATAACACTTACTACAGTATCGAGTGGACGTGCAGACACCAAACTTTCGAATCTGATTGGAATGTTTGTGAAGACGCTTCCGGTGGTAATTAATATCCAGGAAGATACTGTAATAGAGATGATCAAAGAGGTCCAAAATCGGATGTTTATCACTATGGAACAGGATATTTTCCCATTTACCAGGATGGCTGAGAAATATGGTTTGGTACCTCAAATCAATTATGTCTATGAAGGAGGCGTTGAGCAGGATTTATACCTGGGAGATGAGTGTGCTACCCTAAATTTCCTCAACACCGACAAAGTTAAATTTCCATTCGGGGTAATGATTTTCCCTGTTCAGGGAGGCTATTCAGTCTCTTTGGAGTTTGATGATTCCCTATATCAGGAGACTGATATCACAAGATTTGGAGACATTTTTGTTGAGCTGGCAAATCGCATCTCAAAAAATGCCTATAAATCGATATCGGAAATCAGTCTTGTGGAGGAAGAAAAGGAGTATGAGGTTATTAAAATATCCAGGGGAAAGGAACTGGATTACGACAGAAGTCTCACCCTGGTCGATCTTTTCAGAGAACAGGTCAGAAAGAGTCCGGATAGTATTGCGGTCGTATTTGAAGAGCGGAAATTGACTTATTCTGAGTTGGATCTGATCACTGATAAGCTTGCAAAAAAGCTCATTTCATCAGGGGTGCAGAGAGAAAAGGTTGTTGGAATCTTTATCGACCGGAGCGAATATATGGTGATATATCCATTGGCGGTTATGAAAGCCGGCGGAGCCTATATGCCATTGGATTTGCAAATGCCACCGGAACGTCTGAATTTCATTCTAAAAGATGCGGCAGCCGATCATTTACTTACCGAAGATTCGCTGGTTCGTGATTCCATCCCTGATTTCAGAGGAGAAATTATTTGTATCGGGGAAATTTCTGGTTTAGTGATAAATAATGACATTGTCCTTCCTAAACCTGCATCGGATGATATGTTTGTTCTGCTCTATACTTCCGGATCAACCGGCACACCTAAAGGTTGTGTTCTCGAACACAGGAATATCGTCAATTTCTGCAAATGGTACGTTGAAGATTTTAATATCACGCATCAGGACAGAAGTGTGGCATATGCGAACTTTGCATTCGATGCCCACATGATGGATATTTTTCCGATGCTTACCGCCGGCGCATCGGTCTATATTCTACCATCAGAGATGCGAATGGATCTGATAAGAATGAACAATTATATGGAAAAAAACGGGCTGACTATCGCTTTTATGACAACTCAGATTGGACGGCAGTTTGCAGAGGATATTGAGAACCATTCATTAAGACTTCTATCAATTGGAGGCGAGCGTTTGAGTCCAACCAAAAAACCGCCATACCGGTTTTACAACGGATACGGTCCGACAGAATGCACACTCTATTCTACTTTCTATAACATCGAAAGTGACTACAAAAGTTCAGTCATTGGTCACTCATTAAGTAATGTATCGAATTACATTATGGATCAGAAACTTCAACTGCTTCCTGTGGGTGTTGCGGGGGAATTGTGCATTGGTGGTGCTGGTGTCGGTCGGGGATACCTGAGCCGGGATGACCTGAATAAGGAAAAGTTTATTGTGTGGAAGGGGGAGAAGCTCTATCGTTCCGGAGATCTTGCACGGTATAATGAATCGGGTGAGATTGAATATATCGCCCGTCTTGATAATCAGGTCAAGCTTCGCGGACTGAGAATTGAACTTGGGGAGATCGAGAATGCATTATCAGGTTTCGAAGGAATATCTTCAGCGGTTACAGATGTGAAAATGATCGGCGGAATAGAGCATTTAATTGGATATTATACTGCGAAAACTGCGATTGATGTGCTGATGCTAAAGGGTTATCTGAGGGAAAGCCTTTCGGAGTTTATGGTACCGGCAACCTTTATTCAGCTGGAGAAATTTCCACTTACAAATAACGGAAAAGTCAACCGAAAAGCTCTCCCGACTCCGGAAACGGGAAGCAAAGCAGAATATATCGCTCCTACGAGTAAGACTGAGGAGGCTATTTGTCACATCTATTCCAATGTATTGACAATTGAGAAAGTGGGTATTCTTGATAATTTCTTTGAGATTGGCGGATCTTCAATGTCCGCAATCAGAGCGGTCATTCAGATCATAAACCTGGGATATAATATTAAATACGGCGATCTCTTCAAACTAAAGAATCCACAGGCAGTTGCTAAGTTTTTATCAGATCATGAGGGTAATGGGGACATTATGGATAAGGTTGAATTAGAGGATCTCTGTGATTATAATTATTCATCAATCAATCAGCTTCTTGATAAAAATAAGCCTGATTTGTGGGAAAACTTTCACGTGCGCGATTTAGGTGATGTGCTGCTGACCGGCGCAACGGGATATCTTGGAATCCACATTCTTAAAGAACTCATCGACAATGAGTCAGGAAAGATCTATTGTCTGGTTCGTTCCAAAGGATCGTTGACCCCAAAGCAACGAATGAAATCTCAGTTGATGTATTATTTTTCCAAGACTTTCGATGAAACCTTCGATTCGAGAATTATTCCGGTGGATGGGGATATAACCAATGTTGAAACATTAAAGTCGCTGAAGGGTAAAGGAGTCAGCACAGTTTTTAATTGCGCAGCAAGTGTTAAGCATTATGAAACCGGTGATGAACTGGACAAAATAAATATAGGAGGGGTAGTCAATTTAATTAGCTTTTGTAAGGATGAAGGAGCCCGTCTGATACAAATCTCAACCAGAAGTACCTTTGGCCTTGTTGAAACTGCCAAACTTGATAATCAAACTTTGATAGATGAATCAAAGCTTTATTTGGGACAGAAAATCGACAATAAATACGTTTTGACCAAGTTTAAGGCTGAACGCTATTTATTACAAGCTGTTTGTGAAGGGATGGACGGCAAGATCATGCGCGTAGGCAATCTGATGGGACGTCATTCTGACGGAGAGTTTCAAATCAATTTCAGAAGCAATGCCTTTGTAAATATGCTGAAATCTTACAAAGTGATGGGAATGTTCCCACTGAGTCAATTGATTTCACCTCTCGAAATATCACCTGTTGATTGCACCGCAAAGGCTGTAGTTTCTCTCTCCAAAACAACTCCAGAGGTCACGATACTTCATGCCTACAACAATTACAGGCTCAATATGGCAAATGTGATTTTTGCGATGCAACAGTACGGGTTTGGGATTTCATTGGTTTCGGATAAGGTATTCAAATTGCGCTTCGACGAATTAATGCAAGATCGCAGAAAGAGTGTGTATTTATCTGGCCTTCTGCATTACACTGTTGGCGATAAATTGGTCGAGATGCCTGACAAAAATGACTTTACTACCACGCTCCTCTATAAAAATGGAATCCGCTGGCCACTTGCTAGTGATGATTACTCGATCAAACTGATCGGAATGCTTGACGGGCTTGGCTTTTTTGATGAGAACTGAGAAATTTTCTTAAATAAATTAAACGTGAAGTAACCGAATTAATATGTTGCGGGAATTTAACGATTGACTAGGGAGTTTGCGATTCATTCCGAATTCAGTAAATAGTGCTAGGTAAAACAATTACTCTGTGTTACGATTCATATAACCTGAGCCTGTTTTTGAGAAAAACTATTTCATCCTGCAAAGAATCTATCCGTTTCAGTAAATGAATTATCGTATCAATACCCTCCAGGTTAATATCCAGATCATAATATAACCGGGAAATTTTCTCCAGATGCTGAAGCTGACCAATATCAATGAACAGCCTTTCTTCAAAGGTTGTAATTTCTATTAATCCCGTTTCCTGTAACAATCTTACAAAAGAAATTTCAATATTATGATTTAGGCAAAATTCACTGACCGGTATTAAATTTTCTGTTTGCATGGGGCATCAATTTCGATTACAATTTTGACAGTTGGAAAAATAACTCTTTTTGCTGCGCCGTTAAATTTGTAGGGATTTTTATTGAATAGGTAATAAACAGATCTCCAAATTGTCCTTCACTTTTATAGACGGGAAACCCTTTCTCTTTTAGTTTTATTTTACTTTCATTCTGAGTTTCGGGCTTTACTCTTAATTTTACTTTCCCATCCAGGGTATCAATCGTGATTTCTCCGCCTAAGACAGCCGTATACAAATCTAACTCGACTGTAGTGTATATATTATTCCCCAGTCGTTTAAATTTGGGATGATTGGATATTGAGAAGGTTATATACAGATCGCCATTGGGTCCGCCATTTATTCCCGGCCCTCCATGTCCGGGAATTTTGATAGTTTGACCATTTTCAATTCCGGCAGGGATCGTAATGCGTATGTTTTTCCCGTTTACTGTTAATGTTTGCTTTTGAGTTTTATAGGCATCTGTCAGGTTCAGGTGCAATTCCGCATTGTAATCTTCACCCCTGAATTTTACCTGTCTGCTCCTGCCGGGACCAGCCTGGCCAAACATTGATTCAAAGAAATCAGAAAAATCGCCCTGGAAATGGGTCTCTGAATAGCTTGTATCATGTTTGTCTGCTGATTGTTCCTGGTATTGCTTTGCGTTTTCAAATTGTTCAGCGTGTTGCCAGTCTTTCCCGTATTGATCATATTTCTTCCGTTTTTCGGGATCACTTAATACTTCATTTGCTTCATTAATCTGCTGAAAGTTCTTTTTTGCATCAGGGTCATTGGGATTTAAATCGGGATGATACTTCCTTGCCAATTTTCGGAAAGCAGTTTTGATCTCCTTCTGAGATGCCGATTTATCAACACCAAGAATGCTATAATAGTCTATAAAATTCATCAATAGAAGAGTCTACATTGTGCAGCAGATGTAAAGTTAAAAATTAAATGTCGATTACCAAACAAATATTAATGAATCCCTGATTTGATTTCTCCGTATTTCCCTGCATAAAAATCTTTGTAAGCCTCAGCTATTTGCTGGTGAGAGTTCATCACAAATGGTCCCTGAGCAACGATGGGTTCAGGATATCTTTCTCCTCCAAACAGGATGATATCCGTGGCTATTTCTCCGTTATTTTTGATTTCTATAATGCCATCACCGGTTTCAAATTCGATAAACTCACCTTTTTGAAATTCCCTGTCATTGAGAAATGCATTTTCCAAAGGTAAAAAAGCGGCTGTTTCGAGGTTATCCAAATTGTTTAATGTGAATTGTTTGCCCGGATTCAGATGAATATGAAAGATAAATTGTTCGGAATATTGGGGGATCACCGACTTTCGGTCTTCGTACTCTCCCGCTATGATTTTTATCCAACCGCTTTCGTTGATCAATGATTTTCGGGGAACGGAATCGCTTTGAACAGCAATATACTCTGGTTTTTCTGTTTTATTCTTAGCTGGCAGATTGATCCAAAACTGAAACCCGTGAATCAGTTTATTGTCTGATTTGGAATCAGCTGACACGCTTTCATCGTGGATAATTCCGCTACCGGCTTTCATCCATTGAACGCCACCCGAATTTACCGCGGCATAGTTTCCCGCACTATCAAAATGTTCATCTTCCCCGTTCAGCACGTAAGTCAGAGTGGCAATTCCCCGGTGAGGATGTGCGCCGGTCCTTTTATTTGATGATGTTTGTAACGTTGGGGCTATATGGTCAAGAAATACAAAGGGTCCAACAGCATCTGCATACCTGTTGGGCAAAATTCGAAAGATCTTCATTTCGCCAATATCGGCTCTTTGTCCTGCTCCTGAGAAACTGATTTGTTTTTTCATCGTTAATTGATTTTTTTAATTGACTTAAAAGAACTCGCATGGGAGAGTTTTGCATCGCAATTTCCACTGCGTTCATCCTCATCCGTATTGGTGTTTGCCAGACATGCAAGTTTTAATATTTATTGTATTGATTATGCAAAATTAATACAATCCACTATCTAAAATATACTAATTACCTTTTGGTAAGTAGTTACCTGTGCGTAAGTAAATTTTATTGTCAGACTGCAAGAATATAATTCCTATTGAACAGGTCGCTCGATTTAAAAGGTTCCACATTTCCCTCAGGGATTGAATAAGCACAAATATTATTATTTAATGTACTATTTTTGCAGCATGGTGAAATTACATGATACATCTGTTCAAAAAGAGAAAGTAGTGATTGTTGGCCTGATAACAGGCCGGCAGGATGAAAAACTGGCTAATGAATACCTTGACGAACTTGAATTCCTGGTAGATACTTCAGGTGCAGAGGTTTGGGAGCGGTTTAGCCAGCGATTGGAAAATCCCAATACTGCCACATTTGTAGGCACGGGAAAATTGAAGGAAATTGCTGATTTTGTTAGAGTTCATGCCATTGATGCAGTGATCTTTGACGACGAGTTGACACCTACACAAATAAGAAATATTGAACCTGCACTGGAATGCAAAATTCTTGACCGGACAAACCTAATCCTCGATATATTTGCAAAACGGGCGCAAACTGCCCATTCCAAAACCCAGGTTGAACTGGCACAATGTAAATATATGCTTCCACGACTAACCCGCTTATGGACCCACCTTGAGCGTCAGCAAGGGGGCATCGGCACCCGGGGGCCAGGTGAGTCGCAGATCGAAACAGATAAGCGGATCATTCTGGACAGAATATCATTTCTAAAAGTTCAGCTCGAAAAGATAGACAGTCAAATGATGGTTCAACGGCGTAACCGGGGAAAGATGGTACGTGTGGCACTTGTTGGATACACTAATGTAGGTAAATCGACTATCTTAAATCTGATCAGCAAATCAGATGTCTTTGCAGAGAACAAACTATTCGCAACATTGGATACCACTGTCAGAAAGGTTGTCATTGGGAATTTGCCATTCCTGCTTACCGATACCGTCGGCTTTATCCGAAAATTGCCCCATCACCTGGTAGAGTCTTTCAAATCGACACTGGACGAAACTCGTGAGGCCGATCTGCTGATTCATGTTGTTGATATTTCACATGCCGGATTTGAGTCTCAGGTGGAAGTGGTGAATAAAACTCTTGAAGAGATCGGCGCGGCGGATAAGCCAATGATTTATCTTTTCAATAAAATAGATGCCTTTACCTATGTTGAAAAAGAGGAAGATGATTTGTTGCCCTCAACTAAAGAGAACATGAATCTTGAGGACTGGAAACATTCATGGATGGGAAAGCATGAAAATATTTCACTTTTCATATCAGCAAAAGAAAAAACAAATATTGAAGAGTTTAAAAAGGTGATCTACGAACAGGTTAAGGATATTCATATCAGGCGGTTTCCTTTTAACGATTTCCTTTATCAGGTTTTTGATGAAGAGTAAACTCAGGCAGAAGACTGAAGGCAGAAGTTGATTTCAATTTAACTTATGCTTTCAGTCTTTTCCCTTCTGACTTCTGCCTTACTTTACAACCCCTTCTTTAACAAGATATTCTGCAATTTGTACGGCATTTAGCGCTGCCCCTTTCTTGATCTGATCCGAAACTGTCCAGAAGGCGAGTCCCTTCGGATTGGTGATGTCCTTGCGAATCCTTCCGACAAAAACTTCATCACGACCGGCCAGGTACAATGGCATGGGATATTGTTTTTCTGAAGGCTTGTCAATGACAATGACCCCATCTGCATTTTCAAAGGCTGATTTGGCCTCTTCCAGCGTGATTTCACTTTCCGTTTCAACCCATATTGCTTCCGAATGAGCCCGGAGTACCGGAACCCGCACTGCAGTGGCACTTACCATGACATCGGAATGCATAATTTTACGTGTCTCATGGAACATTTTCATCTCCTCCTTGGTATAGTCATTGTCAGTGAAAACATCAATATGTGGAATCAGGTTCTGGACCAGCTGATAGGCGAATTTAGCAACCGTAGGCTCTTCTCCGTCTGCCACCTGTTTGGTCTGCGCTTCCAATTCATCCATCCCTGATGCTCCGGCACCACTTGCACTTTGATAGGTAGCTATATGTACTCTTGTTATATGCGACAGGTTTTCAATGGGTTTTAAAGCAACAACCAGCTGAATCGTAGTACAGTTGGGATTGGCGATGATTTTACGCGGCATATTTTTGGCATCCTCGGCATTTACTTCAGGAACCACCAGCGGAATATCATTTTCCATCCGGAAAGCACTACTGTTGTCAATCATGATTGTTCCGAATTTGGTGATCGTTCCGGCAAAATCTTTCGATATACCAGCTCCGGCTGATACCAGTGCGATATCGATTCCCTTAAAATCGTCGTTATGCTGTAATTCTTTGACAATCAATTTTATATCCCTGAAGGTGTATTCTTTGCCGGCACTTCGGGCCGAACCAAAGATGATCAATTCGTCAAGCGGGAAATTGCGTTCATCCAATACCCGCAGGAATTCCTGTCCTACGGCTCCACTAACTCCAACAATTGCTATTCTCATATCTATACAGTTTTTAATCCCAAATATACGGAAGGAAACCCTTAAAGGTAGAAATCTTATCTATCAAATGTTCCGACTCAAAGGGATTTCATTTAATAATAACCAGGCTTTTAATCTTCTCCAGACCCTTCTGTTTCTGCGTTAATTTTATTAACTTTATTCATGCAAACCATTA
>Ga0364880_10523_pt1 | contig 12994 bp, 9 predicted proteins | sample ExccelJu500001D3_5_FD_206927 | JGI IMG/M metagenome (GOLD analysis project Ga0364880, IMG submission 206927) | Enriched cells from Trout Bog Lake Hypolimnion, Wisconsin, USA - BchlTB.July30.5000.01.D3 | ecosystem: Environmental > Aquatic > Freshwater > Lake > Hypolimnion/Profundal zone | place... | reverse complement strand
GTTAGGCAACTTTCGAGCACTACCGAAGTTGCAGATGTGGCGGAATCCTATCGAAATTATTATGATAAACAACAGCAACTCGCTGCCGCATTCCGGGTTTTTCTTTTACTGGCCACGCTGGCTCTGATCGCCTATGTGATACTGGTTTTAATCCGTTTACGACAGCAATCCAGTCAACTAAAACTTGCTGCCAGCGTATTTGCGAATGCCTCTGATGGAATCGCCATCACAGATCCCTATGGCAAAATTCTGGAGGTAAATCCGGTATTTCTTGAAACAACCGGTTATGGTTATAACGACGTCATTGGAAGAAATCCAAGATTCCTAAAATCAGGCCGGCAGAATCAGCAGTTTTATACTGAAATGTGGCACTCACTGAATAAATACGGACAATGGGAGGGGGAAATTTGGAACCGGCGTAAAAACGGTGAAGTATTTCCGGAATACCTCACCATTTCAGCAGTAAAAAATAAGCTCGGGCAAGTCGTCAATTATGTCGGTACCTTTGCCGATATTACTCTGGCCAAAAAAGCCGAAGACGATATTCATCATTTGGCATTCTATGATCCTCTCTCCGGCTTGCCTAACCGCCGGCTCTTGCTTGACCGGCTGCAACGGGCTCTAACAAATAGTGACAGAACCGGCCAGGAGGGTGCTCTATTATTTATTGACTTGGATAATTTCAAAACGATCAACGATACACTGGGTCATTATATTGGCGATCAACTGCTGCAACAGGTTGCTATGCGTGTTCAGTCTTGTGTTAGAGAAGGCGATACTGTCGCTCGACTTGGTGGTGACGAATTTGTAGTCATGTTGGAAAACCTAAGCGTAATTAGTATTGAAGCAGCGGAACAAACAGAAGTGATTGGCGAGAAAATACTTGCGGTGCTCAATCAACCCTACATACTCGCCGGCAAGGAATATCTCAACACTCCCAGCATTGGAGCAACTCTGTTTAAAGATCACAAACAGTCTATTGATGAGTTGTTGAAACAAGCAGATATTGCAATGTATCAGGCAAAGAAATCCGGGCGCAATGCCCTGCGATTTTTCGACCCGCAGATGCAGGAAGCCATTAGTGCCCACGTTGCCCTTGAAGCCGAACTGCGCAGCGCCATAGAAACCCGTCAATTTCAGCTCTATTACCAAGTGCAAGTTGACAATACGGGGCGAATTCTAGGGGCAGAAGTACTGATTCGGTGGCATCACCCGGCAAAAGGTCTGGTATCACCGGCACAGTTCATTCCTCTGGCTGAAGACACGGGACTGATTCTACCCATAGGGCAATGGGTTTTTGATACGGCTTGCGCCCAACTTAATTCCTGGCAGCAAAATGTACTCGCCAGCCATCTTTTCATATCGGTCAATGTCAGCGCCAACCAATTTCACCAGCAAGACTTCGTATCCCAAGTAAAAACAATTATTCAACGTCATTCCATTAACCCGAATCTGCTAAAGTTGGAACTCACGGAAAGCATGCTGTTGGATAACATTGATGACACCATTGCAAAAATGACTGCCCTGAAAGAATTGGGTGTTCGTTTCTCACTGGACGACTTCGGAACCGGATATTCATCCCTGCAATATTTGAAGCGCTTGCCCATTGACCAACTCAAGATTGACCAGTCTTTCGTTCGGGATATCTCCACCGACAGTAGCGATAAAGCCATCGTGAGCACGATCATTGCGATGGCACATAGTCTGAATCTGGATGTTATTGCCGAAGGGGTCGAGTCAGAAGATCAACGTCAGTTTCTGCTGAATTGCGGTTGCTCACACTATCAGGGATACTTGTTCGGCAAGCCTGCTCCGATTAACGAATTTGAAGCGCTGTTAAGCCAGGGCACCGTCAAAATTTAAGTTCAACATTCACTCAGAGATTTCCCCTTAGGCCGAAAATCCCTCATTCCTTCTCAGTCGGGAACGACGAAACTGATTAAACCCGCGTTTCCCTAGGCTATCTCGTCGATATGCTCAACAATATCTCCGTTAAACAAATTGTGATGGCGACGGTCAATACCGGAACGGAGTTCAACCAAAACGGATTGTAGACTAACTCGACGACAAAAATTACGGCGATCTAATTTCGGTACATCCTGATGCAGATGCTGTTCGACCAAAGGTACCGATCCTTGATGTGTCGGATTGAATTCAACGTAAGGAACGGTTTGCAAAGGCGCATGAACTGCCTTGACCGAATGTACCGCAGACAACGCACTTACTTCGCGGGTACGCTGACTCGTCGTGACGGGCGGGATACTGGACACATAGCGCATGAAACCTCCTCACGACCACTTACATGTGGTCTCTTACCCAATTATCGGCAATATCAGGAAAAAGATTAGCAGAATTGCGCTTACTTTACACCTTGAACATGAACAAGTCGTTCATGCATTACTATGCGAGCGACAAACCAGATCGCCAAAAAGTTCGCTGTAATCGCCACATAGCCGACATTTTGATACCCGGCAATTTGCCCGTTACTCTTTTGAGTAACAATAAATCCGGCAAGTGTTGCGGCCGAGCCCATAGCCAATGACTGGACTGTGGAATTAAGCGACATAAATGTTCCGCGCAGTTTTGGTTGAGCCGCCGAAGTAATAATCGCCATTGCTGGAATAAATCGTCCGGATATCAAGACAAAGAATAAGGTAGTACAAACCAGCCACAAGCCCAGTGACGCGCTTTGCAATTGTGTCAGCGCAAAAAGCGGCAAAATGGATGCAACCGCAATCAGACGATAAACTTCCATTTTACCTTTCACATCGGCCCAGTGTCCGATCAATCTGGCCGTAATAAGCGTCGCAATCCCGCCTGCGAAATAGATCAATGGAATATCATGCTGGCTGATGAATATATTATTCACCGCGTACACTGTTATATAGGGTATTACTGTGAAGCCGGAAAAAATAATCAGCGCGGAAAACAGCATCGCGCGTAAATGGTTGGTGTCCCGCAAAACGGCGAACACCTCGACGAAAGGATGAAGACGCTTTTCGTTACTGATGTGATGGCGCAACTCCGGCAAAATACGCAATGCAACCGCAATGAACACAATACACAACACCACAATAAAGAAAAATGGTGCTCTCCATTGAAAATGTGTCGCAAGCCACAATGAAAGCGGTACTCCCGCAACAGTAGAAAATGAGAATGCTGTCGAGACCATGCCACTTGCCTTGGCTCGGCGTGAAAAAGGAATAGTGTCCCCGATGATAGTCTGCACCAGCGCGCCCATCACGCCGCCAAACGCGCCCGCAAAACCCCGCGCAATCATCAGTGTGATATATCCGGGGGCCAACCCGCAGGCCAGCGTCGCCAGTCCAAATAACGCGAACACACTGAGCAACAAACGTTTTCGCTCATAGCGGTCCACAAAAACTGACGCGAGTAATCCAGACAGCGCCGAACTGAAACTGTAAGACGCGACCAGCAGCCCGAACTCATGCGTACCGATGCCAAGCTCGCGCATCAGAATAGGCCCCAGCGGCATCATAATCATAAAATCGAGCACATGGCTGAATTGAATTCCAGCCAGAGTCAATAGCATTGCACGTTCAGAACCTGCGGGAATTGTTGTATTTATGGTCACTTCGCGTCTAATTTACTTATAAAATTTTGCAGTTCGGGGGGTAGAGGCGCACTAATGCGAAGTGGCTCGCCAGTCAGCGGGTGAATAAACACTATGCTGTGCGCATGCAAAAACATACGCTTTAATCCAAGCTTTGCCAGCCCTTTATTTTGTGCAAAATCACCGTATTTATCATCGCCCGCGATAGGAAATCCCAAATGCGATAGATGCACGCGAATCTGATGTGTGCGGCCAGTCTTAAGTTGCGCTTCAAGCAATGAATAATCAGCCCAACTTTTTTGCAAAGTAAAAATGGTATGTGATGCTTGCCCATCATCGCGTACCATGACGCGCTTTTCACCTTGTGGCGTATCAAACTTGTAAAGTGGCAATTTCACATGCTGTTTGGCATTTTTCCATTGTCCCAGCACTAAAGCGAAATAACGCTTGTCGCTGTTGCCTTCGCGCATGATCTCGTGCATCCCTGTTAATGCAGAACGTTTCTTCGCTACCAACAATATGCCCGACGTCTCGCGGTCAAGCCGATGCACCAGTTCCAGAAACTTGGCTTGCGGTCGCGCACTGCGCAATTGTTCGATCACGCCGAAGCTTACCCCGCTACCGCCATGCACTGCCGTCCCCGCCGGTTTATTGATCGCAAGCAAGGCTTCGTCCTCAAAAAGGATAGGAAACTCAGTCGCGGGAACAAATTCGCTTTCAGGCTTTTCAGCCACTCGGATAGGTGGAATGCGCAGTAAATCACCTAATTGCAGTCTATAGGTCTGATCTACGCGCTTCTTGTTGACTCTAACCTCACCGCGCAGGATGCGATAAACATGGCTTTTAGGCACACCTTTAAGGTGACGGAACAGGAAATTATCAATACGCTGCCCAGTACTGTTTTCATCTATTTCCAGCCAACTAACAGATTCTTTGCTTAAACTATTCATTTTGAAATATACTTAGCACCTAGTGTGTGCGCCTTCGTGAAACGGGATGTTCATTTTCCCCGTCCGACCTGTGGCAGGCAATCAAGCCGCCTACGAAGCAGCCCCGCCCGGTTAACTCACTCACCGGAGACAAGCAGTGATGGTAATTGATTTGCGCGCTCAAAGCATCAGCAGATAGATTTTTAGTGTGCTGCCATACAAACTTGGCAACACTCGAATAATTAAAACAGACAAGCTAAACCGAGAATAAAAACTTGAAATATCGTCGTTATTACAACTCACTACAAGTTTGCAGCACCCACATTCTCGCGCGCTAATTAGCGCGTAGTTTCGTTCTGCCCGTGTCAGAGCGCGGGAGAGAAGAAAAATGAAACGCATGTTATTTAATGCGACGCAACCGGAAGAACTTCGCGTCGCCATTGTGGATGGTCAAAAACTAATCGACCTCGACATTGAAACCGCCGGTAAAGAGCAACGCAAGAGCAACATCTATAAAGCTATCATCACCCGCATCGAGCCCAGCCTCGAAGCCTGTTTTGTCGAATATGGCGGCACACGTCACGGTTTTCTCCCCTTTAAAGAAGTCTCTTCCCAATACCATCAAGCAGGTGCAGGCAACCGCCCTTCGATCAAGGAAGCGCTGAAAGAAGGCCAAGAGCTGTTGGTACAAGTCGAAAAAGACGAGCGCGGAAACAAAGGTGCGGCACTCACGACCTATATCAGCCTCGCGGGACGTTACATTGTTTTAATGCCAAACAACCCGAATGGCGGCGGCGTATCGCGTCGCATCGAAGGTGAAGATCGCAATGAATTGCGTGATGTGCTGGCGCAGTTGGAAGTTCCGCACGGTATGAGCATCATCGCCCGCACCGCCGGCATTGGTCGCAACCTCGAAGAATTGCAATGGGATTTGAATTATCTCAAACAGTTGTGGGATGCCATCGAAAGTGCCGCTCAAAGCGAGAAAGCCCCTTCCCTTATTTATCTGGAAAGCAGTCTGGTAGTGCGCGCAATCCGCGACTACTTCAATCCGGAAATCGGCGAAATTCTGATCGATACCGACGACATTTTCGAGCAGGCACGGGCCTTCATGGGCACTGTGATGCCGGACAATGTAAACCGCATTAAACGTTATCACGACGATGTGCCGTTGTTCTCCCGCTTTCAGATCGAGCACCAGATCGAGTCGGCGCATGCGCGTCAGGTCAACTTGCCTTCCGGTGGAGCCATTGTTATTGACCACACCGAAGCACTCACCGCCATCGATATTAACTCGGCACGTTCCACACGCGGCTCAGATATTGAAACCACTGCACTGAACACTAATCTTGAAGCCGCGGACGAAATCGCGCGTCAAGTCCGATTACGCGACTTGGGCGGTCTGATTGTCATCGACTTTATCGACATGGAATCGGGAAAAAACCAGCGCGAAGTTGAGAACCGGTTGCGCGATGCGTTACGTTACGACCGTGCCCGTGTGCAAACCTCAAAGATTTCGCGCTTTGGTCTATTGGAATTGTCGCGTCAACGCCTGGCACCGAGCCTGGAAGAGTCCAGCTACTCACCCTGCCCGCGTTGTAACGGTATCGGCCACATACGCGGTATTGAATCTTCCGCTCTCAACATTCTGCGCATCATTCAGGAAGAAGCGATGAAGGACAGCAGTGCAGCCATCCACGCACAAGTACCGGTGGATGTTGCCACGTTCCTGTTGAATGAAAAGCGCACTGACATTCACCGCATTGAGTCGCGTTTAAAGGTCAGTATCACGCTGATTCCGAATCCGCACATGGAAACCCCGCATTACACCGTTAATCGCTTGCGTCAAGACGATATTACAGCGGAACACATGCAAGCAAGCTACAAGCTGGTGGAGAGACCCGAAGAGAACAAAGTGGTCGCATCAGCATCTACGCAAGAAGTGAAAGCGCAACGGCCGCAAGCGGCAGTAAAGGGAATCACACCCGCTCAACCCGCGCCAAAACATGAAGCAAAGCAGGTAGCAACAACTTCATTTTTCGGAAAACTGTTCGGCTGGCTGTTCGGTTCGAAAGAGAAAAGCAAGCCTGCTGCCGCTACTGTTAAAGCACGTCCGCAGCATCCTCGCCGTGAACGCGATGGCAACAAGGGTGAACGTCCGGAGGGGGGGCAACAACAAGGCAATCGCCAACGCAATAAGCCGCGTCGTGATCGCGAAGATGGCAACGCTTCCCGCCCTGAAAACAATCAACAGCCGAAAGCACAACAACAGGAAAATCGCGCAGAACGTCCTCCGCGTCCGCCACGCCCTGCCAATGTTGAAAAACCCGTATTAGAAACCGCAAAACCCGTTGCCGCAAATGAACAAAGTGGCGAAGAAGGGGGTAATCAAGGTCGCAAACGCGGTCGTCGTGGCGGTCGCCGTGAACGAGAACGTCGTGATCAGATCGCCAGTGTTCAACCCAATGGCAATGAAATGAGCGTGAATGAAGCAACTTCAAACGAAATTTCATTCAATTCTGCAATCCATACGCCCGCCGTCAATACTCCGGCAACGGGTGAAGCGGTAGCACAACAACAAGTTGATAGGCCAACGCCTATTGAACCACCTTTCGTCGCAAGAGAAGTTGCGAGCGATAGCCTAGTCGCGCCGCTTGCTATTGCTGCAGAAACTGCCACTGATGAGCCTGTTATCCCGCCCGTTGCTACCGAAGTAGTTATCCCTTCAAATGACAGCAATCCTGCGCCTGAACTGGAAAGTATTATCCCTTCGCTTAGTGAAGCTGGTCTGATTATGATTGAAACTGACCCAAGCAAGGCTGCTACAGTGGCACCGGCAATGGAAAATAGCGATCCTGCTCCGCGTCGCCGCCAGCGACCGCGCGAAATTTACACGGCTGAAAACAATGAGCCGCTTGTAATGATCGAAACTCAACAACGACAATAAGCTGTAACCAATAAAAAAATCCGCGCGATAACAATCGCGCGGATTTTTTTGTTCTATTTATAGCGTACTAACCGACAGTGAAATCATATATATACTCAACCCGATTTATCCCGTAGACCCATGTAGCGCAAGAATAGGTACAATGGGCAATCTCAAGTTGCGTCGATCTTGCTAACATCATGAATGATCTATTTGAATTTCTGGCACATTGCGGAATCACCGCCATATCGCTATGGCTTGCGAGTTTGATTTTCCCCGGAGTTAAGTTTGCTAATTTAGCTGCGTTATCTTATTCCGCAATATTGCTAGGAATCGCCAATGCAATTGTAAAACCGATTGTAATTTGGTTAACCATTCCGTTGACACTTATCACTTTTGGCTTTTTTTTACTGGTTATAAATGCGCTAATGATGCTTCTGGTCTCATCTCTGGTATCCGGATTTAAAATATCCGGTTTCTGGACTGCATTTTTTGCAAGCATCTTTATCGCCGTACTGAGTTTTACGGCGGGCCTTTTCATTTTTCAAACCGGTGGGGATCCGATTGAGATGCCTGCTCATCATAGATTAATAATTTAATCTGTACTTTCCGAAGAACAGCGACTTCACCACCATTACACAGCAGGCGAGTAACAACGTGATGGGAAAATTAAACAGCCGATCCAGAAAACGACTTGAGTACCGAACGCTTATTCAGTTATTCATTAAGTCAGGTGTTGTACTTCATGTTTGAACCCGCGTGACACCGGCTTGCATAGGTATCAAGATAAACTACTGGCAATATAATAATTCTGAATATACAGATTATTGCAGTTGCTGCAACCTTTCTGGTTTGCTTTACGGCAAATAAAACCATTCTAGATTAAACCAAAAAGCCCAAATCCGTAAGAGTGTAATTGCCAATATTGGGCAACACAGTGGGCATATCGGTTGTCTATATGCCAAACGGTCTAGACATTTCTGCATCTTTATGAACTTTTGGAATCTGACCTTGCGCGCATCGAAGCAACTGAAAAGATGGCCTTGACCGTTATGAATATTTTTGATCGGGGAGAATCGACTTTATGGGACGAGGCGAACAGGTACCCAGCATGATTACTGAGTTTTTGCGGCTAAAAAGGAGCGAAATCGAATCAGAAAAGCGACTTTCCATGCTTACTATACGCTTACTTCTTGTAACGTATTAGCTTGAATAAATAGCTAACTCATTGAAATATGGGGTGGCTGAACGGGCTCGAACCGTCGACAACTGGAATCACAATCCAGGGCTCTACCAACTGAGCTACAGCCACCATTGAACCGGTGAATAATAAGTTTTCTTGGTGTGCCCGACTGGAATCGAACCAGCAACCCCCAGCTTAGAAGGCTGGTGCTCTATCCGGTTGAGCTACGGGCACAGTTCTATTCGGTGACCAATACAACTTACTTACGACAAAATCTGGTCGGGGCGGAGATGCAATATCCAGACTCCCTGCTACCTTCACAAGGGGGCGAAATATATCACATGCCCGTAGATTCCTGCAAATTGGAAATTCAATATTAATACACAAGCGACTCTTGTATTGAAGTGTGGCAAAGCCGCGACTCTGTGCCTGAGCTATTTCCTCAACGATTTAATTAATACTTTGCCTCTTGCACAGCAATTAAAATTTTATTGCTAGCCTAAAATTGCAAGGTGTAGAATCACCAATATCTAAATTCACTTTATCTACTATGCCCAAGCGAACAGCATCTGAAAAGTATTTGTTAAAAGCGAAAGAATTGTCCAAAGTCGATGCAGAGCTTTTATTTTCCCGTATGGGCGGCAAGCTTGGCAGACGGCTTGATGACAAAAAAGTGGTACCAATTGAAGCATTGGCAATTCAACTCGAAATTGAAGATGAAAACCTTAAAGAATGGCGCGAAAGATTTGCAGAAATAAAAGAAAAATATCATAAGCAAATCAAAAATGCCAAAATATAATTGAATCAGGTTCTTATCCCGTCAAGTAGTTCTTTAATATCGAGAATCAATACAATATCTCCCTCGCTGGACATCGTTACACCGGCTACCCCTTTGGGGCGGAATGTGTCCAGTGGTTTGATCACCACATCATCATGCCCTGCAAACCCATCGGCTGACAATATAAAGCTGCTACTGCCATATTGCATTAAAACGCCGACATCCGAATTTTCGCTTGCTTCCCATCCAATCAGATTACTCAGGGTTAACACAGGGAGAACTTCGCCCCGCACCACCATCGTTGATCTGCCTGAAATATTCTGCAATTGATCGGGGGTTACCCTGATGATTTCCCGTACCATTGAAAGCGGAACTGCGAACGACTGTTCACCAAGTTTCAAAATCAAAACCGGCAATATCGCTAATGTCAGCGGCAGAGAAATCGTAAATTTAGTTCCGATCCCCGGTTCAGTATGAATTTCGATAGATCCATTTAATTTTTGAATGTTGGTTCTAACCACATCCATTCCTACGCCACGACCTGAGATATTTGAAACTTGCTCTTTGGTAGAAAATCCTGGTAAGAAAATAAGTTCCAGACATTGATCATCATCAAGCTTGCCGGCAACCTCACTTGAAATTAAGCCGTTTGCTACTGCACGGCTCCGAATCTGATCTGCACGCATACCCCGTCCATCATCCGTGATGGAAATAACAATATGATCCCCCTCCTGGCGCGCCTCAATTTGAACCACTCCTTTTTCCGCCTTGCCGGCCGTCTTCCTTTCCGCATCTGTTTCAATACCATGATCCACAGCATTTCGCACCAAATGCACCAGAGGGTCGTTTAAGTCCTCTATCATGGTTTTATCTAACTCAGTTGATTCTCCGGCAACTGTGAACTCAATATTTTTATGTAGCGAGTCTGCCAATTCATTTACCATTCGGGGATATTTTTTGAACAGTGTCCCGACTGGTTGCATGCGAGTTTTCATCACCGCGCTTTGAATATTCATCACCAGCAAATCCAGTTGGGTCGCAATATTATCTAGCGCTTTAAAAGTTTCGCTGTCAGTTCGACCCTGCAATATTTCTGTACGAATATGATTCAGGCGATTTTTTGTCAATCCAATTTCGCCTGATAAGGTCAATACTTCATCAAGTCTGGCGGCTTCAACGCGAATCGTTGTATCTCTCACTTCATTTGCAACAAATGCATCGCCTTCGCGCCGTCCGACCGTATCGCCGGGCACGTCAGTCGTACGTCGTCCAAATGCACTGCGTGCTGACTCTTCTTCCGCCGCTGCAGCAGCGATTTTTTCAGGGTCACGTTTAACGCCCACCTTAGAGACGATGTCGTCACCCGTTGAGATTTTTTCCTGGAACTGATCCCATACTTGATTACTGATCATTGGCGACACTTCATTATGGGCTTCACTATTATCTGCTGCGTTTTTGATAGTCGAATCGCTCATATCTTTCTCCACTTTGATAATTTCAAGCCAACAAAGGTCTGAGCGTTTCAGACAGCATCAAGCCGTCGAATTTCGCCACGTAATAATCCACGCCCACCCGTTTGCCCATCGACCGGTTTGCCTCCGACGACAGCGACGAGTGCATCACGACCGGTATATTGTCGAAGCGATGGTCCGATTTGATATGCTGCGTCAACACATAGCCGTCCATCTCCGGCATCTCCGCGTCCACCAGAATCACCTGGATCTGTTCATGCAAGTCTTTCTTCGCGTTGTACGCCGCGTCGGCCAGTCCCTTCAGCCGGCTCCAGCCTTCCAGCCCGTTATGCGCCTGAATATGCTTCACCCCCATCTTGTCCAGCACTTCGGCTATTTTCTTGCGCGCGACCGAAGAGTCATCCACAAAAAAGACTGACTTTTCATGGCCTCTTTCGACTTTCTCCACTTCCCCCACCACCGACTCGCCAAACGCGCTCGCCATGATCTGCTCCACATCCAGTATCGACACCAGTGTGTCGTTGGGCAATTCGGTTATCGCCGTGATCAGGTGCGAGTTGCCGCTCATCATCCCTTCCGCCGCACGCACTTTGTCCCAGTCCACCCGGATAATCCTATCCACGTCCTTGACCAAAAATCCCAGCACATGGCGGCTGTATTCCGCCACCATCATCACGCTCTGTTCCGCAGGGTTGCCCAGCCCCATAAAGCGCGACAGGTTGAGCACCGGCATCACATGCCCGCGCAGGCTCACAATGCCGTCCACGCCCGTGGGCATGTTCGGCGTCTTGGTGATGCGCACCCCGCGCGTGACTTCTTTGACTTTGAATACGTTAATGCCAAACACTTCATTCGAGCCGATGGAAAACAGCAGTATCTCCATCTTGTTGGAACCGGCCAGATTGGTGCGCGCATCCACCGCGTCCAGCATCCCGCTGCCTTCGGTGTTGTTGGTTACTTCGTTATAAGACATGGTCGGCTCCTCTTCAAGATAGCAGGCGCGCAAGCGTCTGCGCCAGTTTTTGCGGTTCAAACTTGGGCACGTATTCGTCCACTCCCACCGCCTTGCCCAACTGCTGGTTCGAGTCGCTCGACAGCGACGAGTGCATCAGCACCGGGATGTTGGCAAAGCGCTTGTCACTTTTGATCTTGCGCGTGAGCATGTAACCGTCCATTTCCGGCATTTCCACGTCCGTTAAAATCACCTGAATCATGTCGCTCACCGGTATGTGCGAGGCCTCGGCATAGTCCGCAATCTTCTTCAGTTCGATCCAGGCACGGTTGCCGTTGATGGCCGATATATATTTCACGTGCATGGCATCCAGCGTCTTTTCGATTTGCTTGCGGGCCACCGAGGAGTCATCGGCAAAAAATACGGTGCGGTTGGCTATCGCCAGCGGTTGTACGCTCTTGGCAATCAGGTCGTCGTCGCCAAAGTGTCCGGTCTCGGCCAGCACCTTTTCCACATCCATCATCATCACCAGGCGCTTGTCCGGCAGTTCGGTCACCGCCGTCACCAGCCCGCCCGTTTGCGAGGCCAGCATTTCGGGGGGTACCCGCATGGACGACCAGTCCAGCCGCAATATGGTGTCCACCGCCTCCACCAGAAAACCCTGGGTGTGCCCGTTGTATTCCGTCACGATCATGATCACGGGCTTCGCATCGCATTGCACGCCAACGTATTTGGCCAGGTCGATCACCGGCACCAGGGCACCGCGCAGGCTCACCATGCCTTCCACTGCTTTGGGCATGTCCGGCGATTGGGTGATCTCCGGTACGCGCATCACTTCGCGTACCTTGAATACGTTGATGCCGTATGTCTCGCGCCGTCCGCTGCGGTTATCCACCCCCAGCGTGAACATCAATATCTCCAGCTTGTTGTTCCCCGCCAGCTTCGTGCGCGCATCTATATTCTTTAACAATTCGGACATCTTGCCCTCCAGATATTAAGTTACCAACTAAGGGAAACGCGGATTTATTCGGTTTCGTCGTTCCCGCGAAGGAGGGAACCCGGCAGATTGAAGCACTGGACTCCGCCTTCGCGGGATGACGAAAAAATTTGCATTCCCTAAGGGATATGAGTTTTGCAGAATACCCCATTGTGCACGTTTGCTAAATAATACAAGCAGACG
>Ga0364880_10522_pt1 | contig 13007 bp, 13 predicted proteins | sample ExccelJu500001D3_5_FD_206927 | JGI IMG/M metagenome (GOLD analysis project Ga0364880, IMG submission 206927) | Enriched cells from Trout Bog Lake Hypolimnion, Wisconsin, USA - BchlTB.July30.5000.01.D3 | ecosystem: Environmental > Aquatic > Freshwater > Lake > Hypolimnion/Profundal zone | place... | reverse complement strand
CATGAGCCAGCGCGGAAACTTGCCCCGGCAGATCCACACCAGGAGCCAGGGGTTGGCCGTGTGCAGGCTGGGGAAGCAGTCGAAGGCGTAGCGGAAGTTGCCCATGAGGAAGGTGTAAGTGAGCGTGGACTGGATGAAGATGGGCGCGACAGGCGTGGCGATGGAGAGAGGCCCGGAGACGGGAACGAGGATGTAACAGCAGTAGCCGGCAAAGAGCGAGATGACCATGGTGCGGCGGACGAGGCGAAGCTGCGCTGTGTCGCCCCGGAACAAAAACCAGATTACGGCGAGGATGGGCATGAACGGATAGAAGCCGTAAAAGCTGGACAAGACCTGAAGGAAGAGGCGGGAATCGAGCCCCCACTGGGCGAGCCAGAGATAAGGAGTCTTGCCGAAGAGGACGATGTCGGCGGTCATCATCCATTGGTCTTTGGATTGGATGCCGAGCCAGGCGGTGACGGCGGAGGCGTGCATCAGCTTGAGGCTGACATAGCCCAGCACCGCAACGACCACTGGGGCGATTTCAAGGACGATGCGCAGCAGGCCGCGGGCGCGGGAGTTGAAGCGCGCGGCGGCCAGGAGCAGCACAAACAGCAGGAAGGCGCTGCGCAGCACCCATTGCGCCAGGGCGCGGCCGCCCGGGGTGGCAAATTCTGGCGGGTAGAACGGCACCAGCAAGAAAACCAGGCAAAGAAAAGACCCTGTCAGCAATTCGTCGAGGTAACGACGAAGGAAGTTCATCATGATGTAGTTCCTGTGCTTGGAAAGGTGTCCAGTGTACTCGGCGGCTGCTGAGGGTGGCAAGGCGGGCGGGTGACCTCCGGCACGGGAAGACATACCGACACGCCTATCCGACGCACTGATCTCTGTTCTCTGCCCCTTGGAACTTATCCGTAAATTGAGAAAGGATTGCAGCGCCGAACTCCAGACTGCTGTATTGGCGGCGTCCACGCTACCAGTACAGCCGGCGGGTCAGGAGACCCACCGGACAGCCGACCGGGAGGTCGGCGCTACCTGATTTGCGGATAAGTTCCTGATCTCTGGTCCCGGCTAGAGCGGATACCGTTCCAGTTGAATGCAATACCGCGCCACGGTCCGGCTGAGGCCGACGGCATCGCCCGGAGTAAATCGCGCGAGGCGGCGCAGAATCGCCAGTTGGGTGCGCAGCAGGTCGCCCTCGCCGCAGGCCGCCAGCACCCGCCGCGCTGCCTGTTCAGCCAGTCCCATGGTTTCGTCCGCCAGCAGGCCCGTCATCGCGGCGGCAGACTCGGAAGAGCTGCGGCCGGCCGCAGCCAGTTTGCGCGCCCGCAGCAACGCCGACTCCAACGCATAGACCTGCGCGATGATATCGGCCAGATCGGCCATGACTTCCTGCTCGTCCTGCAGCGCGGCCATGAACCGCTGGCTGGCCACTCCGGCGGCAAACAGCGCCACCTTCTTGACCGACGCCAGCACCTCTGCCTCCCGCACTAGCAACTCGCCAGCGTCGGCGCCGCCGTCAAAGCCGGGCGGCTGCATTACCTCGTCCATGAGCTTCTTGATGGCAGGGAGCAGCGGCAGTTGTCCGGTCAGCGCCCGCTTCATCAGCCACCCGGTAATGATGAGGCGGTTAATCTCATTGGTCCCCTCGAAGATGCGGTTGATCCGCGCGTCGCGGTAATAGCGCTCCGCCGGGTACTCCTCGACATAGCCATAGCCGCCCATGGTCGCGATCAGTTCATCGGCCACAAGCGTCAACATCTCCGAGCCGTACACCTTCAGAATGGAGCACTCCACGGCGTATTCCTCGATGCGCTTCTGCGTCTCGCGCGGGGAGTCAGAACTGGCCTGGGCCAGGCCCGCGTCGATCATGCCCACGGTGCGGTACGCCATGCTTTCCGCCGCGTAAAGCCGGGTGGCGCTGGCAGAGATTTTGCGCTGAATCAACCCGAACGCGGCGATCGGCTTGCCGAAGGCGTGGCGCTCTTTGGCATAGCGGATCATCGCGTCCAGCGCGTGCCGTGCGCCGCCGATGCAGGCCACGCCCAGCTTGAACCGCCCGACATTCAGCACGTTAAAGGCAATGTGGTGTCCCTTGCCGGCCTCACCCAGCAGGTTGGCGGCGGGAATCTTGCAATCCTGCAGCACCAGCGCGCAGGTGGACGAGCCGCGAATTCCCAGCTTGTGTTCTTCCGCTCCGACGGTCAGCCCCGGCGTGTCCCGCTCGATGAGAAAGGCCGAAAACTTCTCTCCATCGATCTTGGCGAAGACGGTATATAACCCGGCAATGCCGCAGTTGGTAATCCACTGCTTTTCGCCGTTGAGGATGTAGTGGGCGCCATCTGCCGAGAGCGTGGCGCGAGTACGGATATTCATGGCATCGGAGCCGGAACTGGCTTCGGAAAGGGCATAGCCACCGATCCACTCGCAACTGGCCAGTCTGGGCAGGTAGCGCTGCTTCTGCTCCGCAGTGCCATACCAGACCAGGGGCAGCGTGGCGATGCCGATGTGCGCGCCGAAGGCTGTCGAGAAACTCGCCAGCACGGAGAGGTGATCGGTGATCAGCGTGGAAGTGGTCTTGTCCATGCCCACCCCGCCGTACTCCTCGGGAATATCGACGGAGGCAAACCCCAGTTCACCGGCCTTCCGCATGAGCGCCGCCATCACGCCCGGCTGCTTGGCCTCAATGGCTGCCGCGGCGGGCAGAATCTCGTCGCAGGCAAACTGGGCAGCGGTGGCAGCGATCTGGCGCTGCTCCTCTGTCAGATCTTCGGGAGTAAAGACTTGATCGGGGGTACGGGATTCAAGCAGGAAACTGCCGCCGGCAGCGGCAACAATCGTGGAAACGGGGGAAGCAGACATACGAGTAGCAGCCTCCTATGGTACTGCCCACATTACGACAGAGGTGGACTACACGGCAACATCTGACGCACACGCCCTTGTGTCGCCGGCACGCCCATTCGCATACAATGGACGGTATCCCGATCGCGGAGGCTAGCCTTGTTCGCCGAGCTCGTCAGTCATCTCAAACCCGCCGCCAGCCTGCTTCACACCCAGCTTGTTGGCATGCCGCCGCGGGTAGCTACGTATCTGACGTTTGCTCCCCAGAACAGCCTGCGCCATTACCTGAAGGCGATGCAGACCACCGATCAAACTTTCCACGGTCTTTACCACTGGAATTACTTTGACCTGGCGATGCTGCTGCCCTACTTCGCCGTGATGATCGGCCTGTCAGTGTATGGCGTTCACCGCTACACGATGGTCTACAACTATTACAAGAACCGCAAGAACTACAGCCCCGATCCGCCGCGGCACTTTGAGGAGCTGCCGCGCGTCACCGTCCAACTGCCCATGTACAACGAGCAGTTTGTCATTGACCGGCTGATTGAGGCTGTATGCGCCATGGAGTATCCCAGCGACAAACTTGAAATTCAGGTGCTGGACGACTCCACCGACGAAACCCAGGCCGTAGCCCAGGACCTTGTCGAGCGCTACGCCGCCCTGGGGCATCCGATTGTTTACATTCACCGCACCAACCGTTACGGCTACAAAGCCGGGGCGCTGGACGCCGGGCTCAAGGTGGCCAAAGGCGAATTTGTAGCCATCTTCGACGCCGACTTTGTGCCCCCGACGGACTGGCTCATGAAGGTGATCCACCACTTTGCCGAGCCGGAGATCGGCATGGTGCAGACCCGCTGGACCCACCTGAACCGCGACTACAGCATGTTGACCCGGATTGAGGCCATCCTGCTGGACGCCCACTTTGTGATGGAGCAGGGCGCCCGCTCCCGCTCCGGCGAATTCTTCAACTTCAACGGAACCGCCGGGATGTGGCGCGTCCAGGCCATTACCGACGGCGGCGGCTGGCAGCACGACACACTGACGGAAGACACAGACCTGAGCTACCGCTCACAGATGGCGGGCTGGAAGTTCAAGTACCTGCCGGATGTGGAGTGCCCGGCCGAGCTGCCCATCGAGATGACCGCCTTCAAGACCCAACAGGCGCGCTGGGCCAAGGGACTGATTCAGACTTCCATCAAGATTCTGCCCAAGGTGTTTCACTCCAACATCTCGCGCCGCAACAAGTGGGAGGCCGTGCAGCACCTCACGGCCAACCTGAGTTACCCGCTGATGATCATCATGACCGCGTTCCTGATACCGGCCATGGTTTGCCGCTTTTACCAGGGCTGGTTCCAGATGCTGCTGATCGATTTTCCGCTGTTCACGGCATCCACTTTCTCCATCGCCGTGTTTTACCTGGCCAGCCAGCGCATCCTTTTCCCCAAAGACTGGAAGAAAACCTTTTACTATCTGCCCTTCCTCATGGCTCTGGGCATCGGGCTGACCGTGACCAACACCAAGGCGGTGATGGAGGCGCTGTTCGGCATCAAGAGCGCCTTTGTCCGCACCCCCAAGTTCCGCGTCGCCAAGAAGGGAGAAAAGTCCCAGGCCGCCAAGTACCGCAAGCGCCTGGTGCTGGCCCCGTGGATCGAGATGTTCCTTGGCTTCTACTTTTTTATGGCCATTCTTTACACCTTCTCCAACCACAACTACTTCACCGCGCCGTTCCTGATTCTGTTTGTGATTGGCTACTGGTACACCGGCCTGATGAGCCTGCTGCAAGGCAGGTTTGAGCGCTGGAGGACCGGCAAGCCGGAGGCTCCGGAATCCAGCCCCAAGCCGTTCCCGGTGGGGGTGTAACAAGCTGCACTTTTAGTGGATTCACACGAAGATGGTAATTCCATTCCTGAGGCGCGCGATGCACGATGGTCTTGGCAACTCTGTTCCCTCTTATTTGCCAGTCACCGCTGTTCTCGTTGGTCTCTTATTGGTTCTTGGCGTCGGTCATCTGAACAGTGCGATCTCCGGCTGGAAGAAGCTTTCCCGGCGTTTCATGGCTCAGACGGAGCCTTATGGCGATTCGACTGCGATTGGGCCATGGCTGCTGACCGTCTCCATGCGTTTCTGGGCGCATTACAGCAGCTTGGTGCGGATCACAGCTGGACAAGATGCGCTTTACCTTTCGATGAGCTGGTGGATGGGGAGCGGCCATCCACCGTTGCGGATTCCCTGGAGCGAGATTTCGTTCTCGCGGACCCGCCGTTTTTTCGCGCGCTATGTCGTGCTTACGCTCGGGAACGAGGAGAAGATCCCCTTCCGTATCTCGGAGCTGTCAGCACGCAAGCTCGGAGTTCTGGACCGGAATCTCGGCAGGTACGGCTAACTCCCATCCACTGCTCCCCTGCCGCAAGGTGCATATTCATGATTCCCCTCGCACTTAAACCGGGCTACACTGTCTGCAAGGGTTTTCAATGACTGCCGCCGAAACAGTTCGAGCCGCGCTGGAGCAACTGGCGCCGACTAGGGAAAAGGTCAACGCAGCCGTGCGCGTGGTTGTTGAAACGGCCGATCCTTCGCGCGTAATTCTTTTCGGTTCATGGCCCCGCGGCGAAGCCAAATGGGACAGCGATTTGGATATGGCAATCCTCATGCCGGATTCTTTCCTGGACCGTCTGGGTGAAATCCACCGCCGCATCCGGACGAAGCTTCACGAGATTCCCATGACGATCGATCTCGTCGTCACTACAGAGGGTACAGCCAGTCAATTTCTTGGCTCCGTCAACTCCATCTACCACCGCATCCTGACACAAGGCCGGATTGTCTATGAGCACGACAAAGCCTACCCAGGCGCAGATTCTTCTCTTTAAGGCCGAGGAGGACGAGAGGGTTCTCGGCGCGCCCATTCTCTCCGATTCGATTCTCGGATTTCATGCGCAACAGGCGGTCGAGAAGCTGATCAAGGCGCTGCTTGCACAGCTCAATGTGGACTTCGAGAAGACGCACGATTTGGAACGTCTACAGACTGCGCTGGCCGCTTTGGGCGAAGCGCTGCCTCCGACGCCTATTTCGCTCGATCAGCTCAGTGACTTCGCTGTCGTCTATCGCTACGATCTCCTTTTCCAGTTCGATTCGCCAGATGTCACCGATTTGATCGAAACCGTCCGTCTGATACGCGAGCACGTTGTGGCCCGCATCTCCGCGCTCTCCGCCACACCCTGAGCCCCCTCCGCTACAATAGTTACAAGCGCCTGCCGCGCCGGGGACTGGATTCCCGGCCCGCCAGGCGCATCAAAGCATATGCTACCCAAAAACTTACCGGAAGCTCTTACCTTCGATGACGTGTTGCTGGTTCCCGCTTACAGCGACGTAGTTCCCGTGCAGGTCAGCACGCAGACCCAGTTGACCCGCGCCATTACGCTGAACACTCCGCTGCTGTCGTCCGCCATGGACACGGTGACCGAGTCGCGCATGGCCATCGCCATGGCCCAGATGGGCGGCATCGGCATCGTGCATCGCAACCTGACCATCACCGACCAGGCCGGCGAAATCGACAAGGTAAAGCGGTCTGAAAGCGGCATGATCGTGGACCCGGTCACCATCGGGCCCGACCAGATGATTGGCGACGCGCTCGAAGTGATGCGCCGCTACAAGATCTCGGGCGTGCCGGTGACGCAGGGCAAAAAGCTGGTGGGCATCCTTACCAACCGCGACCTGCGCTTTGAGACCCGCACCGACGTGCCCGTCGGCGACGTGATGACCAAGAAAGACCTGATCACCGTCCCTGTAGGCACCACGCTTGAAGAGGCGGAGCTCATCCTGCACGAGCACCGCGTGGAAAAGCTGCTGGTGGTCGACGATCAATACAATCTGAAGGGCTTGATCACGGTCAAGGACATCCAGAAAAAGCTCAAATACCCCAACGCCAGCAAGGATGAAAAAGGCCGGCTGCGCGTGGGCGGAGCCATAGGCGCCACCGGCGACTTTCTGGAGCGCGCTGCTGAACTGGTGCGCGCACGTGCGGATGTGCTGGCTATTGACTCGGCGCACGGCCACTCCTCGCGCGTGCTTGAAGCCGTTCGCGAGGTCAAGAAACACTTCCCCAACGTGGGCCTGCTGGCCGGCAACGTGGCCACCTACGAGGGCGCGATGGCGCTGATCGAAGCCGGCGCCGACGCCATCAAGGTCGGCATCGGGCCCGGTTCCATCTGCACTACGCGCATGGTGACCGGGGCGGGCATGCCCCAGATCACGGCCATCTCCGAGGCCGCGCGCGCCGCACGCGAGCACGGGATTCCGGTAATCGCCGACGGCGGCATCAAGTACTCCGGCGAGATCACCAAGGCCATTGCCGCGGGCGCCAGTTCGGTCATGATCGGCTCGCTGTTTGCCGGCGTGGACGAGAGCCCCGGCGAAACCATCCTCTACCAGGGCCGCAGCTTCAAGAGCTATCGCGGCATGGGCTCCCTCACCGCCATGAGCCAGGGCTCGGGCGAGCGCTACTTCCAAAGCACCTCCGACCTGGCCAGCGCGGAGCTGGGCAGCGAAGGCGTGGTGCAGCGCGAACGCGCCAGCCAGAACCGCCTTGCCAAGTTTGTTCCCGAGGGCATCGAGGGACGCGTTCCCTACCGCGGACCGCTTGAGTCCATGGTCTTCCAGCTGGTTGGCGGACTGCGCTCCGGTATGGGCTACCTGGGCTGTGCCACGATTGCGGAGCTGCAGGAGAAGGCGCAGTTTGTGCGCATCTCCGGCGCCGGCCTGCGCGAGAGTCACGTGCATGACGTGATCATCACCCGTGAGGCGCCCAACTATCATGTCGAGTAACCAACGCGGTCTAAAATTCTGGATCGGCGTTTGGTGGCCGGTAGCTGCAGGCATCGCCATCATCGCAATCGAGTCGACAGAATCGTTTGGCGCCGACCACACTTCGCAGCCGTTGCGGATGATCTGGGAGGCTATTTTCGGACACGTGAGCAACGCGCGGTGGGAGATCATCCATCACCTGCTCCGCAAGTCCGGCCACTTCCTCGGCTATGGTGTCATCGGGCTGGCTTGGCTGCGCGCTTGGTGGATTACTCTGCCGCACTCGCGATTTCTGCAGGACGCGCTGCTGGCACTTCTCGGTACAGCACTGCTGGCCAGCGCCGATGAGTACCACCAGTCTTTTCTGCCCAACCGCGGCTCTTCGCCCTGGGACGTTCTCCTGGATTGCTGCGGCGCCATCACGCTGCAATTCCTGGTCTACATCTCGATGCGCCTGCTCCGGCCCAAGCGGCTCACCAGAGCGGCGTAAGTACTGCAGACTCCCTGTACTGTGAGCACTCGGGAAATGCCTTGAACTGATTGAGAAACTTCCGGATCGCAAACAAGCTATAAACAAGCACGGGCGCATCCCTCGAGGGGATGCGCCCGTGTGACCTTCTGAGCGAAGGGTAAGGCCGCTACAGCATTTTCGATTCTGCTCTTTACAGAATCCTGGAAGCCACGTGGCTTTTTCCTCAAGAAAAAGCCACCTTCCACGATCTCCAAACGTCAACATGTGAATCGAAAATGCACTAGAGAGAAGCCGCTTTTAGGCAGCGTCTTCCTTGCTGTCTTCCTTCTTGCTCTCTTCCAGTTGCTTCTCCAGTTCGGCGCGCTTCTTGGCCTTGATGTCGTCGCGCTTCTGACGCTTGGCATCGAGCTGCTTTTCGGCGCCCAGCAGTTCGATGAAAGCCTTCTCGGCCCCGTCGCCCTTCTGGAAGCCAGTCCGCACGATGCGCAGGTAGCCGCCCTGGCGATCGCCGTAGCGAGGAGCCACGGTTTCAAACAGCCGCTCCACCGACTTGTCGGTCATCAGAAAGCTGAGGGCCTGACGGCGTGAGTGCAGATCGCCCTTCTTGCCCAGGGTGATCATTTTTTCTACCAGCGGACGAACAGCCTTGGCCTTGGCCACGGTTGTCTCCACGCGGTCTTCCACGATGACGGACGTGACCAGGTTACGCAACAGTGCGCGGCGGTGGCTGGTGTTGCGTCCGAGCTTGAATCCTGCATTGCGATGGCGCATGGTGAAACTCTCTTTCGATAGCAGATGTCAGAGATCAGAGATCAGAGATCAGCAGTCAGTCAGCAATGAAAAAGCCGTGTCTACGGATTCGTCGAGAACTGATCTCTGATCTCTGAACCCTGATCTCTGTCTTAGAAGTTTTCGGTTTCGGTAGGCAACTGCAGGTCCACCGAATCCAGCGGTTCGTCCTCGTCGTCGTAGTGGTTATAGCTGGCGGCCAGCGCGGCGGCGGGCGGAATGCTCGTGGGCCCGGGAACCGCGTTACCGTTTTCGTCAATCTTCATGCCCAGCGACAAGCCCATCTGCGCAAGGATTTCCTTGATCTCGTTCAGGCTCTTGCGGCCGAAATTCTTGGTCTTCAGCATCTCGGCTTCGGTCTTCTGCACCAGCTCGCCAATGGTTTGAATATTGGCGTTCTTGAGGCAGTTGTAGCTGCGGACAGAAAGCTCCAGCTCTTCCACAGAGCGGTTGAGGTTGTCGTTGCGCAGCAGGACGCGGCCTTCTTCTCCGCGCGACTCGGCTTCGATTTCCTCTTCGAAGTTGATGAAGATATTCATGTGGTCCTTCAGCAGCTTGGCGGCCAGGCCGACGGCGTCGGCGGGCAACACGGCCCCGTTGGTCCACACTTCCAGGGTCAGCTTGTCATAGTCTGTGATCTGTCCCAGACGGGCTGCTTCCACAACATAATTCACACGGCGCACCGGAGAGTGAACCGAATCCACGGGAATGAAGCCCAGGCCCAGGTCGGCGTCAAAGTTCTTGTCCGCGGAGATGTAGCCGCGCCCTCTCTTGAGGCGCATTTCCATGTCCAGCTTGCCGCCTTCAGACAGCGTGGCAATATAGACGTTCTTGTCCAGAATCTCCACGTCGCCGTCGGCTTCAATCATGCCGGAAGTGACGACGCCGGGCTGGTCGGCGCGCAGATACAGAGCCTTGGGGCCTTCGCCCGAGAGCTTAAAGGGAACCTGCTTGAGGTTCAGGATGATGTCCGTAGCGTCTTCGACCACGCCGGTGATGGACTGGAACTCGTGGAGCACGCCCTCGATGCGAATCGCTGTGACCGCGGCGCCCTCGATGGAGCTGAGCAGGGTGCGGCGCAAAGCGTTGCCGATGGTGGTGCCAAATCCGCGCTCAAATGGCTGGGCGCTGAACTTGCCGAATGTGTCGGTGAGCGTCTCGGCATCCAATGCCAGGCGCTTCGGTTTCTGAAATCCTCTCCAAAGCATATCTTGGTCTCGTTTCCCGCACGGCATGTACGTCGCGATGCATTTTGCGGCGGCCGCGCAAGTTCTCCTTCGTTTGGGATTCAGTGGTCAGTTGTCAGTGAACAGTGGTCAGCAAAGCCCCGTCGGGGAGTCACTGATCACTGTTCACTGTCCACTGTCCACTGTTACTTCGAGTACAGTTCGACGATCAGCTGTTCGTTGATCGGCAGGTTGATATCCTTGCGCCTGGGCAGAGAGAGCACGCGGCCGGTGAGTGTTTCGAAGTTCATCTCAAGCCAAGTGGGAAGCGGGTTCTGGGCGGCATACTGCGAGCCCTGCTCCACGATCAACAGCTTCTTGGCGTCTTCGCGGATGGCAATTTCGTCGCCCACGTTCACCTGGTAGGAAGGAATGTTGACCTTGCGTCCGTTGACGGTAACGTGGCCGTGACGAACCACCTGGCGAGCCTGGCGGCGGGAGATGGCAAAACCCAGACGGAAAGCCACGTTGTCCAGGCGGCGCTCCAACTGCTGAATGAGCAATTCGCCAGTGACGCCGCTGGCCCGGTTGGCCTTTTCGTAGTACTCGCGGAACTGGCTCTCCAGCGTGAAGTACATACGCTTGGCCTTCTGCTTCTCATGCAGTTGCAGGCCGTAGCCCACGATCTTGGCCTTGCGGTCCTTGCCGTGCATGCCGGGAGCAAAGTTACGCTTCTCCAGCGGGCAACGGTCAGACAGGCACTTGGTGCCCTTCAAAAATAGCTTGGTGCCTTCACGACGGCAAAGGCGGCAGACTGCTCCGGTATAACGTGCCATTTCTTCTCCTGACTTCGGATGACGGCCGGTTTACATGTCTCGATGACATTTCGTCCCGGCCCAATTCAGTTTTCAGTGGTCAGTTGTCAGCAGTCAGTTTCATCACGCTTCTGCAAGCGGAATCAACCGATTCGACATTCCCGATCACTGCGATCTGTCCTGTTTCCAGCAGTCAGTGTGGGTTGATACTGCAAGTACGAACAATATTCAACTGACCACTGACCGCTGAAAACTGACAACTGTTCTTACACTCTCCGCCGCTTGGGTGGACGGCAGCCGTTGTGCGGTACCGGCGTCACGTCGCGGATGGAGCGCACTTCCACACCGGCGGCAGCCAGGGCGCGGATAGCCGACTCGCGGCCCGAACCCGGACCCGCAACCCGAACATCGACCGCGCGCAAGCCGTGATCGCGGGCCAGGCTGGCGGCATTCGAGGCCGCCTGCTGCGCCGCGAACGGCGTGCCCTTGCGCGAACCGCGGAAGCCGAGCGAACCCGAGCTCTTCCAACTGAGCGTGTTGCCCACTGGATCGGTGATGGTGACAATGGTGTTGTTGAACGTAGCCTGAATGTGCGCAATGCCAAATGGAACATTCTTGCGCTCGCGTTTTTTGAACTTCTTGTTTTTGGAGGCCTTGCCGGCTCCAGACTTCTCTGGTTTCGCCATTAGGTTTTACCCGTCGCTTTCTTCTTGCCGGCAACTGTGCCCTTGCGCGGGCCCTTGCGGGTGCGGGCATTGGTGTGGGTGCGCTGACCGCGAACCGGCAGCGACCTGCGGTGACGGTTGCCGCGATAACTCTGGATGTCGATGAGGCGCTTGATATGCATCTGGACGTCCTTGCGCAGGTCGCCCTCCACATTTCCTTCGTCCTCAATCACCTGGCGGATACGGTTTACCTCGTCTTCGCCGAGATCCTGGACCTTCTTGAAGGGATCAACATTCGCCTTCTCCAGAATCTTGAGCGCGCGGGGATCCCCGATGCCAAAGATGTAAGTGAGCGCGATCCGTGCCTGCTTGTTGCGGGGCAGATCGACGCCAGCAATACGTGCCATTCTTGTTTCCTTTGCCGCTTCTGGTTGTGTGCCCCCGGCCTCAACCGGTTCGCACGGTGTGTGCGGATTGTCTCCAGGGGTTCATCGCAAGCCTTGACTCAGGCTAACTAGCCCCTTGCCGAGTGATCAGTTTTCAGTGATCAGTGGTCAGTTCAAGATGCCTTTGCAAGCCGGCTTTTAACTGAAGACTGATAACTGACTACTGACAACTTTCGCGGAGATTCCGCAATTGCCAGTCTCGCTTAGCCCTGGCGCTGCTTGTGCTTTGCGTTCTCGCAGATCACCCTGACCACCCCACGGCGGGTGATGACCTTGCATTTGACGCAAATCTTTTTTACCGATGCCCGAACTTTCATTGCTGCTGCCCTTCCTGCAAGCCGTTAGCTGTTAGCCATTAGCCATTAGCCCTGTTCTTGCAATTCCAATTTCTTCAACTTCCAACCAAAAAGCTAATAGCTAAAAGCTAAGAGCCAAAGGCTATTTGTAGCGGTAGACAATCCGTCCGCGATTCAGGTCGTAGGGACTCAACTCCACGGCCACGCGGTCGCCGGGCAAAATACGGATGAAGTTCTTCCGCATCCTTCCCGAGACATGGGTCAGCACCTCGTGATTGTTCTCGAGTTTGACCTTGAACATGGCATTCGGCAGGGTCTCTGTGACTACTGCCATTACCTCAATCGCGTCTTCCTTCGACAAACTGTGTCCCGCCTCCGGCCCGCATCAGCGCAACCGGCCTGTTATCCCGAGCGTGCTACTCGGTTAAAACTCTTGCCCCGGTGGCGGTCACCGCCACCGAGTGCTCAAAATGAGCGCTCATGCTTCCATCCGTGGTCACCGCGGTCCAGCCGTCCTCAAGCACCATGACGTCCGGCTTGCCCGCATTCACCATGGGCTCGATGGCAATCACCATTCCCGCGCGCAGCTTCATGCCGCGGCCCGCCTGCCCAAAATTCGGCACCTGCGGATCTTCGTGCATGTGGATGCCGATGCCGTGGCCCACAAAATCCCGCACCACGGTAAACCCTTCGGCCTCGACCACCCCTTGCACCGCGGCGCCGATGTCGCCCAGGGTC